>Ga0206966_1041_pt1 | contig 43561 bp, 32 predicted proteins | sample Alteio_BWOrgHeat_23_FD_152970 | JGI IMG/M metagenome (GOLD analysis project Ga0206966, IMG submission 152970) | Enriched cells from forest soil in Barre Woods Harvard Forest LTER site, Petersham, Massachusetts, United States -... | ecosystem: Environmental > Terrestrial > Soil > Temperate forest >...
TGACGATGCTCTGCATCCACGGCTCGAAAGATTTTTGGGAGCGGATTTCGTGGATCAACGACGTCTCTGAGCTTGTGCAGTCGCAGCCCGCATTCGATTGGCCGCGCGGCTGGCAGTTCGCGGACTCGCAACGCGCCGGCCGCATGGTGCGGGCAGGCCTCGCATTGGCGGTCGCGCTGTTTGATACGCCGCTGCAAGCCGATGCGCTCGCCGAGGTGCGCAAAGATCGTGTCGCGATGGACTTGGCCGATTCCGTTGCCCGACGGCTCGTGCAACGGCCGTTTGTCACTCTGAGTGGCACGGGGCGATTCGCGTTCCGCCGCAAAATGCGGGACGGAGGAGTCGCCGGTTGGAAGTACGCCACGCGCCTCGCCGTCGTCCCCGCCGATGAAGATTGGAAGATGGTCCGGCTACCGCCTGCGCTCGCACCCTTATATATAGTCCTCCGGCCGATCCGCCTGCTCCGCAAGTACGGCTGGGGCCCATCGAAATAGCCGTATCCGCATACACTCCTGAAACTTTATCCAACGAGTGGGTTAGACCCTCTGAACGAGCGGAGCGGCGGGATGTTGAATTTGGAGCACACGCCGCCAAGTTCGCGCTGGCGCGGCAACGTTCGCGGCATAGGATGGGTACCGTCAAGAGGGGTGGGCGTCGCGCTGGATTGCGCGAATCCTCAGGACCATTCACTCATCGTATGAGGAGCGAGCGCGTCCCGTGAATCCAGGGCGAAGCCGGATTTCCGCGCGAGCGGCGCAACGCTGCGTCACTGGCGTTTTGCTGGTCGGCGCCTTGCTAAGTTGCAACAGCTGCCAGACGCGATCGACGGCGGCCAGTGAAACCGCGAAAGCGGGGCCGCGCGCTTCGATCTCGTTTTGTGCAACGAGCGCGCAAAATTGTGCACCCGCGGCGAGCTTCACTGCGTCGAACACAAAGGAACTGACGATTCGCGCATGGACGTTGGGCGTGCCGCCGGGGAATCACACGCAGACTCTGGCGATCTCGATGCCGGACGGTGCGGAGTATCCCGAAACGCGAACCGGTTTTCGCGTTCCGGATGGATCGAAGGATCCGTTTCAGGAATTAAGGACGATCTCGATGGCTGAATTGCAGTCGAGCCCAAACAAGATCGCGGGCATCTGGACCGTACGCCTGCTGCTCGACGGCAAGTTGCTCGCCACCGAAAAATTCGAGATGAAGCCGCAAGGACCATCGAAAAACTGATGAGCGCCACCTCAGCCGTTTCGCCAGCCCGAATCGCACCCGGCAGCCAGACCGGCCCTACCGGCGCGCAGGTTCACGCCAAAACGATCGGCGCGAAAATTCGCGCGCAGGGCGCGGCTTCGGTGCGCATCCTCAACGGTGACATGTTTCCGTGGATGCGCAGCGGCGATCAGGTATTTGTGCGGCGCTGGAATTTCGAACTTCTGCGCCCCGGCGACGTGATTCTTTTCGAGCGCAACGAAGAATTCTTCGTTCACCGCGTGATTCGCACAGAAAGCGGGAAACGTGCCGCCAAGACCGTGGTCACCAAGGGTGACGCGCTCGACTCCGCCGACGTACCAGTCACCGAAGAAGAGTTTGTCGGCCGCGCCACGCGGATCCACCGCGGCAAGCGCCACATCGACATTCAATCGCTCGGGCAACGCGTCGCAGGGCGCACGCTCGCGCGTCTCTCCAAATTCAGCGCCGCCGTTTACGCTCCACTTCGCATCGTGAAGCGCCTCTTCGTCTAGCAACATTCTTCCGGCGCAAAAGTACTGCACCACCGTGGCACATTGCACTTCCGTCCCGCCGCAATCGCCGATCATCTTGCATTCATATACGGCAGAGACACTCTGAGGTAGAATCGTCGGGTTCGGACAAATGGATACGCACCTCCCCGTGATTCCGCCTTTTGCGCCGCAATGTAGGAGTCATCGGAGCAATCAAATAGGCTGTAACCGGATGCAAGCCAAGAGCATCCGACCCTGAAGACCACCAATTCGAGACTGACCGGAGGACATTATGAGTTCGACCGCTGATACCACCGCTTCCACCGCGGGCAACGCGCACGGCGAAAATCCGCTGAAGACGCTCACCAAGTTTGGCCAGTCCGTCTGGCTCGATTACATCCGGCGCGACCTGATCGCCACCGGCGAGCTGCAGAAGCTGATCACGAACGACGGCCTGCGCGGCATGACTTCGAACCCGTCGATTTTCGAGAAGTCCATCGCAGGAAACGCCGACTACCAAAAAGATTTGAACGAATTCGCCAAGGACAAGAGCCTCGACGCGAAGGGCATCTACGAGCACATCGCGATCAAGGACATTCAGTCCGCCGCCGACGTGATGAAGTCGGTCTACGACCAGACGGCTCATCGCGACGGCTACATCAGCCTGGAAGTTTCTCCCTTCCTCGCGCACGACACCGCGGGAACGATCGAAGAAGCGCGCCGGCTGTGGAAGACCGTGGACCGCAAGAACCTGATGGTGAAGGTGCCTGGGACGAAGGAAGGCATCCCAGCGATCAAGCAGCTAATCAGCGAAGGCATCAATATTAATGTGACGCTGCTTTTCGCTCAGGACGTGTACGAGCAGGTCGCCGAGGCCTACATCGCCGGCCTTGAGACGCTCGCGAAGAATGGCGGCGATGTGAGCAAAATCGCCAGCGTCGCGAGCTTCTTCATTAGCCGCATCGATACGCTGATCGATGGCGAGATCGACGCGAAGGCCAAAGCCAGCACGGACGCCGCGCAGAAGGCCGCGTTCGAAAAGATTCGCGGGCAAGTTGCCATCGCCAACGGCAAGCTCACCTACCAGGCTTACAAGCGCATCTTCAGCGGCGCGCGTTGGGAAGCTCTCGCGGCGAAAGGCGCGAAGTCGCAGCGTGTTCTGTGGGCCAGCACGAGCACGAAGGATCCGAAGTTCAGCGACGTGTACTACGTTGAGGGTCTAATCGGCCAGGACACGGTCGATACAATTCCTCCGGCCACTCTCGACGCCTTCCGCGATCACGGGAAGCCGCGCGCGAGCCTGGAAGAAAATATTCCCGCCGCGAAGGAAACGATGGACGGCCTCGCGAAGTCCGGCATCTCGATGAAGGCCGCGACCGACAAACTCACCGAAGACGGCGTGAAGCTCTTCGAAGAAGCGTTCGATAAGCTGCTCGGCGCGGTGAAAACCCAGGTCGCGAAAGTTGCGGGAGGCGCGAAGTGAACAAGCTGACCTACAAACTCCCCGACAATCTGGCGAGTGCGGTACAAGGCACGCTGGCCGACTGGAAAAAAGGCGACAAGGTTAAGCGTCTGTGGGCCGGCGACGCAACTCTCTGGTCGAATCAGGACGAAGCCAAGTGGATCGGCTGGCTCACCGAAGCGGACAAGCCGATCTCCACCGAAGCGCGTTACAGCGACTACACGAAGCTCGCGGAAGACATTCAGAAGGCCGGATTCACGCACGCCGTGCTACTCGGAATGGGCGGCTCGAGCCTTTGCGTTGAGGTGTTCGAGAAAACCTACGGCAAGATCGGCTCGCAACCGCAGATGCACGTGCTCGATTCTACCGATCCCGCGCAGATTCGCACCGTCGAGCACAGCATCGACATCGCGAAGACCGTTTTCATCGTCGCGAGCAAGTCCGGCAGCACGCTCGAACCGAATATCTTTAAGGAATATTTCTACGACCTTACGTCGAAAGCCGTCGGCGCGGGTGAAGCAGGGAAGCGCTTCATCGCGATCACCGACCCCGGCTCGCACATGCAGAAAGTCGCGGAGCAAGACGGATTCCGCGCGATTTTCTACGGCGTGCCGAGCATTGGCGGCCGCTACTCCGCGCTTTCGAATTTCGGCAAAGTGCCGGCTTCGATTCAGGGCGTGGATCTCGCGAAGTTCCTCGCGAACGTCGATCTGATGGTGAAGGCGTGCGGCGCTGACGTCCCGGCGGATCAAAATCCTGGCGCGATTCTCGGTGCGATTCTGGGGACGCTGCAGAAGACCGGCCGCGACAAAGTCACGATTTTCGCGTCGGAAGGAATCTCGGATCTCGGTGCGTGGCTCGAGCAGCTTCTCGCCGAATCCACCGGCAAGATCGGCAAAGGCCTGATCCCGGTTGACCTCGAAACGATCGGCGCGCCGGAAGTTTACGGCAACGATCGCATTTTCGCGTACGTGCGCCTCGAAAACGGCGCGGACCCTAAACTCGACGCGGCAGTCTCGGCGCTTGAAAAGGCCGGCCATCCCGTCGTCCACATTTCCGTCGGGGATAAATATGACCTTGGCGAGGAATTCTACCGCTGGGAAATCGCGACCGCCGTCGCGGGCTCGATTATCGGCATCAACCCGTTCAACCAACCCGACGTGGAAGCGAGCAAGATCGAAACCCGTAAGCTGACGGACCAGTACGAAAAGGAAGGCAAGCTGCCGGCCGAAGCTCCGTTCTTCGAGGACAAGGGCATTAAGCTATTCTCCGATCCGAAGAACACCGAAGCGCTGAAAGCCGCGGCGGGTGCGAATCCGACGCTGGTCAGCTACTTGAAGGCGCACCTGGGCCGCATCAAGCCCAACGATTACTTTGCGCTGCTCGCCTACGTTGAACGCAACGACGCGCATAAGAAGACGCTGCAAACGGCTCGTCTCGCGGTGCGTGACAAAAAACACGTCGCGACGTGCCTCGGCTTCGGTCCGCGGTTTCTGCATTCGACAGGACAAGCGTACAAGGGCGGCCCGAACACTGGCGTGTTCCTGCAAGTCACCTGCGACGACGCGGCCGATTTGAAAGTGCCGGGCCACACTTACACGTTTGGAATCGTTAAGGCGGCACAGGCGCGCGGCGACTTCCAGGTACTTGCGGATCGCGGACGCCGTGCGTTGCGCGTCCATTTGAGCGCCGACGTGGCGGCGGGCCTTTCGACGCTGCAGCAAGCGATCGCCGAAGCGCTCGCGTAAGCGGCGAAGATCAGTGATGTGCGGTGCGCGGAGGACGGCCTGATGGAGCACGGAAGTTCCTTTGAATTTCACGAGGAAGAGTCAGGCCGTCCCGCGCATCCGTGCATCATGGTTATTTTTGGAGCGTGCGGCGATTTAACCAAGCGCAAGCTCATCCCAGCGCTCTACAATCTCGCGAAGAGCGACCTTCTACCGCGCAATTTCGCAATCATCGGCATCTCGCTGCAAGACTCGAACGACGAAGCGTTCCGCGCGAAAGCTACCAAAGACATCCACGAATTCGGGACGATCGAAGTGGACGAGTATTCGTGGGAATCGTTCAAGCGCCGCCTCTATTATCTCTCCGGCAATTTTCAGGATCCGCAGCTCTTCAAAAATCTCGGCGACCTGCTGAAAAAAGTGGAAGCGGAACAAGGCACGCAAGGTAATTGCATCTTTTATCTCGCTACCGCGCCTGCTTTTTTCCCAATTGTGATTCAGCAGCTCGGCAAAGCCGACCTCACCGACGAAGAAGGCACCAAGTGGCGCCGCGTGGTGATCGAAAAGCCTTTCGGACACGACCTCGCAAGCGCCGTCGCGCTGAATAAGGAAATCGGCCAGGTGCTTGACGAGCACCAGATCTACCGCATCGACCACTACCTCGGCAAAGAAACCGTACAGAACATTCTCGCGTTCCGCTTCGCGAATGGAATTTTCGAGCCGGTGTGGAATCGCCGGTACGTCGATCACGTGCAGATCACCGTGGCGGAAGAACTCGGCGTGGAATTGCGCGGCGACTACTACGACAAAGCCGGCGCCATGTGCGACATGGTGCCGAACCACATTCTGCAGCTCATCACGCTCACAGCTATGGAGCCGCCGATTTCTTTCGACGCCTCCTCGGTGCACGACGAACAAACCAAAATCCTGCGCGCGATCCAGCCGCTGAATCCCGAACGCGTGCTCGATCACGCCGTCCGTGGCCAGTATGGCGAAGGCGTCATCGACGGAAGGCCCGTGCCCGCCTACAACACCGAGCCCAACGTAAAGCCGCATTCCACCACCGAAACTTTCGTCGCGCTTTCGCTGAGCATCGACAGCTGGCGCTGGGCCGGCGTGCCGTTTTATCTGCGCACCGGAAAGCGCTTGAAAGAGCGCGTCACCGAGATTGTGATCCGTTTTCGGCGTCCACCGTTCGTGCTCTTCCGTAAAACTCAAGTGCAGGGCATTCCGCCGAACGAGCTCGTGCTCAACATCCAACCCGACGAAGGAATCTCACTCAGCTTCGAAGCCAAGGTGCCCGGCCCCGTTGTCCGGCTTGGCGCTGTGAATATGGATTTCCAGTACGCCGATTATTTCGGTACCACGCCGTCCACCGGCTACGAGACTCTTCTCTACGACTGCATGATGGGCGATCCTACGCTGTTCCAGCGCGCCGACATGGTGGAAGCGTCATGGACCGTCGTCCAGCCGATCCTCGACGTGTGGAAGGCGATTCCGCCGCGCGATTTTCCAAATTACGCGGCCGGCAGCTGGGGACCCGAAGCTGCATTCGAATTGCTGCGCCGCGAGGGCCGCGAGTGGCGTGACCCGTCGCGCAAACCACTAACACTAAAGGATACCCGTCTCTCGCATCCGGTCGGGCATCTCACTTCCGTACTCAAGTGACTACGTGCTGTCATCTGTCAACATGTGACCACCGTCACATTTCGCAGTAATTTTATTTTTTCGAACGCATTTCGTTCCGGTTTATGAACCCGTGTGATAGAGTGCCGCGAATCGACACTGTCGCCGCAGCGATACTTCGATGAATAACGAACCCCACGCCCCGATCAGTCGCGCAAGTCGTGCAGCCAAGATGCTCGCGCGCGTCGCGTGGGCGGCGCTTCCAGTTTTTTTGATCGCGCTCGTTGCCGTAGCCGCAGAGCCGCACGATCCCGCCCTGGTTCCCAATATTTTCAAGCCGGACTCGACGCCAGCCGACCACATTTACGGCGTCGCGCTGTTTGTGCTCACCGTCACAGGCGCGATTTTTGTCGCCGTCTTCTCGCTTCTCGTGTACGCGATCGTGCGTTATCGCGCGAAGCCCGAAGACGATTCGCATGAACCCGCGCAGGTTTACGGCAGCAACCAGATCGAACTCGCGTGGACGGTTATTCCCGTGCTTATCGTCGTGATGCTGTTTCTCGCAACGGCGCGAGTGATCGCGCAAATTCAGGATGCACCTCCACCTCCGGGAACAATTAACGTCACCGCCGTCGGCCACCAATTCTGGTGGGAATTCCGCTATCCCGATCTCGGCATCGTCACTGCAAACGAGCTCCACGTGCCGGTGAGTGAACCCGCCGAGTCCACGCCGACGTTCCTGAAGCTTCTCTCCGCGGACACGGACCACAGCTTCTGGGTGCCGCGCTTGGCCGGGAAGACCGACCTGATTCCGAACCACCCGAACAGCACCTGGATCGATCCGCATCACACCGGCCTCTATCTCGGCCAGTGCGCGCAGTATTGCGGCACACAGCACGGCTTGATGCTGCTCCGCGTGTACGTCGATTCGCGCGAAGACTTCAAAGCCTGGGCGAACGCGCAAGCGGCTCCTGCGCTAGTGACGTCTACGGATTCGAATTCCGAGGCCGGCTACGGCCGCAAAGTATTCGAGACCACTTCGTGCATCAACTGCCACGCGGTGAAGGGAACCGTCGCGGACGGCCGCTTCGGCCCGGACCTGACGCACCTGATGAGCCGCAAAACGCTCGCATCCGGCGCCGCCGACAACACGCCGGAAAAGTTGAAGCAGTGGATCAAAGATCCGGACTCGATCAAGCCCGGCTCGCTGATGCCGGCGATGCGGCTCACGGAAAAAGATTTGAACGCGCTGACCGCGTATTTGCTGACGCTCCGGTGATTCCGGAAAGGAGGGACCATGTCGTCTGAAACGATGGCGCTTTCGCCGCACGCAGTCGAGACGCAATCCCTCGCGGAGCGGCTGCACGGCTGGGCCACCACCGTCGATCACAAGCGCATCGGCGTGATGTACATCGGCTTCGCACTGATTTTCCTGGTGATTGGCGGAATCGAAGCCATCATCATGCGCATTCAGCTCGCGCTGCCCAACAACGACTTCGTCTCGCCGCAAGTTTTCAATCGCATGTTCACGATGCACGGCACCACGATGATTTTCTTCGTCGCGATGCCGATCATGTTCGGTTTCGGCAATTACACCGTGCCGCTGCTGGTCGGCACGCGAGACATGGCTTTCCCGCGGCTCAACGCGTTCAGTTTCTGGCTCACCGCGTTTGGCGCGCTGCTGATGTACTTCAGCTTTGTTGGCGGGTTCGGGCTTTACGGAGCCGGAAGCGCGCCAGACGTTGGCTGGTTCGCCTACGCGCCGCTCACGTCCAAAGTCTTCTCGCCCGGCCACAGCTCGGATTTTTGGTCGCTCGGGCTGATCGTTTCAGGCTTCGGCAGCATCGGCACCTCCGTGAACATGATCACCACGATCGTATGCTCGCGCTGCCCGGGCATGACGCTCAATAAAATGCCGCTGTTCGCGTGGATGAACATCGTGATGTCCGGGATGGTTCTTTTCGCCATTTCCCCCCTCACCGCGGCGCAAATCATGATTTCCCTGGACCGCTACCTCGGTGCGCACTTCTTCGATACGCAGGCCGGCGGCTCGGCCGTGATCTGGATGCACTTCTTCTGGATCTTCGGCCATCCCGAGGTTTACATCCTTATTATTCCGTCGTTCGGATTCATCTCGGAGATCGTGCCGGTTTTCTCGCGCAAGCCGATCTTTGGATACCCGATCATGGTCGGCGCCACAGTCGCCATCGGCTTCATCAGTTTCAGCGTGTGGGCGCACCACATGTTCACCGTCGGGATGAATTCGTGGGGCAACACATTCTTCGCGATCACCACGATGGCCGTCGGCGTTCCCACCGGCATAAAAATATTCAATTGGCTCGGCACGATATGGGGCGGGAAGATCCAGTTCAAGACGCCGATGCTTTTTAGCCTCGCGTTCTTGTTCCAGTTCCTCATCGCGGGCCTCACGGGAATCATGCTGTCGTCCACGCCGTTCAATTGGCAGCTGAGCGGTTCGTATTTCGTTGTCGCACACTTTCACTACGTGATCGTCGGCGGAATTTTGTTCGCTGTGTTCGGCGGTTTCTATTACTGGTACCCGAAGATCACCGGAAAGATGCTCAGCGAGAGGCTCGGCAAATTGCACTTCTGGCTGTTCGTCATCGGGTTCCATCTCACATTCGATTTCATGCACATTCCCGGGCTTCTGGGGATGCCACGCCGCATTTACACCTACGAAGCCGGGCGCGGCTGGGAAATCTGGAATCAGATCGTTTCCGTCGGCGCGCTGTTTCAGGGCGTCGCCGTTCTGATTTTTGTTTTCAACATGATTTGGTCGTACTGGAAGGGAAAGGACGCGGGCTGCGATCCGTGGGATGCGTGGACGCTGGAATGGACCACGACCTCGCCGCCGCCCGAATACAATTTCGCGACAATTCCCACCGTGCATAGCAGCCGCCCGCTGTGGGATTTGAAACACCCGGAAGATCCGGATTGGAAATATGAGTAGAGGAATGCGCGCTCGAGGAAATCGATGAGTTCGACGACGCTAACGCCGCCCCTTACGCCACCGCCGATCGAGACGCCGTGGGTTCTGCCCTCGCGCGGCAAAGTCGGCATGTTCAGCCTGATCGCGGCAGAGTCTGCGATCTTCACGATTTTCGTTGTGGCGTATGTCTTTTACATCGGCAAGAGCATCTCTGGCCCCACGCCGCGCGAAGTTCTCGAGCTGCCGATTTTCAATACGGTTTGCCTGCTCTCGAGCAGCCTCACGATTCACTTCGCGCTTGGCGCGCTGAAGAAAGGGAATCGCGCGGTATTCACGGCGTTTTGGGCGCTCACCATCGCGCTTGGCGCGATTTTCCTGTTTGGCACCGCCCGCGAGTGGCATCACTTGATTTATGACAAAGGCCTCACGATCCAAACCAACTTGTTTGGCACCACCTACTACTCGCTCGTGGGTCTGCACGCATTTCACGTCACGGTCGGCCTGTTCGGCCTCTCGCTCGTTCTCGCGTTTGCGCTGCTTGGCTGGGTGAAGCAAGAGCACTACGGACGCGTGGACGTGCTGTCGCTCTACTGGCATTTCGTTGATGTGGTTTGGATCGTCGTTTTTTTTGTGGTCTATGTAGCCGGACGCTGAGGATTCATTGGCAATGAGCAACGAGCATCGAGCCTCGAACGCAGACCGCAACGGTATCGTGATGCCGCAGCCGACGGCGTGGCCTATCACGCTGGCCTTCGGATTCATGCTGCTCATGGCGGGTCTCGTTACCAACGCCGCAGTCAGCGTGCTTGGCGCGATTCTGATGGTCGCAGGTTGCGTTGGCTGGTTCCGCGACGTGCTGCCACACGAGAAGCACGTCGTTATTCCCTGCGAAATAGTAGAAGCTGTGCCTGCGCAGACGCAGCGCGCGCAAGTGAAAGTGTTTGATCTCGCGCCCGAGCATGCCCGCGCGTTCCTGCCGATCACCTACTACCCGATTTCTGCCGGCATCAAAGGGGGCCTCGCCGGCTCCGTCGCGATGGCTGTGCTCGCCGTCGCCTACGGCGTGATCAAGCAGGGCAGCATCTGGTATCCAATCAACCTGCTTTCCGCGGCGATTTATTCGCAGTCGATTCAGTTCGGCACCGAATCGCTCAAGACATTTCACCTCAATAGCTTCCTCGTCGCCTGCGTAATCCACCTGATCACGTCTTTGCTCGTCGGCTTGCTGTACGGCGCGATGCTTCCGATGATTCCGCGCCGCCCGATTCTGCTCGGCGGCATCATTGCGCCGATTTTGTGGTCTGGACTTCTTTATACAGCGCTCGGGATCATCAACCCGCTGCTCGACAAAAAAATCGACTGGCTGTGGTTCGTCATTTCGCAATTTGGTTTCGGCATCGTTGCCGGCCTGGTGGTCTCGCGGCAAGACAAAGTCTTCACCCAGCAAAACATACCTTTCGCGCTCCGCGCCGGAATTGAAGTGCCGGGCGCGATGCGCGAACGAATCGGTGGAAGCTCTCCCGACGAGGACGGCCGGCGATGAACGTCTCGCGCGCCTTTTTCGCCATCGCCGCTTTCGGTGCGATGCTGGCGGCCTCCGGCTGTACGAGCCTGCCTGGCAAGCCGAGCGCGGATTCCATTCCTGTGCAGCCCGAGAATGTCGTTAATTTCGACGCGCTCTACGCGCAAAATTGCGCCGGATGCCACGGCGTCGGCGGTAAAGGCGGCATCGCGATTGGCCTCTCTGACCCTGCCTATCTTGGAATCGCGGACGACGCTGTGATTCGCAAAGTGACTGCAAACGGCGTGGCAGGCACCGCGATGCCCGCCTTCGCGCAATCCGCAGGCGGCCTGCTCACGGACGCGCAGGTCGATGCCATCGTCACCGGAATTCGCACGCGCTGGGGCAAGCAAGGCGGCGCGGGAGCGTTGCAGAATCCGCCTCCGTACTCGGCGTCGGCCGCCGGAAATGCAGAGCATGGCGCGGAAGTCTTCGCGACGTTCTGCTCCACATGTCACGGCGCAGGCGGGAAAGGAAACGCGAGTGCGAGTTCGATCGTCGACCCGGCGTATCTCTCGCTCGTGAGTGATCAGGATTTGCGCACCACGGCAATCGCGGGCCGCGCCGACATCGGCTCGCCGAATTTTTGCGGCGATGTGGCGGGGAAGTGCATGACGGCACAAGAAGTCACCGACGTGGTCGCGTGGCTCGCCTCGCAACGCGTTGAAACTCCGGGCCAACCGTATCCCAACGCCGCACCCGGCGGCCCAGAGAAGAGCGGAGCTACGAAATGAGCGACCAGAATTCACTTTCGCGCCGCGCCGCGCTGACAAAAATCGCTTTTGCGTTCAACGCTGTCGTCGGGGCCGTCCTGGCCGTTCCCGTGATCGGCTACTTGCTCTCGCCGATGGTCCGCGCACGTAAGAACGGTTACTCGTCATGGTTCGCGCTCGGTGACGTGACAAAATTTCCTGCCGGCCAAACGCGCCTCGCCACCTACCGAAATCCCATCTCGAGTGCGTGGGACGGACAAACAGCAGACATCGCCTGCTGGGTGCGCAACATCGACGGCAGCCAGTTTCAGGTGTTCGCCGTGAACTGCGCGCACCTCGGATGCCCGGTACGCTGGTTCCCGCAGTCCGGCCTTTTCATGTGCCCGTGCCACGGCGGCGCGTATTACGAAGACGGCTCGCGCGCCTCAGGTCCGCCCGAGCGCGGCCTTTTCACCTACAACCACAAAATCGAAAAGGGCGAGCTGTGGATTGACGCCGGATCGTTGCCCACGCCCGGCGGCAGCGCCTTCAACATTTTGAACAATGGAAAACGATGCGCCTGATCTCACAAATCGGTGAATGGTTCGACGCGCGCCTGCAGATCGCCGCCGATCTACGCGAGACGATGGACCATCCCGTCCCGAAAAGCGCGGCCAGCTGGTTCTATGTCTTCGGCAGCGGCGCCCTCGTGATCTTCGGGCTGCAAGTCGTCACCGGAATTTTGCTCGCGCTGCTCTATGTTCCGTCGGCGGGTGAAGCCTGGAATAGTCTGCAGGCGCTGAATCACAACGTGACGATGGGCTGGTTTCTGCGTGGCATGCACGGATGGGGATCGAATTTCATGGTCGCCATTGTGCTGCTGCACATGGTGCAGGTCTTCCTCTTCGGCGCGTACAAATTCCCGCGTGAACTCACATGGGTCGTCGGAATTTGCCTGCTGCTCATGACGCTCGGCATGGCGTTCACCGGCCAGGTGCTCCGCTTCGACCAGGACGCCTACTGGGGCCTCGGCATTGGCGCATCCATCGCCAGTCGCGTGCCGATCATGGGACCACAAATTGTCCATTTGATGTTAGGCGGCCCAATCATCGCCGGCGCCACGCTTTCGCGATTTTTCGCGCTGCACGTTTTCGTGATTCCCGGCACGCTCATCGGCCTCGTCGGCCTGCATCTCCTCATGGTCCTCAAGCTCGGCATCAACGAGTGGCCGATGCCCGGCCGCGTCGTCCGCCGCGCGACGTACCTCAAGGAATACAAAGAGCTCGTGCACAACGACGGCGAGCCTTTCGTGCCGTACGCGATCTGGAAAGACGTTTTCTTCGCGGGAATTTTGATTGCCTGCGTCGTGCTGTGCGCGGCGTACTTCGGTCCGTTCGGGCCGACCGGCCGCCCCGATCCCACCAACATCCAGGCGATCCCGCGCCCCGATTATTTCTTCCTGTGGCTCTACGCATTGCTCGCGCTGCTTCCGCCGGAAATGGAAACGCCCGCGCTGCTCATCGGCCCCGTCGTCGTGCTCGGCGGTTTGCTTTTGATGCCGTTCTTCTTCGGCGAAGGCGAAAAGAGCTGGAAACGCCGCCCAGTCGCGGTGATTTCCGTGCTGCTGATCGCCGTCGCGCTCGGCACCTTCACGCATTTGTCGAGCTACACGCCGTGGAGCCCGATCATGGACGCGTGGAGCGGCGAGCCAATTCCGCCAAGCGATCTTGCGCATCGCTCCGCGCTCGAACGCCAAGGCGCGCTCGTCTTTCAGGAAAAGCAGTGTCACAACTGCCATTCGCTGGGCAACGAAGGCGGCATGCGCGGCCCCGCGCTCGATTCCGTCGCGACGCGCCTCACGCAAGATCAGTTGATTCGCCAGGTGATTCAGGGCGGCGGCAACATGCCCGCGTACGGAAAAAATCTCAGCCCCGCGCAAACCACAGCCCTCGTCGCGTTTCTCGAAACGCTCAGGCCCGAAGGCCAAGCGCCTGCACGAAATGCCGCGCTTGCAGACGAGGGAACTGCGTCCGCGCCAGCGAGCGCAACGACGCCGAAGAAGTAACCCCGGTGACGCCCGAACTCCAAACCGCGTTGCACTCCTGGTCGCCTCCGATCGGCGTGAACGTCGCGATCGTCCTTTCATTCTTCATTTATATTCGCGGCTGGCTGCGCATCCGCCGCACCGGCGCGGACGCTTTGCCCGCTTCTAGCCTCGCCGCATTCGCGTGCGGAATGTTCGCGCTGTGGCTCGCCATCGGTTCGCCGCTCGAGGCGCTCGACGATTCGTCGCTCTTCGCGCACATGGTGCAGCACCTGCTGCTGATGCTCGCCGCTCCGCCGCTCATCCTGCTCGGTGCTCCGGCCCTACCGTTTCTCCACGGCTTGCCGTCCTGGTTCGTTCGCGTGCCGCTCGGAACATTTCTCCGCTCACGCGCCGCGCAGAAATTTGGCGAATTCATCACCGAACCGCTCTTCTGCTGGCTCGCCGCGATCGTCGTTATGATCGGCTGGCACGTCCCGGCGGCGTTCGAACTCGCGCTCCGCTCCGACGGCTGGCACGAAATCGAGCACGCCTGTTTTTTTCTCACGTCGATTTTGTTCTGGTGGCCCGTCGTGCAGCCGTGGCCGAGCGTCCCGCGATGGCCGCGCTGGACGATGCCGCTCTACCTGCTTCTCGGCATGATCGCCGGCAGCGCCGTCTCGGCCTACATGGTCTTCTCCGAAACTGTCCTTTACCTTTCGTATCAGCAAGCGACGCGAATCTTCCCCCTCTCGCCGATCGACGACCAGGCCGCCGCCGGCGGTTTGATGTGGTTCGCGATGACCATTGCGTTCCTCGTCCCCGCAGTCGTCATCATGATTCGTTATCTTTCTCCAGCGCGCCCACGCGCAGCCGCTCATCGAGTCGCAGCGACAAGCCTTCGTGCCTCGTGAATCGATTAAACATCGAATTCAACACCCGCCGGGTCAACTCGTAGTCAAACTTCACTTCGTTCAGTGTTTCGCTGTATAGCTCACTCCCGCTCCCTCCGTCGTACAATTCCAAGACGATGAAAATGATACGGTTCCGCCGCCGCGACGCGTACGATAGCTCCAGTAATCACCCTATGGGTTGCGCACAGATCGGCGCGAGAAGTCTTCATTTTTCACCGCATTTACCGGCGAGCAAGCCTGCCTCTTTCGAGCACTTCGGAATACGCCAGAACCAGCTTTAAGTTTTCCCGATCCGTTTCGAGTTCCATTGCGACTTGTGTGGCTGAACACGACGCTCAATGACCAAGCCCATTACTCCCGTTCCCATACCCGGCGAGCCCGAAGAGCCGATCCGCGCCGAGCTTTTTAGCCCGGAGCGCCTCGAGCAGCACGGCGAAAGCCTCGCCGCCGCGCAAACGGTCTCGACTCCGATCGACGCCGGCCGCCCGCTGATTCCGCGCGTGCTCGAAAACGGCCGCGTCCTGCTCGAGTATTACCGCTCTACCGCCGAAGCGATCCAGCACGATCAATCCATTACGCCCGCCGCCGAATGGCTCGTCGATAATTTCTACATCGTGGAAGAGCAGCTCCGCGAAATTCGCGACGACTTGCCGGCCGGCTACTACCGCAAGCTTCCGAAATTGAACGAAGGCCACCTCGAAGGTTTTCCGCGTGTCTTTGGAGTCGCGTGGGCCTACGTCGCACATACGGACAGCCGCTTCGATCCGGAGATGCTGGGCAACTTCGTTTCGGCGTACCAGCGCGTGCAGCCGCTCACGATTGGTGAACTCTGGGCCGTCGCCATCACGCTCCGCGTCGTGTTGGTCGAAAATTTACGCCGCATCGCCGAACGCCTCGTCCGCAATCGCCAGGCGCGCGTCGAAGCCGACCTGCTCGCCGACAAAGTCCTCGGTACCGCCGGCCAGACGCAAGTTCCGGCTGAGGTGCTCGTAAAGGATTACGAAAATCGCAAACTCGACCGCGCCTTCGCCGTGCAGCTGGTCCAGCGCCTTCGCGACGTGGATCCCAAAGTCGCGCCAATTCTGCTTTGGCTGGATAAGACCCTAGCCGCGCAGGGCACTACGAGCGACGAAATCGTCCGCGCCGAGCATCAGGACCAAGCCGCCACCACCGTCACCGTCCGCAACATCATCACCAGCATGCGGCTGATGATCACCTTCGACTGGCAGACTTTCTTCGAAAGCATCAGCCTGGTGGACGACATTCTGCGCGAAGGCAGCACCTTCGCCGAGATGGATTTCTCCACGCGCGACTACTACCGCCACGCGATCGAAGATCTTTCGCGTGGCTCAAAATTTTCCGAGCCCGAAGTCGCTCAACGCGCCGTCAATCGCGCTCACAATGCGCAAGGCCGCCGCGGGCCAAAAGGCGAACCGCTCGAGAGCCGTCAATTCGATCCCGGCTACTACCTGATTTCCCACGGTCGCATCGAATTCGAAAAAGAACTCGGATTCAAAATATCCTGGCGACGCGGGCTGCTGCGAAGTTATGTCCGCGGCGCCGCCGCCGGTTACCTCGGCACGATTCTGCTTCTCACCATCGCCGTTCTCGCGCTGCCGCTTCTGCACGCTTCTGAACAGGGCACCAGTTGGAAGCTACTCGTGGTGATGGCGCTGCTCGCTTCGATTCCCGCGTCGGACCTCGCCATCTCGCTCGTCAATCGCGCCGTCACCGACCTTCTCGGCCCGCGCACTCTCGCGCGCCTCGAACTGAAAGACGGCGTGCCCGAATCGCTTCGCACCATCGTCGTCGTGCCGATGCTGCTCACTTCCGCCAAGACGATCAAGGCGCAGGCCGAGCATCTCGAAGTTCACTACCTCGCGAATCCCGATGGCGATCTGCGCTTTGCCATTCTCTCGGACTGGCTCAACGCGCCTGCCGAGTCTGCGCCCGGCGACGAAGAACTTCTGAGCGCCGCAACCGCCGCGATCGCCGATCTCAACGAGAAGCACGGTCTGCCCGCAGGTGAAGGTGATCGTTTCTTCCTGCTGCATCGCAAACGCACATGGAATCCGCAAGAGCAGGAATGGATGGGCTGGGAGCGCAAGCGCGGCAAGCTCCACGAATTGAATCAGCTGCTTCGCGGCTCAACGACCACCAACTTTTTGCCGATCGCCGGGAAGGCGCCTCAACTTCCGGCAGGCATCAAGTATGTGATCACGCTCGATGCGGACACGCGCCTGCCCCGCGGCGCTACCAGCCGCCTCGTCGGCACGATGGCGCACCCGCTCAATTTGCCGAAGTACGATCCTTCGCAGGGCCGCATTGTCGAAGGCTATTCGATCGTCCAGCCGCGCATCACGCCCACTCTGCCCACCGATCGTGAAGGCTCGCTCTTCCAGCGGATTTTCTCAGGTCCGGCTGGCATCGATCCATACGCGTCGGCCGTCTCAGACGTTTATCAAGATTTGTTCCGCGAAGGTTCGTACACCGGCAAGGGAATCTACGACGTCGATGCCTTCGAATCCGCGCTCGACGGCAAGGTTCGCGAGAACACGCTACTCAGCCACGACCTCTTCGAGGGAATTTTTGCGCGCGCGGCTCTAGCTTCCGACATCGAACTTTTCGACGAATATCCATCGCACTACGAAGTCGCCGCCTCCCGCGCGCACCGCTGGATTCGTGGCGATTGGCAGCTTCTCCCCTGGATCTTCGGCAAGGGAGGCTTGCCAGCCGATCAAGCTCGCAACATCCACATCCCGATCATCAGTCGCTGGAAAATGTTCGACAATCTGCGGCGCTCGCTCTCCGCTCCATCGATGTTTCTCACGCTCCTTGCCGCGTGGCTGATTCCGCAGTTGAGTCCGTGGGCGTGGACGCGCTTCATCCTCACCACGATCTCGATTCCGTCGCTCATTTCGTTTCTCGTCGGACTGAATCCACGGCTCGGCGGAATTTCCAAACGCAGCCACATCCGCAACGTTCTGTCCGACCTCTATCTAGGCCTCACGCAGATCGGCATCACCGTCACCATGCTCGCGTTTCAAGCGTGGCTCTCGGCAGACGCAATCGGCCGCACGCTCGTTCGGCTCTGGTTCACGCACAAACACATGCTCGAATGGACCACGGCCGCGCAAGCCTCGCGTGCGGCCGACCTGAAATTCTTCGGCATCTACCGCCGCATGATCTCCAGCGTCGTGCTCGCCATCCTCGTGTTTCTCGCGGTGTTTTACCTCCGGCCGCACGCGCTTTGGGCCGCAGTGCCATTCATCGCGGTGTGGATCGCAGCGCCGGGCGTCGCGCGCTGGATCAGCATGCCTCCCAAGCTGCCGGAGGTCGAGCCGCTCGTCGAACCGGATGCCAAAGTTCTGCGCACCATCGCGCGCGCCACTTGGCGCTACTTCGAAACCTTTGTCACCGCCGAAGACAATTTCCTTCCGCCCGACAATTTCCAGGAAGACCCCAAGCCCGTCGTCGCGCACCGCACTTCGCCCACGAATATCGGTCTCTACCTGCTCTCCGCTCTGTGCGCGCGCGACCTTGGTTGGTGCGGCGCCATCGAAGTCGTCGATCGCCTCGAAGACAGCTTCCGCACGCTTGGCAAGCTCGAAGCTTACAAGGGCCATCTCTACAACTGGTACGACACGCGCGATCTGCGTCCTCTCGATCCCAAATACGTCTCGAGCGTCGATAGCGGCAATCTCGCCGGAAACCTCATCGTCATCGCCAACGGTTGCCGCGAGCTGATTCGAAAGCCGTGGGATGGTAAGTGCATGCTCGAAGGTCTCGAAGACAACGTGCATTTGCTTCGTGACGCGATGGCGCGCATTGACGACACCAAGCGCACCCACACCGTCACACGCAAGCAACTCAGCAACGCGACCGACGCCTTCGCCACACTGCTTTCGCCCGTTCCACAAAACGCTACCGAATGGGCCACGCGGTTCGTTGAGCTGCACGACCGCCTGAAAAATCTTGCGGACATCGGCCAAACCTTCGCGCAAGAAGCCGGAAATTCGCCCGACGCCGAGTTGCAGGCTTGGACCGAAGCCGCGCGCAATTGCGTTGAGAGCCATCTCCGCGACGCACGCATCGCAATCCCTTGGCTGCGCCTGAGCCCCGCGGAAGTTCACTCGCTCGGCGAACGGCACGTGCGCAACACCGCCGAATGGGCCGCGCTCGCGCCGTTCTTCGAAAAATTGCCGTCTCCCGAAGCCGCGCTCGATCGTTTTGAAGCCGCTGCCCGCGCCCTAGCGGACGTTCGTGCGAAAGCGATCCAGGAAAACTCGAACGATCCCGACCTCATACCGCATATTGACTCACTCATCGATGCGCTGAACGGCGCATCCGCGGACGCATCAGCGCTCGTGAAGCGCCTCTCCGCCATCGCGGCAACGTCGAAGAAAATGTTCGATGAGATGGACTTCACTTTTCTCTACGACACGCCCCGCAAGCTCTTCGCGATCGGCTTCCGCGGCACAGACGGCGCGCTCGATCCAAACTGTTACGACTTGCTCGCCTCCGAGGCGCGCCTCACCAGTTTCATCGCGATCGCCAAGGGCGACGTGCCTTCCGCGCACTGGTTCAAGCTCGGTCGCGCTCTCACGCCCGTCGGCCGCGGCTCAGCGCTGATTTCTTGGTCCGGCTCGATGTTCGAATACCTCATGCCGGCGCTCGTGATGCGTTCGCCCGCGAACAGCCTGCTAACGCAAACCTACGAACAGGTTGTTTACCGCCAGATCGAATACGGCAACGAGCGCGGCGTTCCTTGGGGAATTTCCGAATCGGCCTACAACGCTCGCGACATCGACTTCACCTATCAATATTCGAGCTTCGGCGTGCCCGGCCTCGGCCTCAAACGCGGCCTCATCGAAGACCTCGTCATCGCGCCCTACGCCACCGCGCTCGCCACGATGATCGAGCCCGCCGACGCCGTGAAAAATTTTGCACGCATCGCCGAAGCGGGCGGCCGCGGATTCTACGGCTTCTACGAATCGCTCGATTACACGGGAAGCCGCTTGCCGGAAGGGAAGTCCGTCGCCGTTGTGAAAGCGTACATGGCGCATCACCAGGGCATGTCTGTGGTTGCGTGCGCCAACGTGCTTACCGACGGCGCGACGCAGGCTCGCTTTCACGTCGAGCCGATCGTGCAGGCCACCGCGCTTCTCTTGCAGGAGCGCACACCGCGCGACACTCTGGTCGCTCGTCCGCGCGCCGAAGAAGTTTCCGCTGCCACGAAAGTGCGCATGTACGTTCCGCCCGTCGTTCGCCGCTTCACCAACGTGAACGAATCGACGCCGCGCACGCAACTCCTTTCCAATGGCCGCTACTCCGTAATGCTTACGTCGGCGGGCTCGGGCTACAGTCGCTGGCACGATATTGCCGTCACTCGCTGGCGCGAAGACGCGACGCGCGATTGCTGGGGCCAGTACGTTTTCCTTCGCGATGTGCAAACCGGCGCCGTCTGGTCCGCCGGTTATCAGCCCACCGGCGCGGAACCGGACTCCTACGAAGCCACGTTCTACGAAGACCACGCCGAGATCATCCGCCGCGACCGCTCGATCACCACATCGCTCGACGTCTTGGTTTCTCCTGAAGACGACGCCGAAGTCCGACGCATCTCGATCAGCAATCTCGGCGTTCGCTCACGCGACATTCAAGTCACCTCCTACGCCGAACTTTCGCTCACCTCGCAAGCTGCGGACGTCGCGCATCCCGCGTTCGCGAATCTTTTTGTCGAAACCGAGTTCGTGCCGCAGGTCGCAGCGCTCGTCGCCACGCGCCGCAAACGATCGGACGACGAGCCGCCCGTATGGGCCGCGCACACGATGGTTGTTGATGGTGAATCGGTCGGCGATCTCCAATACGAAACCGATCGCGCCAATTTTGTCGGCCGCGCGCGCAGCTTGCTCGATCCGGTCTCGGTGATCGACGGCCGCCCGCTCTCGAACACCGTCGGCCCCGTGCTCGATCCGATCATCAGCCTGCGCCGCACCGTTCGCATCCCGCCGGGTTACACGGTGCACATCGTCTTCTCCACGATCGTTGCCGCCGAGCGCGAAGCCGTCCTCGAGCTCGCCGACAAGTACCGCGACCCTCGCATTTTCGACCGCACCTCCACGCTCGCATGGACGCAATCGCAAGTGCAGCTTCACCACCTGAGCATCACGCCAGAGGAAGCTCACGTTTTCCAGCGACTCGCCAACGCCATGCTGTATCCCGACCCGATGCTTCGCCCGCCGTCCGACGTGCTCGCGCAAACGAATCTCGAAATCAACACACTTTGGTCGCAGGGAATCTCAGGCGATCTGCCGATCGTGCTCGCGCGCATCGACGATCCCGATGACGTCGATCTCATTCGCCAGCTCCTTCGCGCGCACGAATACTGGCGCATGAAACAGATGCCCGCGGACGTTGTGATCATCAACGAAAAAGCGCCGTCGTATCTGCAAGAGCTGCACGGCTCGCTCGAAGCTCTGGTTCGCGGCTCGCAGGTGCGCCAGGCACCCAACGCCGCGTCCGCCAGCGGCAAAGTTTACCTTCTGCGTGACAGCAACCTTCCACCGCAAGCCAAAGCGCAGCTGCAGGCCATCGCGCGCGTCGTGCTGCTCAGCCGGCGCGGCACGCTTGCCGAACAAGTGCTGCGCACGCAGGCCGGCGAGTCCTCGCCCGAATACCAGCCGAAGCCGATTCGCGCGAGCAAACGCCAGGACGTTCAGCTTCCGCTTCCATTTCTCCAATTTCCGAATGGCCTCGGCGGCTTCGCTGAAAATGGTCGCGAGTACGTCACCGTCCTCAGTGAGGGGCTGCGCACGCCCGAGCCGTGGGTCAACGTCGTCGCGAATCCCAATTTCGGTTTCTTGGTTTCCGAGTCGGGCGGCTGCTTTACCTGGTCCGAAAACAGCCACGAGAATCAGCTCACGCCCTGGTCCAACGATCACGTGTTCGATACGCCCGGCGAAGCGATCTACATTCGCGACGAAGTTTCCGGCGAAGTCTGGTCGCCCACTGCGCTTCCGATTCGAGACGAAGCAGGCACCTACGTCACCCGCCACGGCCAGGGCTACAGCCGCTTCCAGCACGCCTCCCGCGGCATCGTGCTCGACCTCACTCAGTTCGTTCCACCCGACGATCCGATAAAAATTTCGCGCCTCACATTGCAGAACGAATCGGGCCGCACGCGCCGCGTTTCCGTTACCGGTTACGCCGAGTGGCTCCTCGGCAGCTCACGCAAATCGGCGCAGTCGCTGATCACCGAAATCGATTCGCAAACGCGCGCTTTGCTCGTTCGCAGCCCGTGGCTCGGCGAATTCGGCGGCCGCGTCGCATTCGCCGACTTGGCAGGCAAGCAATCGTCGCTCACCGCCGATCGCGCCGAGTTTTTCGGCCGTAACGGCTCACCACAACACCCCGCCGCGCTCGAACTCGGCGTGCCGCTCTCCGGCAAAGTCGGCGCCGGCCTCGATCCTTGCGCCGCGTTGCAAACCACGATCGAATTGCGCCCCGGCGCACGCGCCGAAGTCGTCTTCTTCATCGGCCAGGGCCGCGACCGCGACCACGCGCGCCAGCTGATTTCGCGCTATCGCAGCGCGGACCTCGATGCTGTGTTCCGCACCGTCGTCAAGAATTGGGACGACATCGTCTGCGGGGTCCAGGTGAAAACGCCCGACCCCAGCATGGACGTCCTGCTCAACCGTTGGCTCCTGTATCAAACGCTCTCGTGCCGCGTCTGGGCGCGCGCCGCTTTCTATCAGCTCAGCGGCGCATTCGGCTTCCGCGATCAACTGCAAGACGTGATGGCGCTCTCCGTCGCGAAACGCGCCGTCACCCGCAATCAGATTCTCCTCGCCGCCGCGCATCAGTTCCCGCAGGGCGACGTCCAGCACTGGTGGCATCCGCCTTCGGGCCGCGGCATTCGCACGCGCATGTCCGACGATCTCGTGTGGCTACCCTACGTCGTCACGCAATATCTCGAAGCCACCGGCGACACATCGATCCTCGACGAAGTCGTCCCGTTCATCGACGGCGAACTTCTCGACGAAAATCAAAAGGAAGCCTACTTCCAGCCGCGCATCTCCGAGATCAAAGCCACAATTTTCGAACACTGCGCCCGCGCGCTCGACAAATCACTCTCCGTCGGCGCGCACGGTCTGCCGCTGATGGGCACTGGAGATTGGAACGACGGCATGAATCGCGTCGGTCAGGACGGCAAAGGCGAAAGCGTCTGGCTCGGTTGGTTTCTACACACAGTTCTTTGGGAGTTTGCGAAGGTCGCCGACACGCGCGGCGAAGCTACACGCGCCGAGGCGTGGCGCATCCACGTTAGCGCGCTCAAAGCCGCTCTCGAACGCGAAGGATGGGACGGCGAGTGGTACCGCCGCGCCTACTTCGACGACGGCGCGCCTCTCGGCACCGCGCAGGATACCGAATGCCGCATTGACGCCATCGCTCAGTCTTGGGGAGTGATGAGCGGTGCCGCGGAAAAAGGCCGAGCCACGCGCGCCATGCAAGCCGTCGATCAACTTCTCGTCAAGCGACCCGAGGGCTTGCTCTTGCTTCTCACGCCGCCCTTCGATCATCCGCAGCACGACCCGGGCTACATCAAAGGTTATCTGCCCGGCATTCGTGAAAATGGTGGCCAGTACACTCACGCTTCCACGTGGACGCTCATCGCCTTCGCCGCGCTTGGCGATGGCGACAAAGCCGGAGAACTTTTCCGCATGATGAATCCGATTAACCGCTCGAACTCGCGCGCCAGCGCGCAGCGCTACAAAGTGGAACCGTACGTTCTTGCGGGAGACATCTACGCCGAGCCTCCGCACGTTGGCCGCGGCGGTTGGACTTGGTACACCGGCTCGGCCGGCTGGTTTTATCGCGCGGGAATGGAATGGATTCTCGGGTTCCGAGTTCGCGGCATGAATCTCTCCATCGATCCATGCATCCCGCGCAATTGGCGCGAATTCTCGATCGAGTTCCGCTATCACACCGCGACGTACAAGGTTCGCGTGGAAAATCCGTCCAGCGTCGCGAAGGGCGTCGCGCTCACCGAACTCGACGGCAAAGTGTTGCAAGGCGCCGCAAACATCCCTCTTCAGGACGACGGCAAAGTCCATCAAGTCCGCGTCGTTCTCGGCTAGCAGACCGCGAGCGTGGGGTAGTTCCGCTTTGCGGGACCGCGCAACGTTCACAACGCCGCGCTGAAATGTGGGTAGAAGCGTCGCGTCGGCCCAAGTGAACACAAAAAAAGGGCGCCCCCGTAGGAGCGCCCCTTTTGCTACGGCCCGAAATCTCGCAGCTCCTAGTTCGAAGCTCGTGTCAGCAAACCCGACACCAGTGACACCAAAAACAGCACGAGGAAAATGAAGAACAAAATCTTGGCGATGCCCGCTGCTGCCGCGGCGATGCCGAGGAAGCCAAACACGCCTGCAATCAGAGCAATCACGAAAAATGCCAAAGCGTAGCGCAACATAGATCCTCCTTTTTGTTGTCCGTCGTTGTGCGTGCTAATTGCAAATCCCGTCTCAACTACCAAGTCATCCGCCTTTAAGCCGCGTTCGCGCGTTGCGGCTGCGCCGGCAACAAAGTCTGAGGCGGCACTGGCGATTTCGTCGTCTTATTGATCGCGCGATAAGCCGCGATCGGGAACTGCGTCGCCGATTTCAACGAGATATTCCAACGCGGCACGATCGGCTTGCCCAACAGTGCAGGGAAGTGCCGGCCCATGCGCGTCTTCGCTGTTGAGATCACCACCGCCATCAGCACCACGCACGCCCCAACCAGTCCGTAGAACACCACCTCATTCAGCCGCGTCGAAAGAAACGCCACCGACGAAGCCAATGAACCCACGATCAGAATTGCGAAGTTCGAAATTGCCCGCTGCAAGTGCATAGCCGCTGTCCTTTGAATTGTTTTGCGGCATCGGCCTCATCGAGCTCGACCGCCGCGAAGCACGTTCAATATAGTCACGGCCCCATTTTTCTTGAATCGGTGGGATTCCCTAGTACCCCTAGGGACTTCTTGTATCGCTATGAGATTCAAAATCCTGCGCATCCCACGCCCTCTTAGGCGAAGAAACCCGTACAGCCACCCCGGTAGACCCCTACAGGGATTCACGTATTGTCGTTCTAAGGGGAATCGCAATACTGGTAGGGCATTCTGACCCGTGTCTCAACGCGGCATCATCACCGCCGATCGGTTCACCAGAATTTCTTATCGCAACACCGATGCTGACGCTCGAAATGCGTCCTTTCGATTCACGATCACGCGAAGCGCGGCGATACAATCACCGAAGGACTTGAATGCTGGATTTTTTTCAGAAGCTTGCGGACCCAAAGTTCATTCCAGACAGGGCATCCCTGCGCGAGCTCCAAATGGAAGTCGAGCGCGGCAAAAAAGCGGAAGCCGAACTACAGGCCTCGCACAAGGCTCTCGAAGACCAGATCAGCCTCCACGTCGCCGATCTGGCCCGCAGCAACTCGCTACTCGAAGATAAAGTCCGTGAGAACGAAGAAGTCACCGCCACAGTCGCGGCAATCGGCGAATCGATTCCGTTTGGCGTCTGGATTTACGAAAAAAGCGGCAAGGTTCGCTTCATCAGCAAGTCGCTGCTCGATCTGATGGAATCCGACCTCGACAATGCAGGCTCCAAGAACTGGTGGGACCTGCTGCCCGAAAACGTTCGCCCCGCCGCGGAGGCCGCCTGGACCCGCTGCATGAGCTCGACCTGCTCGTTTGATTTTGAGTTCGAGCTTCCCAAAAGCGACGGCACATTCCACACCATCATGAGCCGCGGCGTCCCCGTGAAAAATTCAGCGGGAAAGGTATTCTATTATGCTGGCGTGCAGCTTGACGTCTCCGAACGCGTCCGCATCACCAGCGAGCTGAAAGCCGCTCACGAAAACCTCGAAACTCAGATTCAGCACCGCACACTTCAACTCAACGAAGTAAACCACAAGCTCACGGCTGAACTCGTCGATCGCATGAAGACCGAAGAAGCGTTGCGCGCCAGCGAAACTCAACTCCGCGCCCTCTTCGACAGCTCGCTCGACGCGATCGTCGTTCTTGACGACAGCCGTCGCATCCTCGATGCGAATCCATCGGCCCTAGCGCTCTTTGGCATCGCCCGCGACGCACTGCGCGAATTCACGCTGGACCATTTCGTCGCACCGGCTAGCAAAGATCAGTTTTTTGCGCGACTGGCCTTTGGTCACCGCAAAAACCGAACACTGGGGCGAGCTGGAACTCGCCCGCGCAGACGGCACGATGCGCCTCGCCCAGTTCAGCTCGCGCGCCAATTTTGTTCCCGGCCGCCACCTCGCGAACTTTCGCGATATCACCCGCCGCCGCGACGCCGAAGAATCACTCAGCTTCCTCTCCCAGCGGTTGCTCCAGGCGCAGGACGAGGAGCGCCGCCGCATCGCTCGTGAATTGCACGACAGTACCGGTCAGTGCCTCGCCGCCGTTCGCATGAATTTGCAAATCCTAAAAGGCGAGGAAGACCGCCTTAGTGAGAATGCACAGAAGTCGCTTGAGGACGCATTCAAGACCTCCAGCAGTTGCGCCGCAGACGTTCGCACACTTTCCTATTTGCTACATCCGCCGCTCCTCGATGAACTCGGCCTCGCCGCCGCCCTCGGATGGTACACATCTGGTTTTGGCGAGCGCAGCGGCGTCCGCGTCACTCTCGACGTCTCGCCCCGCGACCTGCAGCTTACGCAAGACGTTGGCACCGCGCTCTACCGCATCGTGCAGGAGTGCCTCACCAACATTCACCGGCACTCGCACAGCCCCACGGCGCAGATTCGCCTTACGCTCGAAAAGAATCAAATTGTCTTGAATGTCACTGATCAAGGCCGCGGATTGCCGGCCGATAAACGGGAAATCCTCGATGATGGTGTGAAAGGTCTCGGTGTCGGCATCGGCGGCATGCGGGAACGCGTCAAGCAGCTCGGTGGTACACTGAAAATAATGCCGGAAAATCCTGGGACCACAGTCACTGTAACTTTGCCATGGGAGGCAGATGATGCCCGCACTCAAGCTCCTGGTAGCTGACGATCACGAAATTGTACGCAAGGGCCTGCGAGCCATTGTGGAATCCGCTCACGAATGCGAAGTCGTGGGTGAAGCAACCGACGGCCGCCAGGCCGTCACGATGGCCAAGGAGCTGAATCCGGACATCGTCGTGCTCGATCTCGCCATGCCTTCGCTCAACGGCCTCGAGGCCACGCGTCAGATTCTGAAGAATCGTCCGCAGACCAAAGTCCTTATCCTCACCATGCATGAGACCGATCCGCTGATCCGTCAGGTGCTCGATGCCGGCGCGCGCGGCTACATTCTGAAGACGGACGCGGGTCGCGACCTGGTCTCCGCGATTGAAGCACTCCGCCGCAACAAGACGTTCTTCACGTCACGTGTCGCGCAAATGATTCTCGACGGCTTCCTGAAGGGCGATCCGAAGCCAGTGGACAATCAACCAGCCGGCGGCCGCCTGACCGCCCGCCAGCGCGAAATCGTTCAGCTTCTAGCCGAAGGAAAGAGCAGCAAGGAAGTCGCCGTCGCGCTCGGCCTCAGCGTAAAGACGGCCGAAACGCATCGCGCGAACATCATGCGTAAGCTCGATTGCCACTCGGTCAGCGAAGTGGTCCGTTACGCGATCCGCAACAAGATCATCGAGGCGTAGGGCATCGCCGGTGGGTCGGCCAGTAGGTAGCTGAATCAGTACAGCATTGACCGTATTTAAATTGCCTCGTTGGGCTGTTGTTCTAGAATCAGAAACAAAGTGAGGCTCGATTTTCTTCGCCGCCAACCCGGTTCTAAGGGCTTATACGCGCAGGGAATCGAACCGCGAAGTCGCTCGAGGAGCAGGGAGTGTCTGAAAAGCCGTTGCGAATCCTAATCGCCGACGACCAGCCCTACATCCGCCGCGCCGTGCGCGCGCTGCTCGAGTCTCGCCCCGGGTGGGAAGTTTGCGGCGAAGCCTCCGACGGCAGGGAAGCCATTCGCAAGACCGACGAACTCCAACCGGACATTATCGTCATGGATATGTTCATGCCGAATCTCAACGGCCTTGAGGCGACCCGTGAAATTTACGGCGCACATCGAGGTGCAAAAGTGCTGATCCTCACGCTTCACGATCTGCCGGACCTCTCGCGCGCGGCGCGCGACGCAGGCGCCAAGGGTCTCGTCCTCAAATCCGACTCGAACCTCTTCCTCATCCCCGCCATCGAAGCCATCGGCAATTCCGAGATGTATTTCGCCTACAAGCAGTAGTACGCACCTACAGCCTCTCGCCCCCGCGATTCCAGCAAAGTCTCGATTTCTCCTTTTGCTTCCGCGCAGTCCAATCGTTGTGGAAGCACATTCCGCGATTTCGTACCGGAGGCCTTATGAACTGGGAACAAATGGAAGGGAAGTGGAAGCAGTACAAAGGGCAAGCCAAGGAAAAGTGGGGCAAGCTCACCGACGACGACTTGAACGTGATCAACGGCCGTCGCGAGCAGCTCGTTGGCCGCATTGAGGAACGCTACGGCATCCAGAAGGAAGCCGCCGAAAAGCAGGTGGACGAGTTCACCAAGGCGCTTAAAGAAGAAGTTCGCTCGGCTCGGGCATAGCGCCAAGCCCAAGCCATCGGTAGCACTGATCTTGATTTCATAAACTTCATACCGGGCGGGGGCCGCAAGGCTTTCCGCCCTTTTTTATTCACCGGCGGGTCCCCAAAAGTGTCCAAAACTACTAGATTCACCCTATGGCTATGCCTCTAGGCCGGTTTTACTATCGCTTCAAGTATTCCAAGACTTCAGCGCACAACTGGAGTCACCTGATTGCTTCCCAAGGCGGAGCCGCTGATGTCCCCCTGAACTGGGCGGCTCCTCCCACCTCCTTCTGAATCGTTTTATTAGGACACTCTCGCATTTCAGCGGTAGAAATCGTTCGGTTCGTTGAATACGAAACCAGCTAAGTATTCGTCTAAACTTACGGATGTGAGGCGACCTCCCCCATACAGGCGCATCGGACTTTCCCGCCGCGAGCTGCTCAAGGCGCTCGGCGGAGCTGCGCTTGGCTCGGCCCCGATTCTCTCGGCGGGTCTACCGCTGATCGCACAAGGCACCGACAAGCAGCCTCAGGCGAAAGAAACGCAAACCGTCACGCCGCTCTCGCCCAGCCTCCCCAAGCCGTCGTACCTTTCAGCCACCGACGACGCCTTCCTCGAGCAAATGCAGAAGGCCATCTTCGGATTCTTCTGGGAGCAGACCAATCCCGCCACCGGCATCATCAAGGATCGTTGCAACGTCCGCGGCATCGACAACGGCATCCTCGGCAGCATCGCCGCCACCGGTTTCGGCCTCACCGCCATCTGCATTGGTGATAAGCGCGGCTACGTTTCTACCTACCAGGCTCGCGAACGAGTTCTGAGCACGCTGCGCTTTCTGTGGCGCAAGCTCGCCCACGAGCACGGCTTCTTCTACCATTGGGCCAATATCAATTCCGGCGAGCGCATGTGGAACTCCGAAATCTCCTCCGTCGATACCGCGCTGCTGCTCTGCGGCATTCTCACCTGCCGCGCGCATTTTCAGCACAGTGAAATCAGCCAGATCGCGCACGATATCTTCAACCGCGTCGATTGGAATTGGCTCTCCGAAGACACCAAGATTCTGCCGCACGGCTGGACGCCCGAAACCGGCTTCCTCCAGTACCGCTGGGACAGTTACAGCGAAATGATGATGATGTACCTGCTCGGCCTCGGCTCCAGCTCCCACGCGCTTCCCACCGAAAGCTGGAATGCCTGGAAACGCACCGAGTTCGATTTTGACGGCATCAAGTACATCGGCTCGTACGCGCCGCTCTTCGTCCACCAGTACTCGCAGGCTTGGTTCGATTTCCGCGGAAAACGCGACGCCTACGCCGACTATTTCCAAAACTCGATCCTCGCCACGGAAGTCCACAAGCGCTTTTGCATAAGTCTCTCGAAGAAATTCCCGGACTACAGCGACGATCTGTGGGGAATCACCGCGTCGGATTCCGCGAGCGGCTACCAAATCTGGGGCGGCCCGCCATCCACCGGCCCGATCGACGGCACCGTGGTCCCGTGCGCCTCAGGCGGCTCGCTGCCGTTCATGCCGGGCCCGGTGATGCGCGTCCTGCGCACAATCAGCACGCGCTTCGGCGCAGGCACTTGGAGTCGCTACGGCTTCGTGGACGCGTTTAATCCCGCGACGAACTGGTACGACAGCGACGTGGTCGGCATCGACTCCGGCATCATGATCGTGATGGCCGAAAATGCGCGCACCGCTTTTGTGTGGGATACGTTTATGAAGAATCCGGAAGCACAGCGGGGAATGGAGCGCGCCGGCTTTAAACCTGTCTCGCCGCTTGCTCCGCAGGAACTCGTGGAAATGCATCTGAAATCGCAAGCGGAGCTTCGACGTCCTGCCGAAACCCCGCCTCGTACAAGCTCTGAATAGTTTCTAGCGGTAGTTCGCAGCCTGAAGTTCGAACATTTCGGCGTAGTGTCCGTTCACGCCCATCAGTTCGTTGTGGTTGCCTTCCTCTGCAACCATGCCGTCCTTCAGCACCATAATGCGGTCGGCCATTTTCACCGTGGCGAAGCGGTGCGAGATCAGCAGCGCCATCTTGCCCTTGGTCAGCTCTGCGAAGCGCTCGAACACTTCGTGTTCGGAACGCGCATCCAGCGCCGCCGTCGGCTCGTCGAGGATCAGCAGCTGCGCGTCGCGCAGGTAAGCGCGGGCCAGAGCGATCTTCTGCCACTCGCCGCCTGAAAGATCCATGCCGCCTTCAAATCGCGATCCGAGCACTTGATCGAAGCCGTTCGGCAGCCGGCGAATTGCGTGTTCCGCCAGGCTCTTGTTCGCCGCCGTGCGGATGCGGAAGCTGTTGTCGCGATCCGCGATGCGGCCCATGGCGATGTTCGCCGACGCCGTCATCTCGTAGCGCATGAAGTCTTGGAAGATCACGCCCATCTCGTTCCACAGCGATTCGATGTCGTAATCGCGCAGGTCTTTCCCGTCGAGCAGGATTTGGCCTTCCGTCGGCTCGTAAAGCCGAGTGATCAGCTTCACGATGGTCGTCTTGCCCTGGCCGTTCTCGCCCACCAGCGCGATGCGTTCGCCCGGCTTCAGCGTGAAGTTCACGTTCTTCAGCACCAGGCGCGGGCTGCCGGGGTAGTGGAACGAAACGTTGCGGAATTCGAAGCCCGTCTTGATCGGGTGCGGCGCCGGCAAGCCGTTCAGCTTGTTCACGATTCTCGGCTTCACCGCGAAGAATTCCAGCAAGTCGGTCATGAACAGCGCCTGGTTCGCGATATTCGAAAACGTCGTGAATACGGCCTGAATGTTCGTGCTCGCGCCAGCGATCGCGCCGGCGAGGAACGTCATCATACCGATCGAGATGATTCCCGCCACCGTCTCATAAATGATGTATGCGTACGGGCTGTAATAACCGGCCGTAACCACCAACGCCAGCAGCGTGCCAACCACAAGCCGCTTCTTCGAAAGGCTCAGCGTCTGCTCGTAAAGCTTTTCTGAAACGTCGCTGTAGCGCCCGATCAGGAATTGCGCCAGGCCAAACAGCTTCAATTCCTTCACGCCTTCTTTGCTGCCGGCCAAAATGCGAAGGTAATCCAATTCGCGGCGCGCCGGAGTCTGCGAGTAGCTCAGCGAATATCCGCGGAACGCAAAATGAGTTTCAGCCAAAAACGCCGGCAGCACGCACGCGATCAGCGCGAACAGCAGCATCTTCGAAAACAGGAAAATTCCGGCTGCCAAGCTGATCGTCGTCACGATCTCCTGCAGTAGGCGTCCACAAAGCTCGATCATCTGGACGCGGTCGATGCTCTGCACCCGCGCGCGTTCCATCTTGTCGTAAAAAGAAGGATCTTCGTACGTCGTCAGGTCCAGCGTCGAAGCGTGGGTCATCAACCGGATGCTGATGTGGCGCGTGAACTTCTCCGCCAGCGTCTGGTCGCAGAAAAGAATCAAGCGGCCCAGCGTCGCGGCAACTCCCGCCAGCACGAATTCCGAAAGGACCAACCACCAAAATGACGAAGGAAGAGGAGTCTGATGCGCTGTGTGCTGATAAATAGCGTCGATGATCACTCGCGTCACCGCGAGCATCGACAGCGGCATAAGTGCAGCAATAACTCGGAGGCTCACTTCAGAGACTACGATTTTCGGTGAAGCGTCCCAGATGAACCGCAGGACCGGCGGGATATTCTTAAGCGCCTTCATCCGCTCCCTGAATTTAGGGTGGGGCGGCGCTGCTTCCGTTGCTTCCATCACTTCGGCGGCCGGGCTGGCCATCTTGGTTCTCCTTGCTAATTCCACTACGCGAAGGCGTAGTGCACGTCTCGTGCCAAGAGTACTATGACGCAAACTATTACAAATAATGCTCTTACGGGAATACGAGCGAACGCCAAGAACTTACGATTTGTCCAAATCGTGTATATTTTACCCGGTTTTACGGCGTCCCGAAACACGATTCCGGCGCAGCTCCCCCGACATTCGCCGCGCACTTTGGTGGGATCGACTACCAAGGCCTGCTCCATTATCCGATGCTCCACCCGCTCAAACGATTTTTTGCCGCCAAGTGTTTCCTCGACGTAACTCGCCGCGCTACCCGCTACGCCGCATCTTCGCCGCGCCCATTTTAGAGTGCGGGAAGCCGCGCCGCGGCTTCCCGCTGAATTCGCGCCACAGCGCGAATTCACACTGAGGAATGCCGGTGGCATTCCGAACGTGCTGGCTTGGCGCGACGCCAGTCGCCGTGCCTTCGTCCCGAGTAACGGTGCGTTTGCCGAGCGCCACAATCTCACTCACGCAAACAAAAGTCCCTACCCTGAACGCTTTAACTCCGTTACCGCATAACACCCGCAGAGCTAGTCGCTTCACCGGATAGTCCGCGCACGCAGCGAGTGGCACCATCCATTCGTCGGCGGAAACTCACCGTAGCCATTCGATCGGGAACCAAAGAGGAGACAGCCCTATGAACCGCATCAAGACATTCGGATCGCGCGTCGGCTTCACCTGCGCATCGCTCGTATTCAGCTCGATGATGCTCGTCGGCGTCGCCAGCGCACAGCAGGCGGACAACACCAAGAACAATCAAGGCGACGCGAACGCCGGCGCTGCTACGGCCGACAAATCGGCTCAGAATCCCGCCGACCGCGAACTCACACATAAGATTCGCAAGTCGATCATGCAGGACAAATCGCTTTCGACTTACGCGCACAACATCAAAGTCGTCACCCAGGACGGCAAAGTCACGCTCAAGGGTCCCGTCCGCTCCGAAGATGAGAAGACCAACATCCAGGCCAAAGCCGTAGCCGTGGCCGGCGCTGACAACGTTTCGAATCAGTTGGAAGTCGCACCGTCGCAGTAGTAAGCGGCATCCGCAAATTCATACGCACTACGAAGACGCAGGCTTAAAGGAGAAACGACATGTCAGACAGCAAGAACGTAGCGGTATTCGGAATTTTTTCCACGGTAGCTGCAGCGGACAACGCGACGGATATTTTTGTGAAGTCCGGTTTCGCCGCATCCAATATTTCTGCGCTGATGCCCGAAAACCTTGGCGGGCGCCAGATCGGTACGGAAAAGGCCACCAAAGCTCCTGAGGGCGCGACGGCCGGCGCCAGCACCGGAGCCGTTCTCGGCGGCACGCTCGGTTTGCTCGCCGGAATCGGCGCGCTCGCGATTCCCGGCGTAGGCCCGCTCATCGCGGCCGGCCCGATCATGGCGGCGCTCGCAGGTCTCGGCGTCGGCGGCGCGGTCGGTGGTTTCACTGGCGCGTTGATCGGAATGGGTATTCCTGAATACGAAGCCAAGCGCTACGAAGGACGCATCAAGGACGGCGGCATCCTGCTTTCCGTCCACTGCGACACTTCGGATCAGATCAAGCGCGCCAAGGACATCATGAAGGTCGCAAACGCCGAGGATATTTCCTCCACCGGCGAGTCCTCGGCCGACGTGAAAGCTGCAAGCGTAGCGAACTCGAATCGCTAAGCTGCCAATCGCACGAACGAAAATCAGCGCGGCAAAATATAAAGCCGGAGATGCGGGACGCCGCGCCTCCGGCTTTTTCATTTCCATCTGCGAACTTCAGCCGCGATTCATTCCGCGCGCAGCACGTCCACCGGATCCAGCCGCGCCGCCCTTCGCGCCGGAGCGTATGCCGCAGCGAACGAACACCCCCCGAGCACCAGCGCCACGGCCACAAGCGTCGCCGCATCCCACGAAGCCACTCCAAACAGCATTTTCCCCGCGAGCTTCGCCGCCAGCACCGCGCAACCCAGACCAATCGCGATCCCGATGCCAATCAGCCAGCCCGCATCGCGCAAAATCATGCGATACACATTAGACGGCACAGCTCCCAGCGCCATCCGCACCCCGATCTCGCGCGTTCGCTGTCCCACCGAAAACGAAATCACGCCGTACAATCCCGCCGCGCTCAGCAGCAACGCCAGCGCCGAAAACGCGCCAACCAGCGCTGCCGCCGACCGGTGAAAATACGCCGAGAATGATCTGTGAATCTGCTGCTCGATCGTCTCCTCGAACGATAGCGCTATCCCTCGATCCACACGCCGCACCGCCGCTGCGATCATCGGAATCGCCGCACCGGAATCCTGCGACGTCCTCACCAGCAAATCGAATCCCGTATCCGGGCTCTGCGAGAAGGGAACATACTCCGCCGGCCAAATCTCCGAATCGATCGGCCCTTCGCGGATGTCGTCCACCACGCCGATAACTTCCACGATCGAATCCGGCGAAAGCCCCATATCTCCAAACTTCTGTCCAATCGGATCCTCGCCGGCAAAATATTTATCTGCGAACGCCTGATTGATCACCACCACATGGTGCTTCGCCGCTTCATCCGCCAGTGTGAAAAATCTCCCGCGTTTCATCTTCGGCTGAAGCACAGCGAAATAATCCGCCGTCACGTCGCGCTCGTTCACCTCGTTGTGTTCGCCGCCAAACGGCTTGCCCACGATCCGAATCCAGTTTGTATTCCCGTTGAACCGCGCCGGCGCCACCGTCGTAATCGCTGCGGCCTGCACACCCGGCACGCTCGCCACTTCGCGCACGATCGCAGTCGCCAGCGCTACCTGCTGCTCCGGCTTCTCGTAGCTCGCATGCGGTGCAGAAACCGCCACCTTCGCGATGTTCTCCGCATTGAATCCCATCGGCACTCGCAGCACGCGATACAAACTCTTCGCGAGAAGTCCCGCGCCAACCAGCAACACGCACGCGATCACTAGTTCGACCACCACTAGATTTGAACCAAACTTTCGCCACGCCGTGCCCGACGATCCGCGCCCGCCCTCGCTCATCTCCGTTCGCGCTTCACCTCCGGGCATCCGCAGCATCGGCACCAGCCCAAAAAGAATCGCGCCAATCACAGACACACCGCACGCGAATGCAATCACATGCGCGCTCGGCCCAATCTCACGCAGCGCCGGCAAGTGCTGCAAGATGTCCGGCGGCAACAGATGCGCCAGCAAACGCGCCGTCCACAGCGCTGCCAAGGTTCCGAGGCCGGCACCAATCACTACGAGCGTGAGTCCCTCCGTCACAAACTGCCGCACCAGCCGCGTAGTCGATGCTCCCAGCGCCCCGCGCACCGCAAACTCGCGCCGCCGGCTTTCCGCACGAGCCATCAGCAGGCTCGCCACATTTACGAACGCGATCAGCAGCAACAGCGCCGCGCCGCCCATCAGTGTCAGCAGAATCGGCCGCGCATCGCTCACCAGTCGTTCGCTCAGCAGCGCCGCACGCCCGCCTTGCCCGCGATTCGATCCCGGATACTGCTGCTCCAGCCGAGCCGCAATCGCGCTCATCTCTCGCGACGCCGTTTGCACCGTCACCCCCGGCTTTAGTCTCGCGATTCCGCCCAGGCTGTGGCAGCTCCGATCTTGCTCGCAGTGGCCGTAACGATTCACAATCAGTCCCCAGATCTCAGCGTCACCCATCGGCGGAAACACAAAATCCGGCCGCATCACACCCACCACCGTGAACGGCTCGCCGCTCAAATCGATCGTCTGTCCCACCGCATCGGCTCGCCCGCCAAGATATTTCTGCCACGCCGCGTAACTCATCACCACGACCGGCGCTTTCGTCGTGTCGTCTTCCGGTTGAAGCGTCCGTCCCATCAGCGCCGTCACTCCGAGCGTGTTGAAAAATCCGCCCGATACGCGAACGCCGTCCGCGTTCTCCGCGCCCTCTGCAGTCGGCAACTGATATCCCGTGCCCGTGAACGCGTCGAACCCGCTGAAGCTCGTCGAGGATTTTTGGTAGTCGAGAAAATCCTGATACGAAAACGGCGCATCCGGAATCATCGCCACCGTCTCGCCCACATCCACCAGCTGCGATGGATTCGGGAAGGGAAGCGGTCGTAGCAGCACCGCATCCACCAGCGAGAAAATCGTCGTCGCCGCGCCAATTCCCAGCGCCAAAATCAAAACGGTCGCCGCCGCAAATCCGCGATTCTTCCGCATCTGCCGCAAGGCAAACCGGAAATCCTGCGCTACCGTCTCGAACCGGAACGCCACCTCGTCGTGGCTCTCCTCCGCCGCCACCGTCGCGTTTCCAAATTGCCGCGCCGCCTGTGCCCGCGCCTCGCGTTCGCTCACACCATCGGCCATCAATTCGCGCATGCGCTGCTCGCGATGAAATTCCATCTCTTCGGTCAGCTCATTGCCAAACCGCTCGCGCCCAAAAAGCATCCGCACTTTGCGAAAGAATTTCCCCGTGGTCTCCATCGCTACGCTCCCTTCAACACGCGCCCAATCGCCGCGATCATCTGCTCGTATTGCGTCACTTCGAGTCCCAGCTGTTTCTTGCCCGCCGCCGTCAGCGCGTAGAATCGTGCGCGCCGGTTCGTGTCCGTCATCTTCCACTCCGCCTTCACCCACCCCTGCAGCAGCAGCCGCTGCAGCGCGGGATACAGCGATCCTTCTTCCACGGTGAGGAAATCGTCAGAGAGGCGCTTGATCGATAGCGCGATGCCGTACCCATGCAGCGGCGAGCGCATCAGCGTAGTCAAAATCAGCAGGTCCAGTGTCCCAGGTAGTAATTCCTTTTTTCGTCCCATTCCCCATATATAGTCTATCTATGGATAGACCGTCAAGGATTATCCCCGCGTCGTGGGGCAGCCAGGCTTGGCTGCGCAACGCTGCCCGCCCCACCTTGAAGTGTGCGCGCACAGACAAAGCGCAGCACCGCACTTGCCGCCTCCACTCCAAATTTGCAAACACTTCGTCCTTCACCCGCCAATCGTTACGGTGCTTTGCGTGGCATAGACATTGTCTGTGGAGTGCTCGCCGGCACAGCGTCGCCCGACGAGCACGATTCATCTGGACTGCGGGAGCGCTAGTTACCACTGAATTCGCGCGAGGCGCGGATTCACACTTAGGAACGCCAGTGGCATGACGAAGCGTTTTTCCTCGACCCAAGCCAACCGCACCACGACTCCGTCGAACTCCGCCTCATCACGTCTCACCTTCTGTATTCACCCCGCGCCCCCGATAAGGTAAGCTCTGTTTCGCTTGAGCGCCCCCAACTTCCAACCCCCGCCCCCGCCTTTCGACGCGCACCGCCCTCTGAACACGCCCGCGCAAGTCCTGTTCGCCAGCCTAATCGGCACCACCATCGAATTTTTCGATTTCTACATCTACGCCAACGCCGCCGTCCTCGTCTTCCCAAAGCTTTTCTTCCCAAAGGAAGACCCCGCCTCCGCGACGCTAGCGTCTCTCGCCACATTCGCGATCGCCTTCATAGCGCGGCCCTTCGGCTCCGCTTTCTTCGGGCACTTCGGGGACCGTGTCGGCCGCAAAGCCACGCTAGTCGCCGCGCTCCTCACCATGGGCATCTCCACCGTCTGCATCGGAATTCTTCCCACCTACGCCAAAATCGGGGTCGCGGCTCCGCTGCTCCTCGCGCTCTGCCGTTTCGGCCAAGGTCTCGGCCTCGGCGGCGAATGGGGCGGCGCGGTATTGCTCGCGATTGAAAACGCTCCGCCAGGCAAGCGCGCCTGGTACGGCATGTTCCCGCAACTCGGCGCACCCGTCGGATTCCTTTTCTCCGGCGGCACGTTCTTGTTCCTCTCGAAGACGCTCACCAACGAACAATTCTTCGCCTACGGCTGGCGCATTCCGTTCCTCGCCAGCGCCGCGCTCGTCCTGATCGGCCTCTATGTCCGCCTGACGATCACAGAGACGCCCGTCTTCCGCGAAGCCGTCACCCGCCAGGAACGCGTCAAAGTTCCGATGGCCGACGTCTTCACGAAATATCCCGTTCAGCTTTTGGTCGGCACCGTTTCGTCCCTCGCCACTTTTGTCCTCTTCTATTTGATGACCGTCTTCGCGCTGTCCTGGGGCACCACCGCCCTCGGCTATAGCCGCAACACGTTTCTCGAGCTTCAGCTTCTCGGCATCGTCTTCTTCGCGATCACAATCCCAGTCAGCGCCGTGATTGCCGAACGCGGCCGCCGTATCACGCTTCTCGTTGTTACCGTTTTTATCGCCCTTTTTGGTCTCGTGATGGCGCCGATGTTTGCATCCGGCACGCGCGGCGCCGCGCTGATGATGATCATCGGACTTTCGCTGATGGGCTTCACCTATGGCCCGCTCGGCACCCTGCTCTCCGAACTTTTCCCCACAAACGTCCGCTACACCGGCACCTCGCTCACCTTCAATCTCGCCGGCATCTTCGGCGCATCGCTCGCTCCCTACATCGCCGTCTTTCTGGCGAAAACCTACAGCCTCCCATACGTCGGCTACTACCTCTGCGCCGCCTCCGCCCTCACCGCCATCGGCCTCCTCTTCGTCCACGAAACCAAAGACTCCACTCTCTAGCCGTTCTCCTCGCATCTGCAACGCTCCAACGTGCATAGTGGTACAGAATCGTGGCTCGCCGGCGAAGGGAACTGGCGTCTTCGCCAAGGCTGTCACTGACGTCGATTGTTTTTAATCGCTGAAAAAGAAAGGGGAACTGCGAGTCGGGAAACGAGGGCTGATCAGGGAGTCGCGCGCCCACCAAGCCACAGCAACGCATTCTCAAACAGCCGGTTCTGCTCCGCGCTGTCGAAAATCTTGTCGCCGTGGCCCATGTTCATGTAGATCATGTGGAATTTTGTGTTCGTCCACACAACGGGCAAGTCGCCCGCGGTGATTGTGTCCTTCAGCCCAATCGGATAATTTTTCGGGTCGAGCGTGAGCAACACTTTCACGTCAGGATTCGCGCGCGGACTCGGCTTCCAGATGTACCACTCGTTTGACGGCGAGTTCACCGTCTTCGCAAGGCCTTTCGCCACCGGATCGGACGGCGCATCCACATCGAGCAGTGCAGGCAGCGGCGGCCAATTGTTCCCGTAGAACACCGCGCCGCCCAAAAATTTCACAAACCACGGCCAGCCCGTGCTCTCGTCGTTGTACGCCGAAACGTGAAATCCCAGCCACGCGCCGCCGTGAGTCATGTACTCCTCAAACGCCGCGCGCTGTGCCGCGTTGTGCGGAAAATCGTTCAACCACACCACGACCTGCACGTCTTCCAGCCGCACCGCATTCAGGTCATCCCAATTGAGCGTCGAGGAAAATTCAAAGTTCTGCTTCTTCCCAAGCTCGGTGTAAAACGCGATCGCCTGCTTCGCAAACGCAATGTGGTCCGGCTCGCCCTTATCCGTCCAGAATGCCACCACGTGAAACGGCGCTTGCGCAGTTGCACTCTGCGCCGCCGCGCCGCCGCTCCACACGGCGAGCGCCATCACCGCAATCACAGCCGCACGAAGCCCGAAGCGAATCAATGTCCCGCCGCCCACAGAATCGCGTTATGAAAAAGATCCGTGAACGCCGGATTCTTGAAATGCTCCGCCCGGTGTCCCATAAAAATATAAACGTTCCGCGCCTTCACGTTTTCGTTCGACCACACCACCGGATGATCTCCGCCCATCTTCAACTTCGAATCCGGATCGTACGTCGATTCATCCACCGTCGCCAGCACGTGCACGTTCGGCCGCGGCGATTTGTTCCACGTGTACCACTCCTCGCGCTCGATCTCAAAAGTCGCCGGCAGACCCTTCATTACCGGACTCTTCGGATCCTCAATCTTCACCGTCGCCGTCACAAACGTCGCGATGTAATCCTTGTACCGGATCCCGCCCATGAAATTTGAAAACCAATCCCACATCGGGTAGCCGTCGAATTCGCCCAGCAGCGCCGCGTGGTGAAACCCGATCCATCCGCCCTTGCCTTGCTCGATGTAATCGATGAACGCTTTCTGCGCCTTGTCCGTCCATCCATACGGCGGGTAGTCGAGCTGGATGAAAAGTTGATACTGCGCGAGAAATTTCTCGTCGATCGGCTCGGTGTTCGCAATGTAGTCGATCGCGAAATTTTCGGTCATCGATTCGCGCCCCAGCCATCCTTTCGCCGCGTCCACAAACGGCTTGTGAATGCTGTTTGGCTCCGCCAGCGCGATCACGTGAAATTTCGGCGCCGGCCTCCGTTGCGCGTGCACCACGCCCGATTCGTGCGTCGTCGTGGTCGCGGCAAGCGCAATCAGCGCCGCACAGATCGCCACAACCAAAACTCTTGTGCCGATACGCTTTCGATTCAAAAATTGCGAATTATCAAAGTTCAGGGCCGGCACCTTTCCCACGGAGGTTGGTTTCGCGTTCTTCACGATCCCACGATAGGATAAACCCAACCTGCGAGCCTCAGCGGGGAAGTTTTGCAGGTTTCAGGCATTGGAGGGCTCGTTGCAATCTCGGCTGCTCGCTTCACGTCGCACAACAAAAATAATTCTGGCGACTGCGCTCGCGCTCTCATCCGTGGTCGGTGCGCCGGCCGCCCGCGCTCAAGAGCCGGCCACCTCGCTCTTGAGCGTCCGCTCGATGGCCATCAATCCCGCCACGGGAAAATTCTACGCCGTTGAACCTGCGCACGGCACCGTCGCAGCTGTCGGTCGCGGAATCGACGGCACAACGCATATCAAAACCGGCGACGAGCCTCTCGCCCTCGCCATAAATTCGAAAACCAACCGCATCTACGTCGTCAATCACGGCTCCGGCACGCTCAGTATCATCGACGGCGAACGCGACGCGGTGCTGCAAACGATCAACGTCGGCGCGCTGCCGTACGTCGTCGCCGTCAACGAAACGACGAGCCGCATCTACGTATCCAACGTGTTCAGCGACGAAGTAACCGTGATCGACGGCGCCACCAACGCCGCGCAAAAAATCAAAGCCGGCTCCGCCGACACCATCACCATCGACGATCAGCGCGACAAAATCTACCTCGCCGGTTACCAGTCCACGAAACTCGTTACGCTCAATCAAACGCCCAACGGTGAACCTAACATCGCCGGCGACGTAGAAGTCGGATACCACGCCTGGGGAACCGCAATCGACGAATCCGCCGGCCTGCTCTACGTCACTCGCGTGCAAGACGCCGCGCTCCTCATCATCGACGAATCCACCGGCGCCACCGTGGCCACCATTCCCGTCGGCTACATCCCCTGCGCCGTCGCCCTCAACCCCGCAAAAAATCGCGCCTACGTCGTCAATCACGCGAGCGACTCCGTCTCAGTCATCGACACAAAAAAACGCACGGTACTCGCCACCGTTAAAGTCGGCTCCTCCCCTCAAGGCATCGCCGTCGATCCCTCGACCGGCCTAATCTACGTCGCCAACTCTCACAGCGCATCGATCAGCGTCATCGACGGTTCGACCAACCACATCGCGCGAACGCTGACGACCAACACAACGTCGAATAAGGACACGAAGCCCTACAACGTCGTCGTTAGCCCTGGGAGCACGCTCGACAACTACACCATGTTCGTCGCCTTAGAAGGTGACCCGTCGTATGAAATGACCGGTTTGATCGAGGTAACGCAGAGTGGAGAGACGAACAGAGAAGGGAAGTAAAAGGTTGGTTGCGGGGGTTGGATTTGAACCAACGACCTCCGGGTTATGAGCCCGACGAGCTACCAGGCTGCTCCACCCCGCAAACAAATCATACCGGAAGCGCGAGGTAGCGTCAAACTCACCGCAGCGTCACCAAAAAATAATTTGCGCGCCATCCGCATCTCCATCAGCGCAACGTCGCGACGCAAAAAAAAAATCCCAGCGCGCAGCGAAGCACGCTGGGATCCACCGCCACTCCACGATTTACGCGCTAGCCGAAGCCACCTTCACCGACCCAGCCGCCGCCCGAATCACCTCAAGCACTTTCTCCGGCTGCGACAGCATCGGCACATGGCTGCTGTCCAGCTCATAGGCCGTCGCGTTCATCCGCTTCGCCATCGCACGCTCCAAATCCGGATGTACCGTGCGGTCGTTCTTTCCGATGATGTACCAACTTGGCTTCGTCTTCCACGCCGCGCCCCCAGGCTTCGCATCAAAAAGGTCCGGCTTCGGAACTCCCTGCGTCGCGTACACCATCTTTTTCTCCGCGTCGGTCAAATCGCCGCAGAAATCCTCGATGCCCGCGCGCGTCAACCAAATCCTGCCGTCCTTCACATCGATCTGCGAGAACACCGGCGTCTTCGGAAAATTCGATTGTTGCAACTGCGAACTCTCGTCCTCCGCCGGCGCAAGCGCGCAAATGTAAACCAGCCCCACCACGCGATCGTGCGTGCCCGCGCCGGTGATCACTGTTCCGCCATACGAGTGGCCCACCAGAATCACTGGATGACTCGCGCGGTTGATCGTCGCTGTCGTCACCTCCACGTCTTCCGCCGTCGTATTCAATCCGTACTGCGGCGCAAGGCACTCGTATCCCTCCGCCAGCAGCGGCCCCATCACCTTGCTGAAGCACGAACCGTCCGCCCACAGTCCGTGGCAGAAAACGAAGCTGACATTTTTCCCAGTAGCGCTCATGTGCGTCTCCTTTGTTACTTCTTCGGTTGGTTTGTCGTCGAGTCCGCCGCTGCCACCCCCGTCGCCGCGCCAGCCGTGGCCGCCGCCGGGTCTAGCCGCAAAAATCGCGCGGCGTTGTTGTATAGGATGTCGCGCTTCTGCTCAGCGGTGAGGTAATCCGCATTCTGAATTACGCTGATCGAGTACGCCATCAGCCCCGGCCAGATCAGCTGATCCGTCCCAAACATCACTCGATCCTCGAATCCCGCATCCACCAGCCGCTGAATGTACCGGTTCACTTCGAGTATCGGATAGCTCCAGATCAGCCCCGCCACATCCACGTACACATGCGAATTTGCCTGCAGCAACGTCAGCATGTTGTCGATCATCGGATAGCCCGCATGCATCACTTGCACTCGCAGCTTCGGATGCTTCGCCAGCAGATCTTCCAGCAGCAAGGGATTGCCCATCGATCCGCGGAATTTCGGTGACGTCACATTCGCGCGACCCGATCCCCCCGTCCCCATATGAATCGCCACCGGCACATCCAGTTCTTCTGCCAGCGCGAAATATTGGTCCACGCTCGGATCGCTCGGCGAAATTCCCTCGTACTGCAGTCCGATCTCACCCATCACCTTGAAACCGCCGTCTGTGAAATCCTTACGCAGTTCATCCATCGGCACGCGTCCGCCCGGCGTCATTCCTCCCGCCGTAAAACTCGTTCCCGGTATCACGCCCCCCGGCATCGCGTCCTTCCACTTCTGCACACCCTTCGGGTCGCCAAACACCACAGCCGTCACGTTCAGCCGCTCCATTTCCGCCGCCACATCCTTGATGTACTGCCCCTTCGCCGATGGATACAGCTTCGGCGTGCACTGTTCCTGCACCCAGCCCCACGGCGCTTCTTTCGTCATCGGATCCGATGCGATAAAACCAGGCGTGTTCGGGCACATCGGCCCGGTCGGAAACGATTCGTCCATCGCGTGCACGTGAACGTCGAGCACCGGCGGCTTGTCGTTCGGCGTGT
>Ga0206966_1042_pt1 | contig 42705 bp, 29 predicted proteins | sample Alteio_BWOrgHeat_23_FD_152970 | JGI IMG/M metagenome (GOLD analysis project Ga0206966, IMG submission 152970) | Enriched cells from forest soil in Barre Woods Harvard Forest LTER site, Petersham, Massachusetts, United States -... | ecosystem: Environmental > Terrestrial > Soil > Temperate forest >...
TTTCATCCTTCCTGCGTTCACGAGTGGATTATCTCGCCTGATTAGCGAATGATGGGAATGTGTGAAACGTCATCGCTTCCCGCCCGGTTCAGAGCCGCCATCATTCACTGGGAATCTCTGCGAGGCATACGAAGTCAAATGCTCGGCTCGCGGCGGTCAGGGATTGTGTCCGGGTTTCCGAGAGTACGATCCCGAGATCATGGAAGGCGAAAAGTCGGATGCGACCATCTGGTGCACTTGCGAATGCCACCGCAAACGAACGCGACCAAAGCACACAACTACAGCCCATAAAGCTGTTTCGCCATCTGGTAGCGTTCTTGTCCTCCGTTCGTCGAAAACGTTACAGTTTGAGTGTGAAACTTCGCCGCCACCTGCGCACGTTCTTCGCATTGCTCTTAGCGGGCTTGTGGATCACGACGGCGTCTTGGGCAGAACACGTGTCTGCGGAGTTTCCACTGTGCCAGCCAGCGCATTCACCCTGCTGCCCGCAGCCCGTAAACAATAGCAGCGAATCCTGTCCAGCCTGTCACATTTCTGATACGGTTGCGGCAAAAAAGACTCTCGAACATGAGCGGGAGCGGTCGAAGTCTCTTCCGCAGATTCAGAATTGGCTGAGCCATCAGGCGAACCCGCTTGTCACCGCACCCCCCCGTGAACTCACTCCCGGCCTGTGTTACCGGCCTACGGTCTTTGATCTCAAAGACGATCTCCACATTTAGATCATCTCTTTTTCTGCGTTCCGTCAGCGGCGCGTCGAAACGCGCATCACGCCGCCTGTCTCTCACGCAGCATTTTTAAAGGAGATCATCTTTATGAAACTCAAAGTACTCGTATTCGCGTTTGCGGCAGTCCTCTTCATTTCATTGTCAGCACGGGCTGGGACCGTCGTCGCCTGTTGTGGGAATCCCGCCTGCTGTGACGGCGGTTGCTGCAAATAACCAATAACGGCTGCGCCCACAGTCATTCCCTTTTCGGTCCAGGGAAAAATTGTGGACTGCGGCGTCCTCAATTCAGTTCGCGAGAAAACGACGACCGTGGGGCTTGCCATTGCATGTACAGTACAGGGGCCAAGCCTCCCGCGAACTGTGCCGTGAAGAGAAGAAGACGAGAAGTGACTGTTGTCCGCGCAGAGTGTGGAGTTTCTGCGCTCATTCACGCAAGTACTGGCTCGACTACGTTTCGCTTTGCTGGCAGAAGCGCCAACAGAATTCCGCCCACCAAAAGGAATACGATCACATCAGTAAAGTTCCTGTGGACGCCGTGAATCCAGGCTTCCACACTTTGAATAGCCATCACTACGCCATGGGAGATTTGCCACCAAGCGGTCAAAGCAATCATCGAGCGATGCTCAGATGGTCTCCTTGCGGCCACGAGCAGAAAGACCCCGACTGGAATAAAGAAGCTCAGAAACATCGGCTCGACCTCGTTCTTCTGCTCCAAAAGCCAGCTGGAATTCCGCAGGTCCATATATAGCGGATAAATTATCGCCAGATTCAAAAGCCCCACGATCACTAGGACGATCCGTGTTAGGCGTTCTTTTTTCACATTGACCTCGTGTGAGCGAATCTTGTTGCAAGCGCAGCAGCAGCTACGCAGAGGATTCACAAACTAGCACACACGCAAACAAAAAACAAAATCTGCATGACGCTGCTGATCCATCCCCGTAAGTTACTCAAGCGACAGAAAACTGTCGTGAACGGCAAAGCACTCGTTAACGTGTTCTGGGCGAGTTGTCGGCAATACTTCCCCATCAGAACGAGTGACGGGCGAACGACCCGGCAGGCGGGAAAGGTGAGAGAAGCCGCCTATACGACCTCACGCAAAGATTCCCAAGTCACGCTATTGGAACTGCGCAGCGAGTTTTTTCATTGCTGCATTTTCTCGGGTAACTTCACCAGACTCTCGACTGTGCAAAGCTATCTCTGCAGCGATTGAGCGACCGAGAATTCGCTGATCAATATTGCCAAACGGCCCCGGCACGAGGCTTCCCAACCAACCGGCCCAGGCTGGGGTATGAACGTTGCCGACAATGATGCCGGGACGAAAGATGGCGAGGCGGGTAAAACCGATGTTGCGGACGGTGTCTTCCTTCATGCCCATTACGCGGACATAGCGAAACCGGCTGCGGGCTGTGCTTCCTACCGCAGAAAGTAGGCAAAACTGGGCGATCCCGGCGTCATGGCAGCCACGCGCAAAGGCACCGACGACGCCGAGTTCAAGTCGTTGCAATTCTTCTTCGCTCCAGCGCATCGATCCAGAACCGACACCCACACAGCTCACAGCGCTGGCGGGACCTTGGCTTAAAACTTCGCCGGCAAGGGCGGCAGTGCGCTCGGCAAAGTCAGCAGCGCCGGTATCAAGAACGACGTTGCGCACCCGCGATCGCGCCGCAATGGGCTTTCTAGTGACCATCACCACTTCCCGGCATTCCGGAATTGCTAAGAGCTCCGCGACGGCTGCACCACCGACTTGCCCGGTCCCACCGAGGATAATTGCGGCGAAATTCTGCTTCATCATTAGAACCTTTGCTTGGGTAAGGATGCGACAGCCCCGTTCACCCCAGGAGAGAAGGATAGCTGGTCTCAATTCTAAATTTGAGCCAATGAGGCATCGCTTTCTCAATTAGCCGCTTAACAGTCATTATGGAGCCGCGCAGGGCGGGTGTCGCCATTCCCGATACCAGAAACTGGGTTCGAGGCCTTGACGCATCAAATAGATTTGACGGCCCGGCAAGCTATGACCGTGGTCTCTCTGGAGCTTCGTGCCCGTTATGGAGCGTGGTTCCGGCGTGCTGGCGATTCGTGATTTGGTGGCAGCTGGTGACAGCTTGATCCCGTTGGAGAGTTTACTAAACCGATGGCACCCGGGCCGAGTCCGTCAACTTCTAAGACGGAGGCAGTTCGATGGCAAAAGCGAGAGACAGGCGCAGAACATTGGATGGATTTGCGGAGATCAATCACGATGCTGCCGGCATCGATGTCGGCAACGCACAGCACTGGGTAGCTGTGCCGGCTGGACGGGATGCGGAGTCCGTAAGGATGTTCGGCTGTTTCACGGCAGATTTGCATGCCCTTGCAAATTGGTTGGAGCGTTGCGGGATCAAGACTGTAGCGTTGGAGTCCACAGGCGTTTATTGGATCGCCCTCTATGAAATTTTAGAGAGCAGGGGGTTCAAGGTCTGCGTCGTAAACGCTCGTCAAGCCAAGAACCTGCCAGGACGCAAGACGGATGTAAAGGACTGTCAGTGGTTGCAACAATTGCATACCTACGGGTTATTAGCCGCATCGTTCCGGCCACAGGGGGAGATCATCATCCTGCGTCGTTATCTCCGACATCGCGAAACGCTGGTGCAGGAAGCAGCAACCTGCATCCAGCGCATTCAGAAGGCACTCACGGAGATGAATCTACAGCTAGCTGACGTGATTAGCGATATCAGCGGCACAACCGGATTAAGAATCCTACGCGCGATCGTGGAAGGGGAACGGGATCCGCAGCGACTGGCTGCGATGCGAGACTGGCGCATCAAGGCCACACCAGATGAGGTCGCCAAGAGCTTGCTGGGAAATTGGCGGGACGAGCTGATCTTTGTCGTGGGAGAGAATCTTGCGCTCTATGAGGTCTATCAACAGAAGGTCGAGCGTTGCGACTATCGAATTGAGCAACATCTGAAAAACATGTCCGCCCAGGTCGACAACAACACCAACCCTCTGCCGAAACCCCGAAAGGGAAAACGGTCCCATGGCAACGCTCCATCATTCTACCTGCGAAGCGAGCTTTATCGTGTGACTGGAACTGATCTGACGCAAATTGATGGTATCAACGTCGTGACTGCACAGGCGATTCTGGCAGACACAGGGACCGACATGAGTGCTTGGAGAACGGAAAAGCACTTTGTGTCCTGGCTTGGCCTATGTCCCGATCATCGAATCAGCGGCGGGAAGGTGCTTCAGCGAGGAACACGAAAAGTGATCAGCAGAGCAGCAACAGCGTTCCGGCTTGCGGCGAGCGCATTGCGCCGAAGTCAGAGTGCGTTAGGGGCCAAATACCGGCGCTTACAGAGCCGTCTGGGAGCACCCAAGGCAATCACCGCAATGGCTCATCACCTCGCGCGATTGTTTTACCGCATGATCAAGTACGGCTCAAAATATGTCGATCATGGCGCAGCAGCATACGAGGCAAAGTTCAAAGAGCAACAGTTGAGATGGCTTTCGAGAAAAGCCGCTGAACTCCATCTCTGCTTGGCACCCCTTCCGAATTCAGCCGTCTAGTTTCTGGAGAGTGACCGGCGCCGATGCGCTGATCGTGGGTTAGGCTGTGAGTTCAGAAGGACACACAGTTCAGAGCCACAAGCGGAAGGGGGCCGGTCATGAAGGAAAAGCTACGATTTTTAGGTTTGGATGTCCATGCCGAGACGATCGCCGTTGCGGTTGTGGAGCCAGATGGTGAGGTACGGAGCCTGGGAACGATTCAAAACCGCGCCGAGTCGATTCGCAAGATGATCAAGAAGCTTGGTCCAGCAGAGAAGCTGAGAGCCTGTTATGAAGCAGGTCCGACGGGTTACGTTGTGTACTGGCAGCTGGCGGAGTTGGGCATTCCGTGCGAGGTTGTGGCCCCCACGCTTGTACCGATCAAGGTGGGTGATCGGGTAAAGACGGATCGGCGGGACGCCGAGAAGTTGGCACGTTGCTATCGCTCCGGAGATCTGACGCGGTATGAGTTCCGGATGAAGGTTCCGAGGCCTTGCGGGATCTGGTGCGTGCCCGCGAAGCAGCCAAGCAGGACCAGATGCGAGCGCGGCATCGGTTGAGTAAGTTTCTGCTGCGCTCCGGTCAGCGTCCGCCAACCGGCGTGAGGCCATGGACGCATCCTTATCTGATATGGGTAGCGCAGCTGCGCTTCCCACAGATCGCTCAAGAGGCCACGCGACAGGATTACCTGCACGAGGTCGAGCACATGCGGGAACGGGTGGCGCGTCTGGAGCAGGCCATCATGGAGGCGGTCAAGCTGGCCTCACCCGCGTTACAACAAGTCATCAACGATCTACAGGCATTGCGCGGTATCGCAGACATCTCGGCTGTGACCATTGCGGCCGAGTTGGGCCAGGTATCCCGCTTTGGCAGTGCTCGGCAACTGATGGGTTATTGCGGTGCTGTTCCAGCGAAGACTCCAGTGGCAAGCGAGTCAGACGCGGCGGTATCACCAAAACCGGCAACGCACACTTGCGACGAATCGTTGGCGAAGCAGCATGGAGCTATCGTCGTCCACCATGTATCTGGTATGGATTGCGCAGACGACAGGAGAGCATTTCAGAAGAGACCAAGGAGATTGCATGGAAAGCACAACACCGCTTGCACAAGCGCTATATGAAACTGGGCGCAGCTGGCAAGGCCTAGGGAAAGATCATTACTGCAGTTGCTCGTGAACTGCTGGGATTCATTTGGGCTATTGGAATCAGAGCAGAGACGACCGTCAGCCAGCGAACCGCAGCGTAAAAAGAACAAAAGCAAAGACAACAACTTTCCTAAGAAGGAAAAAAGCAAAAACCATGAACGGTGTCGCCCATCTCGAGCGCAGAGCCAGCAGCAGCCCAGGCAAGCACGAAGGAGAATCCTCGTTTGCCCTATGCGACAGGCTCGACCGGACTCGCGATAACAGTCAGAGGCAGCTCCCGACGGATCATGATTATGCGGTTTCGACCCGCGAATATCAGACTGATCAATCGTCGCCCAAATCTGCCCCGGCTGCTGCTCGCTCTGTTCTCGGGAAAAAGCAAAAACAGACAACTACAAAAACAACCCCACCGATTTCGCAAAGTTGACACGGTCACTCCATATCAGGGCAAAGCACTCATCCAGCCTCGGTTTAGGCTTCTGAGAATGATTAGTAACGAAAACGTCTTTCATCTGCTCAATAGGGGGCAATCCCAGTGAACCGATCCTCCTCGGAGCTGAAGGTCGTGTTCTTCTCCTCGACGACGCCGCGCTTCATGCGCGCTTAGACCCGGAGCAGTAGTCTCGATGCCGATATACTGGCAGCCCTGCTGTCAATAATGGGAAGCTGGCCTGAATGGTCATGCTGGACCGATTCGCGCTGTGTATGACCGAAAGGATGTGTATGCGAAAGATTCTAATTTTTCCTCTACTGCTGACAGCGGCTTTGCCGACGATTGCGCAAACGATGCCGCTGAGTCCTCGCGCAGAGATTGAAGCGTTCAATCGAAAGTTGGAGGATGCGACTAGGCGGATGGACAATGCAGCCATTGTAGCGCTGTGGGCGGACGACGGCATCAGCCTACTGCCTTCTACCAACCCGATCGTGGGGAAGGCGGCTATTGCCGCTTTCATCGACAGCGTCACGACCCAGATTAAAGGCGCCAAGATGGAGAAGTATGAGCTGGAGTGCTTTGCTATTGACGTGTCGGGCGACATAGCATCCGAATGGTGCAGCGAACATCAAGTAGTGGTTATGCCAGGAGATAAACCGCCTTTCAACGGACGTGGCAAGATGCTCTTTGTTTTGAGAAGGGGGCTAGATGGCAAATGGCGCCTGCAGCGTGAGATGTGGAATCAAGCAGAGGCGGATTAATGCTGGATGTTCGACGTCTAGTTTGTCTGATACTCGCCGGGTTCCGGATTGCCCGGGATCCGGGAGCAATGCCACGCTAAGGTGGAATCTTGGATCAGTTCCGCGATGCCGACTTGAGGTCGTGAAATATTCCTGACGAACTTACACCGAAACGGTAAGGAAGATCGGCTTCACCATCGCTTCAATCTTGGCAGCCATTTCCTCAGCGGGAATGCGATCGGGAGTCTGATACCACCGTCGCGCGGCCCCAAAAATGGCCCAGGCAGCCGTGGTTGCCAGCAGTTTGGGATCGGTGCCAGGTAACATCGCGTGATGCGCGGCACCTTCCAGAAACATACCCTCCACGACCGGGATGATTGAGCCTTCTAGGGGCATTTTAACCAACTGGCTAGGACAGCCCGTGGTCTCGGCGAGATAGTCGCAGACGCCTAGCGCGATGGCGCGCAGCGCCCCATCGCAGTCTGAGAAGGAAAGGCCGCGGCGCGCGATAAGGTTACGGAAGCGTGCGGCTGTCATGGCCTGCAGCAGGGCGTTCTTGTCGGGGTAATGGAGATAAAAGGTGGCCCGGTTTAGGGTGGCTTCATCGGCGATTTCCTGGATGGAGATATCGTCGAACTCCTTGCGGCCCAACAACCTAAGTAGCGACTCCATCAACATCTGACGGCTGCGGCGGACACGAGGGTCCGTGTTTTCCGCCGTATTGACGGGTTGGAATACGTCTGCCATTGCACTTAAAGCCTAGCTCTTTCTCCAGCATTAGATGTTTAATCGACACTCATCGATTTATTGAATCAACATATGTCTATTAAACATCATTTGTCGCATAGGAGATTTTTCGTATGCCCAAGCTTCTTCACATCGACTCGAGCCCACTGTATGTGCGATCCGTCTCGCGCCAACTTACCGACGCGTTCGTTACTCAATGGAAGTCTTCACACCCGAATGGTACGGTCGTCGACCGCGACCTTAACGCAACCATAATCCCGCCTGTCACCGCCGAATGGGTAGGCGCGGCCTACACACCGGAAGAAGCGCGCACTCCGCAACAGAAGGAACTGCTGGCGCTTTCGGACACGCTGCTCGCCGAACTGGAGCAGGCGGATGAGTACGTATTCGGCGTGCCGATGCATAACTTCGGTGTGCCCTCGGTGCTCAAGCTCTGGATCGACCAGATCGCGCGCGTGGGCAGGGCTTTTTCCTATGCAGATGGAACGCCGAAAGGACTGCTCACGGGCAAAAAGGCAACCTTTATCATCGCGACCGGCGGGATCTATGATGCGCAGACACAGATGGCCTCTTTCAACTTTGTGGAGCCCTATCTGCGGTCGGTCTTTGGATTCCTCGGCGTGACGGATGTGACTTTCCTCACGGCAGGCGGAACTGCGGCACTCAACTACGGGCAGGACCGTGATGCATTTCTAGCGCCGCATCTTCAGGCCGTGCAAACGCACGCGCGGGCGATCTAAGGGAGACGACACATGAAGATTGTTTCCGTGGTTGCGCGCTACCTGCTGGGATTGATATTCATTGTCTTTGCCCTGAACGGATTTCTCAACTTCATTCACCAGCCACCGCCGACAAATCCGCTTGCGATGCAGTTCTTTGTCGCCGTCAGCGCGTCGCATTTTGCGGCTTTTTTTTTCGCAGCGCAGTTGGTTGGCGGGCTGCTATTGCTTTCGGGCTTTTTTGTGCCGCTCGCCCTCACGGTGCTTGCGGCGGAGTTGTACAACATTCTCGCGTTTCATCTGACGCTTGCACCGGCGAGCATTGCTCCAGCACTGGCAGCATCTGTGCTCTGGGTCTTGGTCTTTGTGCAATATCGCGCAAGCTTCAGGGATGTTCTAGCCGCAAAACCTGTGCCACAGGAATAGTCTGCTTCGTTGCAGGGGAGGCCCAGCGCCTCCTCGCCGCGGAGCGTTTTCAGACAACACAGCACGGTTACCTGGCAAACGCATTTCCCGTCACTGCCGGGTTACTGACGAGAAGCCGATTTTCGGGGAGTAATCCCGGGAAAGCCTGAAACAAGCAGAAAACAGCACCGTTATTCGGATTCTTGTGCCACTACATGTATTGGCTGCTGGATTCAAAACAGTCTGTTTTCTAGAGCGCTCTTCCGGTAGCGTTTGAACCCGAAATAGAAACCTGACCAAAACCATTCGGCAACACAGTAGCCCGGCAGGTGACGTCGAAAATTGACAAAGTCCACATCGGCCGATCAGGACTTACCGCGTTCCGAGCCTCCAGAGGGGATTTCATGATTCCAGAAGGGAAAAATGCGGACGTAGTCCGCGCCTTGCGAGAACATTTGATGTAAAGAGTTCGAAGATATTCGTCGGATGACCAAAGGTCTCAGCTCGGACCTTGTTTTTCGTATTGTCGTGCAGGCCCTTTTAACCGAATCACTTCAATGCGATGTTGCGCGAAGCTGGCGAGAAGGAGTTCCAATTCAGCGGCCAGTCTCTCGGCCGAACACTGAGAGTGATGGACAGCATGGAGAAAGCTTTCCAGGAGATCTGCACCATTCGCCACCAACGCACGATGAACGAGAGGCAGGACGTTATGGTTCTCACACAATGCTAGTAGTGTGGGCCAATCTATGTCGCGTGGAGCAGAAAGGGGAGATCTGCGCAGGCACTCGATCAGTAGCTCTGCCTCCGGAATTGCCCCAAGACTGCTATCACCGGAATGCTCCAAAGCGGTCTGCATGAAGACTCTCTTAAGTGAGCATACATTAGGAATACATTAGGAATTGATAGACAACAGCTGCCCCTAACATTTGGAGTTTGTCCTCCCCAGCCATGCCGATGCCGCAGGGTTTTCCGAATAACTATTGAACGAGCGGGACTTAACCCTAAGCATCGGTGATTTACATGGAATGGAAGTAAGAGTGGAATGCAGATAGTGTCTCTGCCGACTCCCGCGACGACGAAAGGGGTAGGGAATTGGGCTGAAATAACCCTAGATGCGCCTTTAGATCGGCCAGATTGGTCAGCCATTCCCCGAAAGTATCTCGGCCCTCGGCAGTCGTAATCGCGGCGGATCGAATCGCAATCTGATGGTAGTCTCTAAGTTAGATTCTACGCGCCTGCTCCATCGCAATATATATGCAGCGTATCGCTCCCAGTACAGCTTGAATGTTCTGTAGCCGTCCGTTGACTCGATCGGGTCGGTGTTCCCAAAGAGTGCTTCAAGTCTTGTGATGGCGGCTCCGCGACTCGGTCTTTGTTGACCCACAGCCTCCTCAACCACGATCTTCAGGAAGTTGTCGCGGGGCTCCAACAGCTCTCGGAGGTAAACATAGTCGACTCTAACTGCATTGAGCCGACCTATTTCCGTAAGTCGCGTTTTGAGTAAGTTCGCGGTGGGACTCGTTTGAAGGTCCTCTTTTTCGGTTAACTCCTGCTCCAAAACCAAGATGGCCCCTTGCGAGGGCCATCTTGGCAGAGCGACCGCATAGTGCGAGTGGCGCCTAGTTCCTCTTGACTATTGGTGATTCGTTCGATTTCGGATCGCTTGAGATAATCTTGCTGTCGTCGCGAGCCGGTCCTTCTGGCATGGGCGATGGCTGCGTACTTGTCCTCGGTGGAAAGAGCGTGCCAGGATGCCTTGTCGAGAGATGATTTTGTACATCAGATTTCTTAAAGAAACTCATACCGTCTCCAGTCATTGTGCAATGTGAAAAGCGCTCGTCTGGAGCGAAGTAAGGAACAGCCGGAGGCGAGGAAGGACTACTTCTCTAAGGATACGCCACTAAGCTCTAACGTGCGCTTGGCAGGCAGTTAGGCTTAATCTGCAGTGGACCCGCTCCCACTCTAACTCGGTAGGTGCGACGCTTCAAGAGCGTGATCGTGCCGACATCTGCGGTTGTCCCTGGTTCAACTTCCATAAAGAGTCGCACCGCGAAAGCATCCGTAGTTTGGAGGTATCCAATCCGGTGCCCCCCGGTCGGCTCTCCATCGGTCAATTGTCGCTAATCACCTGTGTGTAAACTGTGCTGCAGCGCGAGCCTAGCGTCGTGATCGAACTGCCTGAAAAGTTTTTCAGGAACTACGACAGCGATTTGGATTGTCGGTTGGGAGTCCGAGCCAAGGGTAAGGGTAGCTGTCACCGTAAATGAATACCTATTCGGGCAACCCTATTCGCCGCAGTAAATCCGAGAATCTGGGATCGCCGTGGAGATTCTTCCACACCGGATCGACAGCCAGAAGAGTCAGTTCCCCCCCTTCGCGTGCTTCATAGGCCCTTTCCAGCCATTCGAATGCCTTGTCCTTTTCGCCGGCTAACGCATAGTCCTCGGCTATCATGGATGGCCCCAAGCGGACCCCCGCCTTTTCCATCTCATGCAGGTCCTGGGCGAGACGTTCTTTCCAATAGCCCTTTTCGCCTCCGCTCCTGAGCGCCCTTAGCACTCTGGCTGCTCTCTCGGATGCCTCCTGCGGCGTGAAACCTATTAGCAATTGGCCTTTCTCGTTCTCGTTGATTGCATCCTCAAATTTTCCCGTTATCTCCAAGAGGCTTGCGAGGTAAAGATGCGAGATCCCAAAGTTCGGGTCCAGCTCGATGGTGTGCTGGAATTGCTGGTAGGACTGCGAATAGTCGCCAGCCAGCAGGTAAGTTTCACCCAAGAAGTTGTTGATGGGCATTGAAAAGGGGTCCAGCTCGAGCGCCTTCCTGTTTTCCGCAATGGCTTCCGCCCGTCGGCTCATGGGCATCAGATAGCAATTGGAATAGAAAAAATGGGTATAGGCGGAATTCGGATTGAGCTCAATTGCCTTCTGAAACTCTGCTTTGGCGCCCGGAAGATCGAACTCGTAATGTGATTTTTCCATGCCAAGGGCGGCGTGGGCTTCGGCAAGCGAGGGATTCAACAAGATGGCTCTGGTTGCTGCCCCCCTGGCTTCGGGAAGGCTTTCCTTCGGAGAATATAGACCAACAATATTGCTGATGTTGTATGCGTCGGCCAAACCGGCGTAAGCCAGAGCAAAGCCCGGATCCGCAGCAGTGGCCGCATTAAAAAACTGAATGCTTTCGCGGATGGCGGCCGGTGTCCTCTGGTTCCAGTAGAAGCGGCCCTTCAGGTAAAGATCCATGGCCTCAGGGTTTACCGAGTGAATTTGTGACATCTCGAACTGGCGCTGCGGCGCAATGTTGACTTGCACCTGCTCGGCAATCGCTCTTCCGATCTCGTTCTGCACGTCGAGGAAATTACGCAGGCCTTGATCGTCATAACTTTGCGCCCAGAGGTGAGTCTGGTCGTTCACTCGAATCAACTGCGCGCTGATCCGAGCTCTCCCGTTTTCCCGCCGAACGCTTCCTTCAAGGATGTAGTCGACACCCAACTCGCGTCCTATCTCGCTGACGGTCTTGTCGGAGTGCTTGTAGACCATGGCGGAGGTGCGTGCGATGACTCCCAGCTGAGCGGGACTCAACTGACCAAGGTCGGTAATCGTCTCTTCCGTCAGGCCATCGCTGAAGTACTCCTGGGCCGGATCGTTGCTCAGGTTCTGAAAGGGCAGAACCGCAAGCATCTCCCGCTTTGCTGGGAGCGTCGCAGAAAGAGAGGAGCCGTGAGTCCGAGCGATCACCCTCGCCAGCATGAAAACCAGAGTTGCAGCCAAGGCAATCGAGAGCGTCCATATCCAGATACGACGGCTCGAGCGTGATGAAGCAGCACTGGAAACCGTCCTCGCGGGACGATCCCGCGCCTGAAGCTCGGCTTCCACTTCTGGGATGGTGGCCTCAGTATTCTTCAAATCCGGTTTGCCGGTTGAAAGCGCGCGCAAGCTGTTTCGGTTGGGCAGCTCGTTAACCGGAGCAATAAAGCGATAGCCGCGCCGTGGAATGGTTTCAATGAATCGCGGGTTGTCGGCCGAGTCGCCAAAGAGCACGCGCAGTTTCCGTATCGCGGTATTCAGCCCTTCATCGAAGCCGACGTAGGTATCGGCCGGCCAGAGCGTGGCCTGCATTTGTTCCCGGGTGACGATCTGACCCGGATCTTCGAGCAGCAAGGCGAGAACTCGAAAGGGTTGATCCTGAAGGGGCACTCGCCGCCCTTCGCGCAATACCTCACCGGAGGTCAGATCAACTTCGAAGAGCCCCGTAGTGATGCGGCGGCCGCTGTTTATGGGAGCATCCATACTTTCCATCCCGGGAGAACGCAATCTTAGCGCACGAACCCAGTTCAGGAAAGCCGATAAATCATTGTGCAGCTTTCTCTTAACAAGTCAGGCAGAGTTCAGCCCAAATCGATTGACTGCGCCCGTGCCGAGCGCTAAAAGAACACACACTACGCCCGCAGTTTCACCAGCGGAAACCCCAGACGTTGTTGTGGTAACACGGAGGATTGTTATGAGGAGAATCGTTAGTGTGCTAGCTATAGCCGTTGTCGGCAGCTTCTCGGCAGTTGCCAGCCAGGGTCAGCACGACCATGGCAGCTGCTCCAGTGAAACTATTAAGGGCGACTATGCGTTTCGCGTGTCGGGTGAGGTTTTCACCGCCGCAGGACTGGTCTACCGGGACGGCATTGCACTCACTCACTTCGATGGGGGGCACACTCTGACTCAAGTGGACTATGTCCTCGCGAACGGTGTTCCCGTGGCTGGGCCAACGGATCCCAACGGTTTCCACACCGATGAAATGGGTACGTATTCGGTCAACGAAAACTGCACCGGCGCAGCCGAGATCGACATGCCGACGCCGCCGGGAGGAACCAGTGGCGCCATCATCAAACTGTTCTTCGTCATCTCGGACGAGGGCCGTCAGCTGAACACGATTGTTACCAGTCTTACGCCACCAAACTCAACTCAGGCCGCTCCGGTCAACATTCATAGCGACGCGAGAAGGGTTCATAACGAGCCCTGGTAACAACATTTCATGGCCCGATGCGGCCGTTCACTCTCCGCGTTTTTCAACAAGTTTCGAAGGCGCGCTTTCTACGTTGGCGGGGCTAGATCGCCGAGGCCTCGGGCGTCGTTACACCAGTGGGTTGAAAGGAATGTCCCAAGCAGGCTGAAGACGGTGTGCTGCCGACCGTGCTTTTCCAACGAGCCTTTATCAGCGGTAACCAAACAGTGCATCCATCCGCGCTACGATCAGAGTTGCAACCGGGTCTCGTGGATTTAGTTGCTTCGCCTCGAAAAACTGTCTTCTAGCATGAGCCCAGCAGGCGGCATGTACGATTCTCATCCCGCCGATCTGGTCATAAGCCGTGTATTCGTCAGTTTGGAGAATGCCTTAGAACTGTCCCAGGAACCGCTTCGGTCCATCGCGTCCACGGCCTAGACGGAAATCGAACACCACGCTTCCTCCTGGTCGGCCGTACTGCCACAAATAGGCTTGATGATTCTTTCCTCGGCCCTCGCGCATCTGCACATCAACCGGGGCCTCATCCGCCTGAATGTAACTTCCGCTGATTAACTCTCGCCTCATTGCAGCGACCATAGGGATCAGCAACTCGCCGACTTTGAGGACCCAGCCGTCCAAAGTCGCTCGGCTGATTTCCAAGCCGATGTCTCTTTCCAGAATCATGCTCTGCCGATGCAGGGGTGTGTGATTGCACCACTTGCCGATGACCGTGTCGATGACGATCCGGTCGCTGGCCAGACACTTCTCGATAATCCGTGGTGGCAGCGAGGCTGAGACTACTCCGAGTTCCTCACACGACCGACAAGCCCGTTTCTCTCGTTTCGTGATCAGAACAAAATACTTCTCAGGCTCCACACCCAACTGGGAACTCTCCTCGACGCCCGCGGGACAGCACCACCGCCAGCCCACAACTCCGGTCCGTGTTGCGTCGGCGATGTCCTAGTGGCAGCTACTGCAAATCATCACGTTTTGCATGCAGAAGCCTAATCTTATAGATGAAACCCACCTCGGATGCGACGCCTCGATTACCATGGTGGTGTGTTCTGTGAGGGTGCGACGCTGCTGGATTCGGACTGGCGAAACCGAAGTCAAACCCCGATAAGGACGCCACCGCGATCGCCGAGTGTACGGTGCTGGGGACAGGGGCCGACATATCGCCGGAACAGGCACAAGGGAAGCCGCTTGACGAGCGTTCGAATATGATTCAGTTTTGGCGCGGTGCGGTGCGAGATGCTGTCAGGCAAGTGGGCGTTCGGCGCCAACTCCGTGCTCGAGACGTGCAACGCCGTGGTGCACGACGAGCCCGCCTCGCTCGAATCTCCGATGTCTGCTGTGCGAAGCGATGATGGCAAAACAACTATCGCAGAGATATCAGAGCATGGCCGAAGTGCGACGCGCTCTGGAACAGGGTGTAACGACGAAGCCCGCGGGCCGGATACCATCTATTGCTGGGCTTCCTTTTGCCAATCTGATGTTGTCCATGGCGTTGCTCGCCGGGCTCGGGTCGCACCCGGCGGAGGCGCAAAGCACCTGGCCTTTTTGGGATCAGTATGCTAAGCACTTTCTCAGCCCGCAGGCACGTGTCATTGATCCAGACCGCAATGATATGACGACATCAGAAGGGCAGAGCTATGCTTTGTTTTTCTCTCTAGTAGCCAATGATCGCTCCTCTTTCCAGAATATTCTGGCTTGGACCGATAACAACCTTGCGCGGGGCGATGTCTCAAAGAACCTTCCGGCGTGGAGCTGGGGTCGGAACAGCGACGGTTCATGGGGCGTGCTCGATCCGAACTCCGCTTCTGACTCAGATTTGTGGATCGCATACAGTCTGACCGAGGCTGGTACTCTGTGGGGAGAGCCCAACTATATCAGGAAGGGCAAGGAGCTTTTGTCGCTTATCGCTCAGACGGAAGTGGCAAACGTTCCGCATGCCGGCCCCGTGATGATCCCCGGTAAGACCGGCTTTCATCGCGGCTCCGATGAATGGGTTCTGAATCCAAGCTATCTGCCTCTGCCACTGCTGTTTGCCGCAAACCATTATGCGCCGCAGGGGCCCTGGAAGCAGATGGCGCTGAATCTTCCGAGGTGGCTGGCACAAGCTCATCCTGTCGGTTTTGCTATGGATTGGGTAAAATGCGATGCCAAGGGTTGTTCTCCCGCGGTTTGGCCAGAGAATTCCTCAGGACCTGCCCGGGGCAGCTACGACGCTATCCGCGTGTATCTCTGGGCAGGGATGACGGCGAAAGAAACGCCCGGAGCCGCGAAGGTGCTAGAGATGTTCTCGCCCATGTTGCGCTTTGTGAAGGCGCACTCCGTGTCACCTGAATCCGTGACGGCTGATGGAACTATCTTGAGCGCCTCCGGGCCAGCCTCTTTCTCGGCTGCGCTGATTCCTTTTGCAGTTAGCTCTGGGGAGCAGGGCGTGGCTGGGCGGTTGCAACAAAATGTTGAGGCGGAAATATCGAAGACGACGGGCCTGCTTGGAAACCCGCCCGCCTACTACGAACAGAACTTGGCGCTCTTTGGGCTGGGCTGGCAAGAGCATCGCTTTTGGTTTGCCCCTGACGGGACGCTTAGGGTCCAATGGAAAAAGTAGGCCGCTGTTATCACCAAACTATTTTGCGCGGAGCCCTTTGCGCCCTGCTGATGGGTGCTGACTCCGGATGCGTATGCTCAGTCCGCTGACCGTATTGCGCCGGATGATAGGTGGCATTTCTGAATAACCATTCGTGAGTCGATGGCTGACATGGACTTCTTCACCCTGCCGACGCTCACCTTTCCGCGTGCTTTACTGCTGCTTCGTCAGTGCCCATGATCGACGGCGCGTCCTTCACTGCAACGTCTCATCCTGACGGCGCGCACTGATAGGTAGCGGGAAGATGGCTGCATCGGCCCATCTCAGTGCATTGGTCCGCTATTAGGATTCTGGCTCAGGACAAAATTGGAACGAACACGGTCAACCGCACCGAAGGTGATTTCCCTCGAAGCGACCGTGCGCTTTCATCGGATCGCAAACGGCTGCTTCCCGGTCCAGTCCGGAACGGATTTCACAAAAAGGTCAGTGCTGGTTGGAATTCTGTCGACCATAAATTTCAATGTGAACCCTACGCTCTGTGCATAGTAGTCTCGAGCGTTGTTGGCGGTTGCGAACACGCCAAGATAGAGATGCGGAGATATGTGATATCCCACGCGGATATCGGCGTCGTAGTTGGGTGTAGTGCTCCTTGTGGATGGATAGATGCCATGAGAAACCACAGCGGAAGGGGGTGAAACCGGATAGAAAGGCGATGCGTCCTGCTGCAGGTATTGCATCCCTCCGCTGAATTTGATTTGGTACTCGGCGCGCGATTTGCGGGAATACCAGGAAATCGGTACGGATGCCAGATAGTATTGCTGCGGGCTGAAGTATCCGCCCTGCCCAAAGGAGAAGAAATTCAAGTTTTTGTCATAGTGCATGGCAGTGGCGTTAAGACCAAGGGTCAGTCCTTGCACAACTTGCCAATATAGTCCGGCATTTCCTGCCGCGCTCCAGTTATTGGGCACGTGCAGTCCCTGGATAAACGAAAAGTTAACCGACGCGTATTGGCCAATGGGTTTATAGAGGTCGCCGGATGCGCGTGCAGAATCGAATCTTGTAGTCACGGTATTGGAGACAACGCCTCCCCATCGAATGCCGGTGACCGGGTCGTGGGCACCGGCGTAAGAAAGCAAGCTGTCCTTGACGCTGTCGCGCACGCCGAGAAGTGTGAACCATCCATTGTGGGGTTCAAAGCGCACCCCGCCGATCAGATTGTGAACCGGGAATCCATGGGGAGAGGTTCCCACCGCCAATCCGAAGGTCTTTGTAGACAATTCGGCGAATCCGCTATAACCGAAGCTAGACTGCGAGCCGAACATTGTTTTTGCAGGCAGCGTCCCGAACATTAAACTCGAACTTCCGTTGGGAGTCCCCGCGTTGGCATAGACAGCGTGTCCTTCTATTCCAAATCGCACCCGGTCGGAGGTTGTGTACGCCGCTCCCACAAGCGTATCAGCGATAATGAGTTGATCAAAACCCGGGTTCCCAACTCTTCCTGACCCTGTTGCGCCTGTGCTAATCAGCGGAGTATTGCGGTTTTCCACTACTTCGGTCTCGTCTCGCATCTGCTGTTCCTGTTCTCTTCTCTGGGTCTCACCGGCTGAATTCTGACCGTCGGTTTCCTGGTCCGTTAAACTCTCATTGCGCGAGACGGCGAGTACCAGATTGATTGGCTGGACGCGCCCATTGCTGGCGGCCGTGCGTGCTCCCTGTGCCCTGCATGGCAGAGCCGACTGCAAGGAGTTCGGCACTTGGCCGGAGCCATCGTGAACGGCGAAAAAGTTTCCGCCTCCGGCATCCGCCAAGGGGTTCGCCAACGCGAGGGCTTTCGTCTGAGACGCTGACGAGCGCTGCTCGTGCATGGCCAACAGGGCCGACCTCAATTCGCGCTCACCTGCGTCGTAATTTCCGCGCGCGATATCCTGTCTGGCTTTCATGTGTATCAGTTCCAGATCGTTTGGAAAATTAATAAGCCCCAGGCGTAGGAAATGGCCGGCCAGGTCAGGCTCATGCGCGGAGAGGGCAACGCCGGCCGCCATTCGGTAGTCTCCCGTCTGGGCGCCCGCCATCCCCCATGATCGGAAGACCTCGAGTGCCTCCTGGTTTTCATGCCGCTTCAGATAGAGTGAGGCCAATGTGTAATGGATATTTCGATCGTCGGGATACTCGCGTGCTGCATCGGCGAGAATCGAAATGCCAGTTTGCGGGTTGGTCTCGAAAGCGCGTTCGGCGCGGCGGACACTAAAGGTGGAATAGAGCTCTTTAATTGCGTCGCGCTGTTTTGCGGTGAGGTCAATCCGCCTTTTATCATTGAACAGGAGATTACCGAGACCCGGCTCGTCCAGTGAAACGACCAGCATGGTCCAGGCAAGCTGGATATCCAGATCGACAGGCGGATCTTTGCGCCGGGTTGTATAGAGTGAACGTGCAGCCTGCAGGAGTGGAAGAGCGTCCTGAGGCTGGCCCGTGATCGAGTATGCGCTGGCCTCAAGGATGAGGAAGCTTGGGTCAGTTTCAAGTTGACTGCGGACCCCGGCCGGAATGCTGGGAATTTCAGCGACCAGCTTTCGGTCGGCTTGTTGTTGGTGCAGCGCAACTAGAAAGCCGCTCCAGGCGCCAGCGGAATTCATATCTTTCTGGATGATGTCCCGATAAAGGTTCTGCGCATCGCCGAAATTGCGTTTGCGCATCCAGATGTCCGCCAGTTGAAGCCGCGTGCCTGCGGCAGGCGGACGTCCTGCCATTTGGTCCAAAGCGAGCGAGCGGTTCAGGAAATCCTCCGCATCCTGACATCGTCCTTGCGTCGAGTAGAGGACAGCAACGGAGTTAAGAAACCCCGCGTGTTTCAGAGCCAGATCGTAGGAACTCTGGGGCATGGAGCGCACCGCCGTTATCGCCTTAGAGAAATCGCCGGTGCGCGTATATGCACCGACCAAGCCTTCCCACCCGCTCGGATTATCAGGATGGATCAGTGTTGTGTTCCTATAGATCTCGATGGCACGTCCTGTTTCATTTCGATCCATAAATGTGCCGGCTATGTGAAGACGAAAGCTGAGTGCGTCGTCGCTGTCGGAGTTCCTCGCGATCTCCAAGGCGCACCGCAACAATTGATCGCCTTCGTTGGACTGATTTGCCTCATAGTGGACAAGCGCCATTTCAGAAAGATAGTCGGAACGGGCCTCGATCCGCTGCTTCACGGAGGAAGGGATTTGCTGTGAAGTCAAGATGGCACCTTGCAGCTCTTTCCCCTCCATCTGTGCCTGAATGAGGGCGAGCCAGCCTGATTCGTCATTGGGATTTGCCGCGGTGAGCCTCGCGTATATCTTCACGGCCGCAGGGTAGTCGCCGGAGTGTTCGGATGCATTCGCCAATCCCGCCAGCGCGTCTCTATTATCGGGATCCAGCAAGAGAGCACCCTGATATGCGGCGATCGCATCCTGGGGCCGATCATGATTCAGGGCCTCTGCGGCCCGGCTCATGACACCCCAGAATTTCGCGTTGTGATAACCATCGTCGACATCCTTTCGAGCAGGATCAAGTCTGCGCGCCTCGGCAAAGAGTTTCTCAGCGTCGTCGAATTTCCCCTCGTTTAACCACGCGAATCCCAGCCCAGCGATTGCGTCAGTATTGGTCGGTGCTTGATTCAATACTTGTTGGAACTTCGGTGCGGCCTCGGCAAATCTGCGTTCACGCAACAGAGCATTCGCCATCCCCAACAAGGCTTCGTTGTCCTTCGGGCGCAAAGTCAGCGCTTCCTTATAGGCCATGATGGCGGCATTAGTCTGGTTCTGTTGTTGAGCTGCGGTTCCACGCTCGATCACCAGCCAGAATCTCGCGGCATCGTACCCGTCGCGAACGTCCTGTCTTTGCGGAGCCAAAGCGCGCGCACGATCAAAAAGGCTCAGAGCTTCGCTAAAACTCTTTTGGTTGAGGCGAACATAGCCAAGTCCGGTAATCGCATTTACATCATTGGGTGACTGGCGGAGAACCTTGTTAAAGCTGGCGGCGGCTGTCTCCGCGTCTTTGCTCCGAAGCGCCTTGAAGCCGCGCTCTTTATCGGCATCGGCAATATCCTCCTGCTGTTTGGCACGAAAGGCCGCTGCGATTGACTGTAAGTCTGGGTCCGCATAGCGTTGAAGATACGTTTCAATTGGGATCAGTGCATCCGGGTTTTCCTTCTCCCACAGCAATGCCTGCCGCCACTGAACCCGAGCTTGCTCAACCATGCCAGGATTCTTGATCGACTCGAACAGACGGAGCCCCTCCATGCGCGTGTTGGGGCGGTAGGTAAGCACGGAGGCGAGCCACAGGCGATACGCTTCCTGGTTCGGATTTGTGGCGCAGAGTTGGCGGAGCTGAGAGATCGCCTCTTCCCTGCCGCCGGTGCTGGCCGCCTTAGTTTCATAGAACGGTTCGGCCCACCGCCCCAGCGGAGGCTGCTGCCCGCCAAGAACCTCGCGATAGATCTTCATGGCTTCGTCTGGTTTGTGTTGCATCGCGAGTCGTCCTGCCTCGTCGAGCCGATTGCGCTCTTCGGGCGTGAACACACGCAACTGCTCGACCGCAGCGATCTGGGGATCGCGAGGATTAATCGTGCGCAGGCGATCGAGGTAGGAATGTTCTTCGTCGATGTGGCCGTTCAGTTTGGCGTTACGGGCCAGACCAGCAATGGCTTCCGTCTGATTGGGATCCGCCAGCAGAACCTTGCGCCAGTTCTGAACCGCCAGCTCGATGCGGCCTCGCAACTCGAGTGAGCGTGCTTTCGCGAGCAGGATGTCGACTCCGCCTATTGTCTGTGACGGTGCAGATGCAGCCAGGGGCAATGCCAGCATCAACAGCAGATGGAAACGAATGAATTGTGTCATTGCGATACGCCTCGATTAGGTTTCCACGGTGCCAAACGTCGCTCGGCAACGCGCTCGGTGCTCCGACGCACCCAGGCAACGATCACTACTGCGAGCAATAGGACGAGTGGCGGAATCAGCCAGTAGTTTTCGATGAGAAGAACGGTGGTGTATTGATGGCGATCGAGCTCGCCCGCGCGATAGGCCTGCGTCCCTACGAGAAAAGATTCAAAGCGTCCATTGTGAGAGACTGCCACTCCGCCGTATACAGGGCCTTGGCGCTCCGAAGGTGCGATCAGCGCGCGTACGGCATCAATTGCCTTGGATGCGCCGGGAACAATGGTCACCACCAATCGGTCTGACCGCAACGGGGAAACGAAGCTTTCAACAAGCAAATCGAAGTTGGCGTCGGCGTCGAGCAAACGCCTTAACCGGCCACCATCATATTGCCGAAATGGCCATTCCGGATGCAGCAACAAAGTCCATGCCGCGCCTTCGTTTACGCGCAGATCAAGACCGGACAAAGCGAGAGGCATTCTCTCCGCCCACTTCGACAACAAGGGCTGCGAATCCGCCGTGCCGATCAGAACGAGGTCTTTATCCTGCACATGGTCCAGATGGTCAGCGCCGGTAACCGTGAGCCCAGACGCGAGCGCTCCGGTCTGGGCTCCAAAGAAACCTGCCATGTCCAGCAACGTTTCATATTCGGCTGGAGTTGGAGCTCTCGGCATGATAATTGCGGTTCGACTGAGGTCAGGCCACTTTGTGAAGGGGTAACCCGCATCCGCAAACAACTCCAGACGGGGCAGCACGACGGAATGCGGAATTCCACGAAGATCGAGCGTTGAGTCGCGATGAATCGCAAAGAACGGCCGCGCGTTTGGCGGCGGAGCATTGCGCTCGAAATAGAAGTCGACCGTGAGCGTGTTCGTGTATGCCAGCAGACTGCCCGTCGGGAGGCGAAAAACCTCTGACTCCTTGACCGGGCTGGAAGCCGGTTTCAGATGAATGCTATCGATATCTTTTCCATTCAGGCGCACGTGGACCATGGCTGACGATCCCTTCGGCGTTCCGCCGTGTTCGAACTTCAAAAGCAATGGAACGGATTGCCGGGCGCGCAGAAATAGGTCGGGCGGCAACCGAAAATACAGATTGATCGAACCTGTCCCCTGCAACTTTAAGCGCTCCTCCGTTGTGTAGGAGCCGATCGCAAAAGGCTTATCAACCTGAAGCCATCGTGGAGCGTCATATGCCTGCCTCGCGGGAATCTGAATGATTGGAGTGCGGACATATGCCCCATGCGGCATTTGGCTGTCGCTGGTCAGTGAGCGAGCGACGTCGAACAGATCTTCGGAATGATCCCCGGTAACGATCAGTAACTTGCCATAGGGGTCGCGAGGATTATCACACATCGCAAGAAGCGGACCCGGCTCCGATGGCAGTGAGAGGCCGGTGAGAACACGCGAGCCGCGCAACGCAAATACAACTGCATTTCCATTGGGGAACTCACCTACGCTGACGGGAAAGTGGACACCGCGTACGTCTGAAAGCACACCGAACCACGAAGCAACGAGTGCCGCGCCGCTCAGAGTGATTTCGTCAGGGGGGTCGCCGAAGACGAGTGGCAGACTCCAAGACCGTAATCCAGAAGGATCGAAGAATGGCAGCGGTACTAAAGAGAGCTCGTTCGCAAGCGGCAACCTTGTTCCGCTCAAATTGATGGTGCTGTGTGGATCGAGGATCACCCACGGCGCGGGTTTCGAAGCACAAGACGTGCAGGTCCCCTGAAGCTGGAAAGAGAGCGTGTTGTCGTTTGTCAATAAGTCAGTGGGCAGGGCGAACTCGGTCTGCTGCGCAGGTCCGGGGGAAAGGACGATCGATCCCACGTCTGCACCATTCAGCGTAAGTTCAAGCCGGGCTTCATTCCCACGCAGACTGGGCGTAGCGTAATTGAATCTCAAGGTCGCATTCGTCGTAACCTTGGTGACTGGCTCACCGAAAAAGAAGTTCAGTGACGCTCCCCTCCCCTGCAATGACAGGTCTTTGGCCTCACCTGCAATCCCCAGTTCAAAGTCATCGTGAAAGTTGGCCGGCTGGATGGCGTCGGCGTGTTTGGCTTTTGTGTTCAGCCCTCGGGACTGAGGATTCGAGGACTGAGCGTGAAAAGGAAGGAGGATGCATGCGAGCAGCAGAATTGGAACGACAAGGGAAGCGGCCTCGCTCTTGCGCCTCCCCGGCAGCGTATCCGGCTCGGCTTCAGTGGAGGGCATGAATAGTCCGATCGGCACGATCGCCAGTCCTCGTATTGCCAGCATGAAGATGACCAGTAAGCTGCGCAACGGTCGATCGCTTGGCTCCGAGGCGGACAACGATCGGCGGAATCTCCAGCGCGAATACATCAGACTTTCAATGTGCTGCTCCTGCTCATCTGTGAGTTCGGGCAAGAAAAGATGCTGGCGCCTCCCCGCGGAATGCGCCACCAAAGCAGGAATCTCGCAAGTCGATCTGCCGTCATCGAGGGCCAGTAGAACAGACGAGCCCTGAGCTAGTTCTAAGGATTCCTCAACCTTCACCGTCGCACTGCGGCGCGACAGGAGAACCGTGACGCCGGCAATCTGACGATCACCTTCGCACCCATGACGAGCTTCAAGTTTCAACCAAGCCGGCACCCTTGCACGCAGACACGCCCCGGCTCGCAGTCGCCGGCGCTCCCATGCCGCCGAAGCTGCTACCGACAAGATCATCGTGCTGTACATCGTCCATGCAGCGTTCATGATAATCGTGTCTCGATGTGCAGGATCGGCAACGAAGCGACGCTCCGCCATCAGCAGGCCCGCCACGTTCAACGCCAAAAGAATCAGGTAGGGCAAGGCGATCCGCCGGTTGAAGTAGGAACGCCGAATGATCCCGCCCTTGCTTGTAACGTTGAAACGTCCCAGGCGCGGATTGATGAGTGCCAGCAGCGTGGGGAAAAGAATGTACGGCGCCAATACAACCTCATAGATCTCGTTCCAAAACGAATAACGGTAGCGCCCTTGAATGCGTGAATTCGTCAGCGTTGAAAGGACGAGGTGAGGAAAGGCGTACGCCAGAATTGCCCATGTATAGCCATAGATGTTCACCTTGCCAAACAAGAGGTAGACCAGAGGCACAGTCAGAAAGATCAAGCGAGGTAATGCAAATAGAAAATGGGTGGTCGCATTGAAGTAGCAAAGTCTTTGAGAAAGCGAAAGTCCGGATGCAAACAGCGGATTCTCAAGACGGAGAATCTGGGTCATGCCACGCGCCCAGCGAATGCGCTGACCGATGTGCGCGGCCAGGCTCTCTGTAGCCAGCCCGGCGGCCTGCGGAATGTTGATATAAGCAGTGTTCCAACTATGCCGCTGCAAACGCACGGCGGTATGGGCATCTTCGGTCACAGTCTCTATTGCAATCCCGCCGATTTCGTCGAGCGCACGGCGCCGCAGTACCGCACACGATCCGCAGAAGAAGCTTGCATTCCAAAGATCGTTACCGTCCTGCACCAGGCGGTGAAACAGTTCGTCTTCGTTTGGGACTCTGCGGAATTGCCCCAGGTTTCGCTCAAACGGATCCGGGGAGTAAAACTGATGCGGAGTCTGCACCAGTCCAAGACGTGGGTCATGAAGAAACCAGCCCAATGTCATTTCCAGGAACGAGCGTGCCGGGACGTGGTCCGAATCAAAGACAGCAACGAATTCGCCGCTCGACTTCCGCAGGGCATGATTGATGTTTCCGGCCTTGGCATGCGCGTTATCGCCACGGGCAAGGTATTCCACACCAACCTGTGCGGCAAACTCGCGGAACTCCTCTCTCCGCCCATCGTCGAGTAATAGGACTCTCATCTTTTCGGCTGGATACCGGATCGCCTTGGCGGCGATGACCGTGGCACACACGACGTGAAGGGGTTCGTTATAGGTGGGTACAAGGACATCAACGGTTGGCCAATCGGCCGGGTCACCGGCAAGAGGCAGTGGAGGCCGTTTCAAGGGGCGTAGAGTCTGGAAATAGCCGAGAATCAGCGTGGAGAAAGCAACGAATTCAGCCGCCAAGAGCAGCAACACAGGAATCGTGTCCCATCGGTGGATGTGATCCGCACTTGTGATTCCTTCCCACGTCTGAATCACGCGCCAATACCCGTAGCGCAGAGTACTGAAGACAGAGACTGTCATCAGAATCATGGTTACGCTGATCGAGCGCGAACTGGTGTTCAGGAATACTCCAAGCAGAATCAGCACCGCGCCAAAGATTGCTTGTTCCCGCCAGGCAAGCGGAAGGATGAGCAGCGGGCCGAGCACGGCAGACGCAGCCAAGGCCAACAGTCCTGAGAGAACCAATCCGAGGTGCGAGGTCCACTTGGATCGAGTAACAGATCCGATCATGCGGGCTACCTCAACCCATGCTATGAACGTGCGTTCGGGCGCGTCGGTGTAAATTTGCAGAAGAACTAAAAGCTCTAGCTCGCTTCGTACCTGGCTGAGAGGCCGTCAGTTCTTGATGAAAATCACCGCGAGAGAGTTTCCGATCAATCAGGACAAACGATGATTAAATGTCTTCCGCCTAAATACTGAAAACCAACCTCGTAGTCTTAATCGATTAAGACATAATTAAAATAAAAGTCTTAACGTGCTAAGACTTGATTTGTCAAGGGGCCTCGCCGAACAGGCGTTTCTATCGACGATTGAGGATATGTAACTTAGCCACGGCCCAACTTCGTCGTCGCGGACGAGAACTGTCCGGATGGCTCCTACTGACGCATCGTGCGGACAAGATGAGATCCGACCTTGGAGAAGCTCACCTTAACTGAGCGAATTGCCCAACCGCCGAATTTCGGGATGAAACGCCACGGTGCGGAACGCTGTTTAGGGTTAGGCTGGGTTTGCGGTTGAGATGGACCCGACACTGCCGAGACGCTACGCCGGGTTTTCGGCGTGGATGAAGTGGACCGGGAGTGTACGTGTTGAACCTTGGCTTCTGAAACCGGCAATTTTTGTCGTTGTAACACGCGCTTTGGCTCAGCATACGAGACCGGTTGAGGCTGGGGTGGAGTTTCTGAGATCACAGCTGCCGTGTATGGCGGCACCTCAATCGCGGACGAAGTGGGAGTAAAGGTCGCTTCCGGCACCAGCCTTATCGCAAGGATGAGTGAGATCGCGGCAAGGCATGCGAACGCAGCCCTTTCGTTCGCGGAATACTGCAGTTGGGGTGGCGATACCATCGCGCGAACCCTTGTGCCGAGTAAAGATGGCGGGGAAAGAAAATCTATCGGGCCGGCGAACTCTTCTCCGGAAAGCCAATAGCTTGCCAACGTCGTCAGGCAGGCTGCATATTCGAGGCGACATCCATCCGAGCGGTCTACAGACGCTTCATCGCAGACCAGTTCGCGATCCCATCGCAGGTGACGTCGAACACGCCACGCTGCAGGATGGAAGAAAACAAGATAACAGCCAAGAGTCGCCAGTCTGTCGCAGAGATAATCCCGCCGCCGAACATGCATCAATTCGTGCCGAAGAATGCCGACGAGTTGTGGAGTCTCCAGTCGAGAAAGGAACTCGTCGGGCAGCAGGATTTTGGGGTGTCTCCACCCAGCAGCGGCAGGCGAGCGGAGGCGCGGGACGAGCCGTAATTCACAGTGAGGTACTTGAATACCCGTACGGACCGATTCGAAAAGTGACGAAAGTGAATCGGAAGCTGGCTGTGAAGTCCGCAAGAGAGTCCTCAATTGCCAGAATCGGGCGCAAAAACTCAGCAAGAAGAAGGCGAGGACTCCGACATATGTCCAACACAAGCCGGCCAGAATCGTCGAAAAGTAGGGTGTCAAAGCAAAATTGAACGTCCACGACCTATGGGTCTCTGAAACGCCTCGAAAGGCCTCGCTAACGGAGCCAGTTGAGGCTGACAAACGGGACAGCAGGAGCAAACCCAACCATGCTGCTACCATCCCTCCGAGAAAGACGCCCCATAGCCGAAATCGGAATTTAGGATCCCGGACGAACCGACACAGGAGCCACAAGAGCATGTATCCAGCTGCGGACTGAAGCAGATACGTGAACCACAGACTCGAAAGCGCCGATGCAGTTTCACTGCTCATATAGCTCCTGGGCGCGGCCGTGAATCCAACTCAATGTCAGCCTACGACAGCTCCTTACGTCGATTGCGGACTAATCCTTCGAGCTTGCGCAATTCTTCCCGACTGATGCGCTCATCGCTCAAGAGCTCCACGAGCAGTTCCGATCGGGAGCCCGTAAAGTACCTGGCCAGCAAATGACGAATGGAGAGACTGTGGACATCACTGCGACTGATCAGTGGGCGGAAGACAAACGCCCGGCCCTCTTGTCTGTGATCCACTTCTCCCTTGCGCTCCATGATCCGTAGCCAGGCTTGAACAGTTTTGTAGTTTGGAGGTGGATCCTCGCCCGATGCCAGCACAATGTCCTCGATGGTCCCCTCGCGAATTCGCCACAGAACTTGCAACAAGCGAAGCTCCCCCGGCGTGGGGAGTTCTACCTTCTTACTTTGCCGTTTCTTTCCCATCGCTAGAGAGATTGTGCAACTAGGCTCGCGTAAGATCAAGCTTTTCGCGGACCGGCCTTGGCCAACTGCCCAAGGCGCACCGGAGATCTCCTGGTTCTCGCCCATTTCCTTGCGGCCGACTCCTCCATGGCCGGAGGAAGGGATGGTTCGGGCAGTAGAGCCAGCGCATGATTGCTCGCGGGGCTATCGCATAGTCCAGATATGATTAAAAAATGGCAATTTCCGCGCCCGAGCAAAAGAAAGTTCTATCACGACGCGATTTTCTGAAGATTGCCGGGCTGTCCGTTGTCGGCGCTGTCGCTCTGCCTTTGTATGCTGCGGAGATTTCGCGGCACGAGGTAAGCATTGAACGGCTTACGATTCGCCTACCACGTTTGCCGGAAGCGTTTATCGGCTTGAAGATCGCACAGGTTTCTGATTTTCACTATGCGGATTTCACAGAGCCGTTTTTTGTCAGGCGAGTGGTGAATGAAGTGAACCGGCTGAATCCCGATGTTGTGACCTTCACCGGCGACTACATTACCAACGGCTTTTGGTCCATCGAGGAGACGATAAATTTCGCTTACAGGTGCGCGGAGATAATGAGTGGGGTTGAGAGTTCAGAGCGCTACGCAGTGCTGGGCAACCACGACTGTGCGCTTGCGGCATACATACCCGGGGTGACCGATGCCCTGGAGACGCACGGCATTCCGGTGCTCGACAATCGAGCGGTTCCGCTGGAAAGGGCAGGCAGCCGCCTGTGGTTTGCAGGCGTGGGAAGCGCCGTCTGTCATCGGACAAAGCTCGACAAGGCGATTCCGACGGCGTCCCGCAAGGACGGCGAGCCGGTGATTCTGCTGGCGCACGAACCGGACATCCTCCCCTGGGTAGCGCCGCGGCAGGATGTAGATCTGATGCTCTCCGGCCATACACACGGTGGTCAGGTGCGCATTCCGTTTTTGCCGCCGATGTTCCTGCCGTGGATGGGCCAGAAGTTTGTGGAGGGACTGTATCAACTGGACTCGACGCAACTCTACGTCAACCGCGGCGTAGGGACGGTCAATCTGCCCCTCCGCTTCAATTGTCCGCCGGAGATCACGCTGATCACGCTGGCGTGAGATACGCGCGTCAGTTTTTCGAGCCTAGCTACTCTGATCGCAGCGCGGTCAATGGATCGATACTCGCTGCCCGTCGTGACGGAATCACGCTCGCGGCAATTGCGACCAGCGCTACGCCCAGTGCTGAGAAGACATAGCTCGTCACATCGTATGGCTTCACTCCATATAGAGTTGAGGTCAGCGCCCTTCCCACCAGCAGCGCGAGCGGAATGCCAATCGTTACGCCAAACGCTGTGAGCCTCAGGCTATCGCGCAGCACCATCCACACCACCTGGCTGCGCTGCGCGCCCACGGCGATGCGCACGCCAATCTCAACGGTGCGGTGGTTCACGCGATAGGCCAGAGTTCCATAAAGCCCCGTCGCCACCAGGACCACCGCCAGAAAGCCGAAGAACCCAGCGAGCCGCGCAAAGAGAATCTGCCGGGAGATGGTCAGATCATATTGCGCGCGTTGCGTCATCGGCTGAATCAACGGCAGGTTGGGATCCATCTGCTGCACGGCTTTGCGCGCCGACGGCAGAATGGCCAACGGATCGCCCTGGACGCGCATTTCGACATGCATTTTGCCGATGATCGGAATCTGGGCGTACATGTACCAAGCCATGGGGATCGGCTCTTCGTCGATACTTCGATATTTATGGTCCTTGACCACGCCGACGATCGTCATGTTCCAGTTGATGCCGGTCGGTCCAACAACATGCCCTAGAGGATTCTGATTCGGCAGAAAGCGTTTCGCAAACTCCTCATTGACAATGCCGACATGCGGCGACGCCGCAGTATCGGAATCGGCAAAGTCGCGGCCCGCAATCACGGGCACGCCGAGAGTGGTGAAGAAGTCCGGACCCACGACATTGCTGCGCACCGTTCTCGCTGCGCCGTTCGCCACGTCGGGCAGCTTGCCATCAACTTTCATATCGCTGTTCTCCGACCACCCAGAACCAAGGCGCTCATCCATGATGGTCACGGCTTCCACACCCGGCAGAATACGCAGCTTCCTCATCAGCTCCTGGTAAAACGCGACACCTTCGGGAACCGACTTTATGTCTGGCTTCACTCCAAAGACGACAAGGCCTTCGACGCGCATTCCCAGAGGAGTGTTTTCCAGGTTACGCAGCGTGCGGACCAGCAGGCCTCCGCCAACCAGCAGCACCACGCACAGCGCCATTTGCAACGTGACGATGATCTTGCTCGTGCGCGATTTTCCTGCATCGGTATCGGAGGTCGCCGCGGATGTCTTCAGTGCCAGGGCTGGCCCGGCCGACAGCACAACCCGCAAAGGTGCTAGTCCGAATAAAAGCGCGGCAAGCGCCAGAATGCTCAGCGTGAAAATGAGAACGGTATGATCCGGCGCCAGGCTTGACTCGATCTGCGCCCAAGCCCCCAGTGCCTTCGTTGCCGAGGTGGCAAAGAGCCATGCAAGGATGCCTCCTGCAGCGACCAGCAGCAGGCTCTCGGTGAGTAGCTGCCGAAACAGCTCTCTGCGCCCCGCACCCAGGGCCAACCGCACCGAGAATTCGCGCTGCCGCGTCGCATTTCGCGCCATCAGCAGCATGACGACGTTGCTCAGGGCGATAAGCAGCACAAATCCCACCATGGTCATCAGTATCCGCAGCGGCTTGCCGTACATTTCGTCGTATCCCGGAAAGCTCTTCGCATCCTGCAGGCTGAGCGTCGGTCTCTTCTCACCCGGCTGAGGGTTACCCAGCCCAACATATGCCGCCGTCTGAAATACCGACTGTAGCTGTGCAACCGCTTGCTTTTTGGTTACGCCGGGAGCAAGGCGTCCAATCAGCCGAAGCTCCCACCATGTGGGATTCACAATGTACGTTTTGCCATCCTCCGGAGGATTGCCCCACGCATTCAGTTCCGGACGGCTTTGCAGTGGAATCCAGAAATCGGTCGAAGCGCCTTCCTCGACACCCTCAAAGCCTTCTGCCGCAACTCCCACAATGGTCATGGCAACGCCGTTCACGTACAGTGTCTTTCCCAACACGTCGGGATCCTGCGCGAAGCGCCGCGTCCAGTAGCTGTAGCTGATCACGGCAATCGGCGCATGGTTCGTCTCATCCTGCCCGCTAAAGCCGCGTCCGCGTGCCAGCCGTACACCCAGGCCGGAGAAGAAGGTGCCGCTCACCATGTCGCCTTCCGCCTCTTCCGGTTGGGCTCCATTGCGGACTGCGACCTTTCCGGTAGACAAGGGAACGTAAGCCATTACCGGCGACAGCCCACGGCCCTGCCGTCGCAGCGCATCGTATACCGGATAGGAGAACGTTTCCCTGGTGTCGATCGTGCCCGTCCCAAGCGGTGGGTTGGATGTCCTCAGATACACCACGCGCCCCGGATCAGCAACCGGCAGCGACCGCAGCAGCACGGCATTCATCACACTGAAGACAGCGGTGTTAGCTCCAATGCCAAGGGCCAGCGTCAGCACGCAGACCAGCGTAAAGCCGGGTGCCTTTCTGAGCTGGCGTATTGCGTATCGCAGGCCGTTCAAGAGCACAGACATTTTGCCTCCGGGCAATGGTGGAGAAGGAACAAAGAATTACAAGCAAATCCGGGGCCATTGCTTCATAGGCTAGACCGCCTCTAACTTGTTGACATAACGGACACTTGCTCGAAGGGTCTGGAGAACACCTGTCCACGGGCGAACTTTCGCGTTCACATCCGGACAGGCTGTTGGCTAGCGCACCCCAGCGGCGATCAGTTGCCGTGGCCTGCCACGGAAGCCTTGAGGGGAACCTGTAAAGTCCCTAGGCGGCCGTTCGTCATGTCCCATACGGCGAGATACAGATACTCATCATCTTTTTTCAAATTGAGCCGCTGATCGAAGGTAAGCTGAACGCCGGGATTGGCCCGGACTTCATCATTATTGAGCCGCATCGTCACTCGGCTGGCATGCGTCTCAATCGCGCGGCCATCACGATTTAAGGCGATCACGCCAACCCCGAAAATGACCTCCGGTTTCCCATCGATCGTTTGCTGTGTAAGAACATCGGCGGGCAGGGAATAGCGAATCGAATACGGAACCGATCCCTTTTTCGGTGACGCCGGTATGGTCCCTGCGAGTTTCGGATCAGGCACCCACACCGGGTCGGAAGCCGGCATCACGCGCGCCTGAAAGATGATGGGCATGCTGCTCAGTTCGGGCAGCTCGACCTTTTCGCCGTTCGGCAATAGGCGGGTCCTTGCTCTGGTCTTCTCCGGCTGCTCGGCGCCTCCCCGACTCCCGTCGGCAAAATATCCGCGGCGATAACTCAGCTCGTAGCCCTCTTCGTTCAGTGTGACGCGAACCTTGTGCCACTTGTTGTCGAAGTGCAAGTCGGGAGGTGAATAGGTCAGCGTATAGAAGCTGCCATCCGAGCTGAGTATATGGCTTGTCATCTCTATCAGGCCGTTGTTGTCGTAAAACGCCTGTCCTCCCGTGGCCTTCGCCGCCTCGTTCATCATCGCGTGCTGGGCCCACATATTGGGACCGCTGCGAGTGGTAAGACCGCGAGCATCGATCGGATAGACGGCAATGCGTTCCTGCTCGAGTTCGTCGTAGAGGCCTCGCCAGGCAGCAGGATCCTCATAGACGTCGGCATTTTCGCGCAGATAGAGCGTCGATCCTCCCGAGAACCACAGGATGTTCTTGCGGCCCGGCAACTGGCTGAGGTAGACGGCGATCTGGTGGAGCGTATCGATGTCGCTCAGGTATTCGCGGCCTGTCGGTAGAAAGCGAGGAATTGCTTTGTGCAAAGCGGCCAGCAGCAGCGCACGATCGGACGTGAAGTTCTGCACGAGAAAGCAACCGTTACCCGCACGCAGGTAAATGGCAAGCGGCTGGCCATCCGGCTGCTTCTTGAAAAAGGTTGTCAGCTCGTAATAAAGGTACATCTGGTCTGTAATTTGGAGATTGGCAATGTCGACAAGAATGACATTCAGCACCGGCGGCAGGTGCAGCAGATAGTCGTTGCTGTATACGCCCGTTGGCACACCCGTCGGCATCAAGGTGGGCGCGGGAATACCGGCGTGCTCCTCGAATGTTGCGGTCGCCTGTGGTTGATTATTGTCGAAGATGCGGAATGCCGATGCCGGCAGTCCGTGAACTGGATTGCCTTCGCGGTCGATGACCGTTACGTCAGTCAGGACGACGCGCGAGTTGGCCTGAATCGTGAAGGTTTGGTTTCCCGCAGGCTGGTTCTGGGGCTGGGATTGCGCCTGGGCGGTAAGAAAAGAGACGGAAAGCAAAGGGGTAAGAATGAGAACCGCCAACGGAGATCGCGAGAACATCGGTTCACCTGAACTGCGAACAGTGCACAACAGTGTTGACGAATGGGGAGAGTCGTAAGTTCCCGTTATCGAAAATGATGCCGTACTCACCGAGCAACGGCGTCAGATCCACGCTCCATCACGGAACCTACCCGGTGCAAACCTATCCAGTTCAATATCGGTAGGCACCCCATTGCGCAGCGGTCATTTATAATAAAAGGGATTCCTGCGGTAACCAGGAAAATCTTCTCGCGCAGCCCGTGTCTGTATTTTGGGGGTCCGATTTTGTGGCCCGGCCGGAAGCTGCCTGCGAGCGCTTCTTAGTAAAGGTCGTCACTCATCCATGATTCGCTTCCTGCAAGATAAAGAGAACCGCTTTGTCAAAGGCGTTTTTATCGTAATTATTTCGGTCGCTTGCATCACCATGGTGATCACGCTGGTGCCCGGTGTGTTCAACGACGAGGCGGCTTCAGCCGATACTTATGCGACGATCGGTCGCGGCGGTCCACTGGGCCGCTTTCTTCCCGCCGCCGACGACATCTCGACCTCCGATGTGCAGATGCTGTCCGCCCGCATGATGCAACGCCAGGGTTACCCCGACTTTTTGCTGCCGATGATGATGCAGCGCGTAGGTCAGGGAATGATTCAGCAGCACATTGAGCTGTTGGAAGCGAAACGTCTGGGACTTGAGGCGACGGACGACGATGTGCGGAATTTTCTGCACTCGGGAATCTGGGGGCAGACACTGTTTCCGGGCGGGAATTACATTGGCGACGCGCAGTACGCGGAATTCGTCTCGCAACAGTTCAACCTGACGCGGGATAAGTTTGAAGACGAGATCAAGAAGGAGATCGAGGAGAACCGGCTGCGTGCTCTGATTACGGGCGGTGTGACTATCTCCGATCAGGAAGTGAAGGATAGCTTTCGCCAGCAGGGAACAAAGATCAAGTTCGACTACGCGGTGCTGACCTCGGAGGACCTGCTCAAACAGATCAATCCTACAGATGCGGAACTGGAGTCCTTCTTCAAACAGAATGCTGCGAAGTATGCCACTGCCGTTCCGGAGGCGCGCAAGATTCAGTACATAGCCTTCACTAACAGCAATCTGCCGCAGGGAACTCCGCAGGTGACGGACGCAGAAATTCAGCAGTACTACACTCAGCACCTGAAAGACTATCAGCTCGAAGACCAGGTGAAGGTGCGGCATATCCTCATCAAGGCCGACGGAACCGATCCGAAGGCCGACGCGGCGGCGAAGGCCAAGGCACAGAGCATCCTCGATCAGCTGCACCATGGCGGCGACTTTGCCGAGCTGGCGAAGAAGAACTCGGATGATCCGGGGAGCAAGGAGCAGGGCGGGGAGCTGGGTTTCCTGAAGCGCGGCGCGACTGTTCCCGAGTTCGACCAGGCTGCGTTCTCGCTTCAACCGGGACAAACTTCGGGCCTGGTGAGGTCGAAATACGGCTATCACATCATTCAGGTCGAAGAGAAACAGACAGCGCATACCCGGCCGCTGGATGAGGTGAAGGCCACGATCCGGGCTACCCTAACGCGGCAAAAGGAGGGCGAGCAGCAGCACGCCTTCGCGCAACAGCTTGCCGCGGAAGCGCAGAAGAGCGGACTGGCGGCGATGGCAGCGGCGCATCATCTTCAGGTGGTGACGACCGATTTTCTCTCGCAGCAGTCGGTAATTCCGGGATTGCCGGATGGATCGAAGTTGCTGGCTGACGCATTCAGCGCGAAGAAGGGTGGCGCGCCGCAGGTGTCGACCACAGGCGAAGGCTTCGCGGTCTTCCAGGTTGCCGATATTCAGGCGGCCCATGCCCCGAACTTTGCCGACTTCAAATCGCATGTTCTCGACGATTATCGCCAGCAGCAGTTGCCGCAATTGCTGGCCCAGAAGACGAACGAGCTGGCCAATCGAGCTAAGGCTGAAAATGACCTGGCAAAGGCCGCCAAGGAAGCCGGAGCAACCCTCAAATCGAGTGACCTGGTAGGCCGCGATGCGCAGGTGCCGGAGCTAGGCGCGCTGGCGACCACTGCGCCGCAACTCTTCGATCTGACCGCAGGACAGATCAGCGGACCCATCAACACCGGCCACAGCGGCATCGTGGCCAAGATCACTGACCGTCAGGAGCCGACAGGCGACGAGATTGCAAAAAACTTCAACCAGACGCGGGAAGCACTGCTAGAGCAGCGCCGCGAGGAGATGTTTGCAGTCTTTATCTCCAATCTTCAGGAGAAATATCAGAAGGAAGGCCGCATCCGGATGAATCGCAAGGCGCAGCAGCCGCTGTCCCCATCAGGTGGGCGCTCGCCAATCTAGAGCAGGCACACGCATTCGACCGGGCCCGTGCTTTCGAACCCTTCGAGGCGCGGGCCTTTCTTTTTTCGAGGCTGTAGGATGATCCTTTATGCCTTTCGATCGCTCTTCAGGACTGTTGCTGCATATAACCTCGCTGCCTTCTTATGGCGGCATTGGGGATTTTGGCCCGGCTGCGTATGCCTTCGCTGATTTTCTTGCGGAAGCAAAACAACGGCTCTGGCAGGTTCTGCCCCTGAGCCCGACAGGATATGGCAACTCCCCCTACGCGGCGCTCTCGGCCTTTGCAGGAAACCCACTCCTCATTTCGCTTGAATATTTGTCCGATTGGGGATGGATTGACGGGCAGCGGATTGCAAACCTCCCGGGACAGTCCGGCGATGTGCGGTGGGAAGAGGTCGTAAGGACAAAGATTCCGCTGATCGAAGAGGCCGCCCGCAATTTTCTGCGCAAGCACGATCCAGAACAGTGGGCTCGATTCGAGGCCTATGGCCGGATGAACGGTACGTGGCTCGAAGACTTTGCCTTTTACAGCGTGCTGCGGCAAAAATTTGAGGGCGCCTCGTGGAGCACATGGCCCGCCAGGCTTGCGCACCGTGAACCCCGGGCGCTCGAAAATGTCCGCAAGGAACATGGCGAAGAACTGGCGATTCAGCAGATCATCCAGTTCGCCTTCGACGAACAGTGGTGCACGCTGCGCTCGTATTGCGGCCGGCGGGGAATCAAGTTGATCGGCGATGTACCGATTTTTGTGAATTACGATAGTGCCGATGTATGGACTAATCCAGGACTCTTCGAACTGCGCGAAGATCTTTCGCCGATTCGCGTCTCCGGGGTGCCCCCGGACTACTTCTCCAAAACGGGTCAGCGCTGGGGAAATCCTCTGTACCGTTGGGATGCCTTGGAGCAACAGGGCTTCGCGTGGTGGGTCGATCGCATACGCCGGGCCCGATCGCTTTACGATATTATTCGCCTCGACCATTTCCGCGGATTCGAGGCATTCTGGGCGATTCCGGCTGAACATCAGACAGCAGAGCACGGCGAATGGATCAAGGCTCCGGGGGGAAAGCTGTTTCAGCGTCTGCGCGACGAACTGGGAGAAATGCCTTTCATCGCTGAGGACCTGGGCATCATCACCGCGGAGGTCGAGGCTTTGCGTCAACAGTTCGATTTTCCCGGAATGCGGATTCTTCAATTTGGGTTTGCGGACCGTAGTGCGCACAACTATCTGCCCCACCAGTATGTGCGGAATACCGTTGTCTACACCGGCACGCATGACAACAATACGACGCGCGGCTGGTGGGAGCATGAGGCGACTAAAGTCGAGAAAGATGCGGTAAAAGCGTATCTCAGCCCGGCAAAAAAGGACGTGGTATGGACGATGATCTGCGCCGTCGAAGCGTCTGTCGCCGACGTCTGCATCGTACCGGTCCAGGATGTGCTGGACCTCAGCAGCGAGGCCCGGATGAACGTGCCATCGAGTTCCGGCGACAACTGGAGCTGGCGATGCCCGGAAGGCGCTCTGACGAGCGAAATTTCCCAGAGGCTGGCGGCGATCGCAGAAGTCGCGGACAGAGATATTCTGCCAGAGCCCCATTTTCAGACCATCACGACGGTGCCGGACCTGAGTGAGACCTAAGACAGCCATTGTGCAGGGGCGCGGCTTTACTTGCCGACCGTCGGTCGACGAGAATAAGCAGAAGACTAGATAAACCCAGGAGTCCATATGCCTCTTTCCGGCGAAGCCATCCGCATGATGAATTACGTCGACGATGTTGCAGTTACCCTGCGCCGCATTCTGGTGCTTGTGCCGTCGCTCACGCCCGAAGAGCGCCAGCGCGTCAGTGAGTATCTGACCCAGTCAAAGCCTGCGGTTGAGAACGTGCAGACGGCTTTGCTGGCGAAATAAGGGCATCAACCCCACTGGTCACATTTGCCTCTTCCAGGCCCGGGTCTTTTGCTAACCTGCCCTTTTGCCGGACGTCTCACAGCCGTCTGAATCCGCTCCACGGGAACCCGGAGCCCCAGGAACACGTATTGGTATAGGACACATGCAGAATCTGGGCGATACCTTCGGGCAAGTCTTTCGCGCGATCTGGGCCAATAAGCTGCGCTCGTTCCTCACCATGTTCGGCATTGCCTGGGGCGTGGGATCGATGCTGCTGTTGATCTCGGTCGGCGAAGGCTTTCGCTCGGGCAATCATCGTCAGCTGGCCAGCTTCGGCAACGACCTCATCATGATGTGGGGTGGGACGATCCCGGCAGTACCGAATCAGCACACGGGAATGCGGCCCTACAATCTAACGCTAAGTGATGCCGAAGCGATTCGTTCCCAGGCACCTGATGTTCGTGCCGTCGTTGCCCTGATCAATCGCGACGATATCAAGCAGCAGAGCCAGTACCAGACCGCCGGCGGCGATGTCATAGGCACGGAGCCGAATTATGTCGATATTCGCTTCCTGCCCATGGCGGAGGGCCGCTTCCTGAATGCGGATGACCTGCAGAACCGCAACCACGTGATCGTACTGGGCCAGAAGAGTGCGCAGCTGCTGTTCCCGGGGCGTCCCGCAATGGGGGAGGTCGTGACCCTGAACGGAACGCGGTTTCTGGTGGTGGGAGTCGCGGCCAAGGCCGGCCACGGGAATAACGACGGCGAGAACCAGAAGGTCTACATCCCTCTATCAGTCATGCTGGAGATGTTTCCGCTCAAAGGAGAAAACATTCCGCAGGATTCGGTGACATCGATTCAATATCAGCCACGGATTCGCGGCGATAATCTTATCGCCAAGAAACAGGTGCACCAGATTATCGCGCGCAGACATGGGTTCGATCCCGACGCCCCGGAAGCTTTCAACAATGAGTGGGATACCATCAGGACCGAGCAGATGGTGGGCAAGATATTCACGGCGATGGACATCTTTCTGGGCGGCGTCGGCATTGTGACACTAGCGCTGGGAGCGGTCGGCATCATCAATATCATGCTGGTCTCAGTAAGCGAGCGCACGCGTGAGATCGGCCTGCGCAAGGCCATTGGCGCAACGAGCCGTAGCATCCTCTTTCAGTTTTTCCTGGAAGGGCTGATCCTGACCGGTGTGAGCGGCCTGTTTGGCATCGCAGGTGCGGCGCTCTTTATGTATTTGCTGCACGCTGCGATTGGCCAGGGCGTGCAGGGCTTCGATCCGCCGCGGCTGGTTCCCTGGTCTGCGGCCTTGGCGCTTGGGGCGCTCAGCGTCAGCGGAATCATTGCGGGGCTGTACCCGGCGGGAAAGGCCGCGGCGCTTGAACCGGTGGAAGCGTTACGCCGCGAATAAGTATCCACAGGAGTTACATCATGCTGCGCGATTTGTGGAAACAGGCCTATGAAGCGATGATATACAACCGCCGGCGAACCTCGATCACCATGGTCGGGATGGCATGGGGCATCGCCACCGTCGTCCTGCTGCTCGCCTACGGGTCAGGCTTTGGGCGGGCCATTGAGGCCATCTTCGCGCAGTGGGGCACACAATTGATCGGCGTCTTTCCCGGCCGAAGTTCGGAGCAGGTGGGCGGCTCGAAAGCCGGAGTCCAGGTCCGATTTACCCAGGAGGATCTCGATCGTCTTGAGCAGACGGTTCCAGGTCTCAAACACGTTGCGGCTATCCTGTCCAAGGATGTTCCGGTGTCGAACGAAGGGCATACGTATACCTGGACGGTTAACGGCTACCGCCCCGTCATCCAGGAAATCCTTGTATTGGACGTCAGTTCTGGGCGCTTTTTCACCGATGAGGATGACGCGAATCGCGCTCACGTCGCGGTCATCGGCTCCGAGGCAAAGACCAAGCTCTTCGGCGGAGAGTATGCCATCGGCCAGCATATCCGGCTGAATGGCATCAGCTTTGAGGTCATCGGCGTTCTTCAGCCGAAGATGCAGGAGGACGAGAGTGACGTCAATCGTCAGATCTACGTCCCGCTCAGCGCCATGAGCGACATCAAGGACCCGAAATATTTCGACGGCTTCTGGCTCAACTACAACGGAGATCACGCGGCGGTACAGCAGGCGATCCGCAACACGCTGGCCGCGGCGCATAACTTTCGCCCGTCTGATCATCAGGCGATCTTTGTGGCAGATCTCGAGCAGCAGCTTACGCAATTCAAGATCGTGACCATCGCGCTTGAGGTGCTGCTGCTGTTCATCGGCGCGCTGACGCTGGGCATTGCCGGAATCGGCCTAATGAACATCATGCTGGTCGCAGTGCAGCAGCGGACCAAGGAGATCGGCATCGAGAAGGCCCTAGGCGCGCGCAAGAGGCACATCCTGATCCAGTTCCTCGCCGAATCGCTGGTGATTACCGGGATCGGCGGAATGGCCGGAATTGTGCTGGCATATGCCGTTTCGATCGGCGTGGGACGCATCACCTTTTATAGCGCTATGGCTGCGCATGCCGATGCCGCAGATATCCAGCTGCTGATTTCTCCTCTTATTGTCGTCATCGCCACCGGCATTCTGATCGTGGTGGGGTTGGTGAGCGGGATGATCCCGGCCATTAAGGCCGCGAACTTGAATCCGATTGAGGCGCTACGGTACGAGTAGGTAGCGCCTGACTTCTCGGACAGGTCAAGCTCCGGGCTTTCGCGCATAGTCGAGCGAAGCGAGTTCCTTCCAGTTATCTCCCTGCTTCTCAGACAGTGACCAGCGATAGAGATCCGGCGATTTGCGCAGCACCTCGACGCGGAGAGACGCCAGTTTGCCTTCAAAGTCATTCCCGTCAAACCATATCTGCCATCGATCGCCGTCGATCGCCATCGGACCCTGGGTAACGGAGTTAGAGGCGTCCATGTACCACATAGCCAGCGTCTTCTTCGCGGGATCCCAGAAGAGGTTTCCGTCGTAGGTCTTCTGGTTCTGTTTCTCCGAGACAAAGTGCGTAGTGAATCGGACATAGCTGCCATTGTCCGACCATTGATACCGCGTCTCGATGCGCAGCATGCCGGGGGCAACCTTAGTTGCATCAGCGGTCCAGACTCCGCCGACCAGCCACGCGAGCCCGGAGATGGGTTTCTCCCGTTTGGCCGAGGCAGCGGCTGTTTCGGCAGCAGCAGTTGTGTTTTGCGGATAGACATACACGGCCGTCAGCCAAAAGAGCAGGATGGCGACGACAGACGTTGTGTGCTTCTTCATGGTCATGGTTCTTTCCTTTCTGGATTTATCGCGGTGTTTCCCTTACGGATTGCGGCAATGTCAGCAGGCGGAAGTAATTGCGTAGCTGCTCGACTGAAGCGTCAAAAGGTTCAAGGATGCCGTGTGCGCGAGCCTGCATCACCCCACCCTCCATTACAGTGAGTACAAATTGAGATAGAGCCTTGAGGTCCAGATCGGCGGGGAGCCGCTTCTGCGCGTCTCCCAGGCATCCCTCAATGGCGGCAGTCCAGCCATCAAAGTTATCGGCTAGCAACTTGTGTACCTCGGTTTGCTGCTCGGGGATTTCAAGCGCCAGCCGCCCGATCGGACAGCCATAGGTGCAGCCGGTCCTGATCAGATTCCGCCGATAGAAATCGAGCACGCCGAAGATGCGCTCGATGGGGTCGGTAATTTCTGCGAAAACTGGCCCGGTTACGACGAGATCGAGAGTTTCGATGTAGCGCTCGAGCACCGCTATGAGGAGAGCCTCCTTCGTTTTGAAGAAATAGTAGAAACTTCCCGACCTAACATTGGCCCGGGAAAGAATTTCAGCCACGCCTGTGGCTGCATACCCCCGCAACCAAAAGAGATAGAGCGCTGCATCGACCAAGCGTTCGCGGCTAGAAACCGCCAAATCATTCATTGGTTGAACGATCAACCAAATTAGGGTACTTGTCAAGCGGGATGTTATTCCGCTGGTCGGTAGCAGATTGGGTCGAACTTATGCCCACTCGCCACTCGAAGGATGCAAAGTAATCATCTGAGACAATTGCTTTCGTTCGTTACCGCCAGATCGGTCGTTTTGAACCCGGTCAGCCGTTTTGAGATATCTCGATGAGCCTGAAGAATTGGCTACTCTCCGATATTCGTTTGCCTCACGGCGTCCATCGCGTTTCGCACCCGGAGCATGCATGGTGGCGCGTCATGTGTCTCACCGGGGTGGATTATTTTTCCACGCTTGGCTATCAACCCGGCATCGCCTTCTTGGCAGCGGGACTCCTTTCGCCGTTTGCCACCTTTGTTCTTGTTCTGGTGACCCTATTCGGAGCGCTTCCGGTATATCACCGGGTAGCGAAAGCCAGCCCTAATGGGCAAGGCAGTATTGCTATGCTCGAAAAGCTCTTTCCCCGCTGGACGGGTAAAAGTGTTGTGCTCATCCTGCTGGGCTTTGCGACGACGGATTTCATCGTCACCATGACGCTTTCCGCGGCCGACGCTGCCACTCACTTCGTTCATAATCCCGCAACGCCACGATGGATGCAGAGCCAGATGGGTGTGACCCTGATCTTGCTCGCCCTGCTGGGAGTGGTGTTTCTGAAGGGCTTTAAGGAGGCGATCGGGATCGCGGTCGTCCTGGTGACTGTGTATCTGGCGCTGAATGCTGTCGTCACTGTGGTCGCGGTGGCACACGTGCTCGAGCATCCTAGAGTAATTTCCGAATGGGAGCACGCTATTTTGCATGTGCACAGCAATCCGCTGGCGATCGTGGGCATTTCGTTGATCCTCTTTCCCAAGCTGGCCCTGGGGCTCTCCGGCTTCGAGACCGGCGTTGCCGTTATGCCTCTGGTGAGGGGGGCCGATCTCGAGGGGCGCATCCGCAATACCCGCAAGCTGTTGGCCACGGCCGCCATCATCATGAGTATTTTCCTGATGGCCACCAGCCTAGTGTCCACGCTGCTGATTCCGGCAAAAGCGTTTGCGGAAGGTCAGCCCGCTAACGGCCGTGCGATGGCCTATCTTGCTCATCAGTATCTGGGAAGCGGATTCGGATCTCTCTACGACATCAGTACGATTGTGATCCTGGCGTTTGCTGGCGCGTCGGCCATGGCTGGCCTGCTCAACCTGATTCCCAGGTATTTACCGCGCTTCGGCATGGCTCCGGAGTGGGCGCTTGCCTCCCGCCCTCTGGTACTTGTCTTTACAGCAGTGGCTTTTACGGTTACGTGGCTCTTCGATGCAAACGTCGATGCGCAGGCGGGAGCCTACGCGACTGGAGTCCTGGTTCTCATCACTTCCGCTTCATTCGCCGTAACTATCTCGGTTTGGAAGGGGTGGCTTCGCTGGCCATTCCTTTTCATTTCGCTCCTCTTCGTTTACACGACCATTGCGAACATGGGCGAACGTCCCGAAGGCATCAAGATTGCATCCTTCTTTATCGTCGCCATTGTCCTGGTGTCCCTGGTGTCCAGGGCAATTCGCTCCACGGAGCTGCGTATCACGGGTGTTCATCTCGACGCGGAGGTCTCAGCCATGCTGTGTGAGGACCCGGATCTATTGATCCGCGTAGTCGCCAGCAAGCCGCAGAACGGTGTCGAGACAGCGTGGGACGAAGCCGACGCGCAGATTCGCTATCTGCACAATCTCAGCCCGGAGGAATGTCTGTTCTTCTTTCAAGTGGAACGCAGCGATTCTTCCGAGTTTCAGGATACGCTGACTGTACATGGACGAAAGGT
>Ga0206966_1034_pt2 | contig 42041 bp, 31 predicted proteins | sample Alteio_BWOrgHeat_23_FD_152970 | JGI IMG/M metagenome (GOLD analysis project Ga0206966, IMG submission 152970) | Enriched cells from forest soil in Barre Woods Harvard Forest LTER site, Petersham, Massachusetts, United States -... | ecosystem: Environmental > Terrestrial > Soil > Temperate forest >...
CGCTCCCCACTTGGGGTCGCCGATCATCAGGCCGGGCCAATGAACCCGGTCGGCTATCGCCAGATTTTGCGCCTGGAGCTGCAATTTGGCTTGCAATCCAATCTGATCAGGACCCGCGATTACAAGGTCCACATCGGGATGGGCCGGAGCGACCCGCGCGAAGGCTTCGACGAGCAGATCGCATCCCTTTTTCTCATGGATGCGCGACAGGAAGAGTAGGTAGCGACGGCTGCGGAGTCGAGGCAATTTGCCATACAAAGCCTCCGATTGGCCTGGCGTGGCTGCCGGCGGTTCGCCCGTTCCATACGGAACAACAAGGCTGTTCCAACGGTTGGGCCAGAAGCTTTGCGGCGCAAGATCGCGCTCGAGCGTGCTGGTGAACATGACTGTCTCGGCCTGGCGCAGTATCCAGTATTGGACTGGCCAATAGACGCACTTCTTGAAGTGCTTGAGCGGGTAAGTACGTTTGAACCAGGGATCGAGCATGCCGTGCGTGAAGACCACATAGGGCACACGTCCGCGCGCAGCAATGGCCGCCGCGAGGCTGGGGAAGGTCCAGATGCTATTGATGACCACTCCGTCGAAGCGGGTAACATTCTGTCGCAGCCACAGCAGCAGCTCGCGGGAGAATCCGTAGGTGCTCGCTTGCGCGCCCATGGCGTGCACGGGGATGGGGAAATTCCCCAGATACGGCGCGGCTGGATCATCCTGACAGACAATTTCAGCCTCAACGCCAACTTCGCCATACGCCCGGCTCAGATGGCGCAGAGCTTCCGGGGGTCCTCCGCTGGACGGCGACAAAGTTGGGATCACATGCAGGATTTTCACAGGGGAGTGGCCGTCCAGGCATACGCGCTTCGCGCAAACCAAAAGATCAATATCTCATTGAGACTAAAGCATACGCTGCGATCCGGGAACCTGAGCAGCCATCCATACCAGCTGTTAGGGATGGAAAATCTCAACCTGAGGAACCGGTGATCATCAGGACAGGAAGACGCCAAGCGCATATCGCCGTGCGCCCTGCACCGAGAAGTGACCAACGGGAGCGGAGCACTGCGGACCACGCCATAGGAGCTCTTGCCTGGACGGCCTGGCCCTCAGATACGCATGGGCATGATGATGTAGCGGTACTTGTACTGGTCGTCAGCGTCTTCGGGGCGGACCTGGCCGGCCGACTGCGCGTCCTTGAACTCCAGGCGCACTTCGCCGGCATTTCCGATCGCCTTGAGAAAGTCGATGAGGTATGTCGAGTTGAAGCCCACGACCAGCGGATCGAAGTTGTAGGGAGTTTCGATCGTATCTTCAGATTCGCCCGAGTCGGTCGATGAGGACGAAATCTTCAACTCATTTTGCTCGAGGCGGACTTTTACGGCTCCGGAGCGTTCGTCGGCGAACTGGGCGACGCGCTGGATCGAGCCCATCAGGTCTTCGCAGCGGACGATGACGAACTTATTGTTGTCGCGCGGCATGACGGCCTCGTAGTTGGGGAATTGGCCGGTAAGCTTACGGCTGGTGAGCACGCGGTGTCCGATACGGAAGAACAGAGTATTGTCGTCGTCGGCAAACTCGATGGATTCAGTGTCAGTATTCGAGAGCAGCGATTGCAGTTCAGAAAGCGCCTTGCGCGGGATGAGCGTTTTGCGTTCGCCGCTGACATTCGAGAGGGTCTCGCCGCTCTTTTCGATGTGAGCCAAACGATGTCCGTCGGTGGCAACCATGGCAAGCGACTCGGCCTTGAGAATGAGTAGCGCGCCGTTCAGAGTGTAGCGCGACTCTTCGTTGGAGATAGCGAAGATCGTCTTCGAGATGCAGTTCCGGAGTGAGGAGGCGGGAATACTGGTGACGCTGGTCTGGGGGAACTCCGGCACCTGCGGGAAGTTGGCGCGGGTCATGCCGACCATTTTTGTGTTCGACCGGCCAGAGCGTATCTGGATCCAGTGGTTCTCCATCAGCTTGACGGAGATGTCGCCGTCGCCGAGCAGTTTGATGTAGTCGTAGAGCTTGCGCGCCGGGATGGTGCAGGAGCCGGGCTTCTTGACCTTGGCAGGGCACGAGGTCTTGATGCTCTGATCGAGATCTGTGGCGGTGATAACTACTTTGTCGCCCTCGGCCTCGATGAGGAAGTTTGAGAGGATGGGGATGGTGGTCTTGCGCTCCACGACGCTTTGCGTTGCGGTGAGCTCACGCAGCAGGTCTTGACGGCTTATGCTGATTTCCATGACCGACCCCTGAAGGGCGCTCCGCCCGGATTTTTCCTGCTCAACATCTAAGCTCGTACCCACGTTTGCGCCTGTCATATTTCCCCCAATGCGGTTTCGCTCACTGTACACCACGCGGAAGTGAACTCTAAAGCGGGGAATACACGATGGCTACATTCTAGTAATAAATCAGCAGGTTGTGCCCTCTGGAAAAGTGTTTTTATCGAGGAAATTCAATAGGGAGAGGAAACGTGAAGACAGGAATCGGTCCACACTGCACCAAAGGCGACGGACACTCCGTTACTGCTACTAGTGAGTTCTTTAAGCAAATATTTATTCAGTAGTAGTCGTTTGCTTTGGAAAAGTGGAAAGGTGAGGGGAAACCGCACTGAACGCGGGTTTGACGGATAGCCCGATTTTAGAAAAGTAGGTTGAGTCAAATTGCAAAAGCAGGAAAATGGCAGAAAATCTCGCGAAAGAGGGAGCGATTCTCCTCTTTTTTAACAGCGACCTCCTGCGAGCATGTGGAAACCCGCAAGCATGAAGTGGAAAGCGTGGTCCGGCATGCGCCTGCATTGGAGCCGTAGGCTCCAGACTTTCAACAGCGGGTCAGCAATTAGCTGCTAAAACGTTTGACTAAGGTAGATCAAGGGTGATAACTTCGCGCTCCACAGGAGGCATATATCGAAAATGCATCGCCGGGATTTTCTCAGGAACTCGTTTGTCACTGCTGGTAGTGCTCTATTCGCTGGCCGCCAGCTCGCCGCCGAAATGAATTGTTCTCAGCAGCAGCAGCAACTTGGCGCCGTTGGTCAATCTCAAGTCGGCACTGCCCACTTTCCCGATAGCTTCCTATGGGGAACAGCCACCGCCGCCTATCAGGTGGAGGGCACGTGGCAGGAAGACGGCAAAGGCGAATCCATCTGGGACAGGTTCACGCACACGCCCGGGAAGGTAAAGGGCGGAACCACGGGTGACATCGCCTGCGACCAATACCATCTCTACCCGCAGGACCTGGCGTTGGCCAAACGCCTCAATCAGAAGAGCTATCGTTTCTCGATCTCATGGCCGCGCATCCAGCCCTCGGGAATCGGCGCACCGAACATGAAGGGCATCGACCACTACAGCCGGGTCGTGGACGCGATGCTCGAGAACGGCCTCCGCCCCTTTTGCACGATCTATCATTGGGACCTGCCGCAGGCGCTGGAAGACAAGGGAGGATGGCCTAATCGCGACCTGGCGGGCTATTACGCCGACTACGCCGGCATTCTCGCCAAGTATCTTGGCGACCGCATCACCGTTTGGGCTCCCTTCAACATGCCCTGGTCGTTTACCTATATGGGTTACGGCGTGGGTGCGTTCCCACCATGCCGGTCAAATTTCGGCGACTTTCTTAAAGCTGTGCACACGGTCGCTCTCGCACAAGCTCAAGCGCTTCGCTCGATCAAGGTGGCGTCTTCGAAGGCCACCGTGGGGAGCGCCTACGGGATGTGCCCGGCGTATCCGGCGACCAATTCTGAAGCGGATCGCGCCGCCGCTCGGCGGTATCACGCGATGAACAACGTGTTCTTTCTCGAAGCTGCTATGAAGGGCTGTTATCCGAAGGCGTTCGTTGGAGAGCCGCCGTACGAGCAGATGGGTTTCAAACCGGGCGACGAAAAGCTTATGCATGCGCCGCTCGACTGGGTAGGCTTCCATTACTACACGCGCCGCATCGTTTCCGACGCGAGCCAGGTGCAGGCCTTCGGAGGAGGTGGCTTCAGCGGTACTGAAATCGAAGCTGACCCTGCAACTGGACGTGACCCCTACACTCGCTTCCGTGCGGTCATGCCAACTGAAGGCCCGCTCACCGAATCTGGCCTTGAAGTGTGGCCACGCGGAATCTATGACCTCGTAATGCAGATCTCGCGCGAGTATGACCATCCCGCCATCGAGATTACCGAAAGCGGCTCCGGCTATCTCGACGCACCTTATGACAAGGAAAAGGACCGAGTGCCCGACACGCGGCGCATCGAATTTTTCCGACAGGAACTGGCTGAACTCGCGCGCGCCATCTCCGATGGGGCGCGAGTCCGCTCATTTCATGCGTGGAGTCTGCTCGACAACTTCGAATGGTCCAACGGTCAGACGGAGCGCTATGGCCTGATCTACGTCGACTACCGCGATCAGAAGCGCACCATCAAGGATTCGGGCCTGTGGTATGGCCGGGTGGCTGCTCGGAACCGTCTGGATGTATAGGGCTACATCGCCTCGCCGTGACTGTCACCGCCATCACCATCTCTGCCCGACGACCCATGGCTCAGGGTCACGCCGCCATTGGTCGTCTCGGCGTGGATGGTGGGACCTCCACTGCCGATGTCGGTGGCCAGGTGGTGCTTGATGTCTCCCTGAATGGTGATGGGGAAGTTGACCTCGATGCCGCCGTTGACCGTACCGGTTTCAAGATGGGCAGAATAGTGCTCGGGGATATTGAGTGAAATGCCGCCGTTGGTGGTCTCGGCGTCGAGGCCCTTGCCGCTCCAGCGGTCGCCGGAGAGTGAGATGTCGAGCCCGCCATTGACCGTGCTGCCATGGACGTTGCCCGCGAGATCGGTGAGATCGACTCCGCCGTTGGTGGTGTCGAACCTCAGGTCGCCGTCAAGATGCGCGAGGTCGATACCGCCGTTCATGGTCTTGAGCTCTGCTGAGAGCTGGCGAGGCGCGCGGATGACGTAGTTGATGCCGTAGCCCTGATGCCCCCAGTGAAAATTCGGACCCTTATCGTGAATCGTGCCGCCCGCGGTTTCGATCTGAATCTCCCGGAGAATGCCGGCCGCCTCCGAAGAGGTGTTTGCCCAACCCTCAATGCGAGCCTCGATGCGGACGTCCTGGCGGTCTTCTCCCACGACGTGAATGCCGCCGTTCATGCTGGAGACACTGAACTTCTCAGGCTTGGCGATGGTGATCGTGCGGACCTCGCAGGCGTGCTCCTGATGGCCCCAACCCCAGTTCGTATGATCCTTGTCTTCGCCAGTGCAGTCGCGGATGGTCCAGCCGTCAGCGCTGGCCAGCGCCCGGCCATCGGCCGCGCCTTCGTAGTGCTTGGCGTTTGCATGGAAGCCGTTCAGGAAGCCGCGCCAGCCGCCATTCCAGGGCTGGGAGCCGACGCCGACCACGACGAGTAGGGCGGCTGCGAAGAATGCGAAACGGCGCATGGGATGACCCTCTGAGGGACGATACGGAGGTTGTGTCATGGGAGTTCCTTAAAACACCAACAATGAGAAGCAGCACGTAGTGGGCCAAATGCTGCGCCTCATAACAGGATTGGAATCAACCAGTTTACCCGATATTGACGCGATCGGAGTGTCCGCTTGAGGTCAAAGGTGTGCGAGAGTGGACAAGTCTAAGTGGGTTTATCGATCCGGGCAGCTTTAACCCTTCCGCTTCAGAACTAGACGTGAAGTGGCGCTCTCGGGCAGAAGCTCAAACTATATCGCCGACGCGACTCTTGGTGAAGAGGCAGTCGCTGTGTCCGTCGCCTTTTGCTGAGAATGTGCCTGCGTCTTCGTCATTGCTAACGTACCAGTCATAGATCTCATGATTAATGAGGCACGGGACGCGACGCAGACACACACTGAGTTCACGGACCTCTTAGAACGGCCGCCATTCCAGGGTTGGGAGCCGATGACGACCACGACGAACAGGACAGCTGCGAAGACTGCGAAGCGACGCATGGGATGACCCTCTGATGCACGATACGAAGGCTGTGTCATGGGAGTTCCTTAAAACTTCAACAATGAGAAGCAGCACGCAGTGGGCCAGATGGGATGCCTAGCAACCATATTGGAATCAGCCGATTTACCGGATATTCATGTCAAGTGGTGTCCGCTTGAGGTCGGAGCTGTCCGGGAGTGGACAGATTGTAAGGGATGCGAGACACGTTTAGTGTTTCTTTTCCCAGAATTCTTCGTGACGGTCGTCGTGAAATCGAATTCCTTTGACTTCCCCTTCAGAGTCTTTCTCGAAGGTGAGGCGGGTGGGGCTGCCGGTGGGATAGAAGAATGTCGTAGCGCTCTCGGGCAGCAGCTCAATCGTGTCTCCGATGCGATTCCTGGTGAAGAGACGATCACCCTGGCGAATGATAGTCGCCTGAATGGTGCCTGCATCCTCGTAATCGCCGACATAGTCGTCGTAGATCTCGGGATTGATTTTGGCGGGCACGGGATGGAGAGGCACATGGACCTCTTCGGCAGCGGGCACGAGCTTCGGAATGATGCTGAGGTGGTGCTCAAGCAGCCATCGAGGCAGGTCGGGGTTCGCGTAGGCCTTGTCCCAGGCATTGTGCCGCCAGCCGGCATACTCCCAGTAGCGGACGTTGCCGCCGGCGGTCTTGAGGGCGTCGTACATGAGGGCGGCTTGTTTCGCGCTCACCACGTTGTCGTCGGCGCCGTGGAATATCCAGATGGGGGTGCGACCGATGGCGCGAGCGTATTCGCCGGGCAGTATTGCGCTCTCGCGCCAGCGGTCTGGCTTGTAAGACCAGAAGACTCCTCCACTGACCGGCACGATCGCGGCGAAGCGGTGCGGGTTGTAGCGGGCCAGCTCGTAGACTCCATAACCGCCCAGCGAGAGGCCGGTGAGATAGGTGCGGTCGCGGTCGCCATGGAACTCCTTAGTGTCCTGATCGAGCGCGGCCAGCGCCATCTGCATCATGTCGGGATCGGTCCAGTGACGATGGCCAAATGGTACCTGGGGCATGACCACAATGAAAGGCCAGCGGTCGGGGTGCAGGCGGATAGCCTGCGGCAGGCCGATCTGCGTCTCATCCATACCCTCTGAGCCGCGCTCGCCCGAGCCATGCAGAAAGAGGATCATCGGCCACGAGGTGTGCTCATTCCAGTTCTCGGGCACATAAACCTGGTACTTGTAGGTGACACCGTTAACGGTGACATGGCGATTGAGGAAACCAGTGTCGTTGTGGCGAGGGAAGGCGCGCGCGGGAAGAACCGCAACGAGAGAGAGAAAAGGAACGATCAGCCAGTAGGCCAGTCGGCGTGGGTTCACTGCTGGACAGGATAACGCGAAATAGCCGCGAATCCGCATGTATCCCTACTGATCTCTTGTTCCATCGGCTCCGCAAGCGCAATATTGTCTGGGCCTGCAACAATCGATGGAAAGAGGATTAAGAATGAACTTCACGCGCCGGGATTTTAACCGCTTCGCTGGATTGGCCGCTGTGTCACAGTTTCTTCCCGCCGTCCAAGCGCAGACTCCGGATCGCCGTGTCGGGTGGTGCGTCGTCGCCCTGGGCCGCATCTCGATGGATCACTTCATGCCCGCCATGAAGACATCTCAGACGGGAAAGATCGTGGCGCTGGTGAGCGGGCATCGCGATAAGGCTGAGAAGCAGGCGGCGATTTACGGCGTGCCGGCGAGCGCCATTTACAGCTACGAAAACATGGACACGATTCGCGACAACAAAGAGATCGACGCCGTATACATCGCGCTGCCCAACAGCATGCATGCCGAGTACACGATTCGCTCGGCCAAGGCTGGCAAGCACGTGCTGTGCGAGAAGCCGATGGCCACCAGTGTCGCCGATTCAAAGGCGATGATCGAGACATGTAAAACAGCCAACAAAAAGCTGATGATCGCCTATCGCTGCCAGTATGACCCTACTCATCTGAAGGCCATCGAGCTGATTCGAAGCGGAGCGCTGGGACAGGTGCAGGCCATTGAAAGCGCATTCGGATTCAACTGCGGAGCCGGCGAATGGCGTCTGGACCGAAAGATGGCGGGCGGTGGTCCGCTCATGGATGTCGGCATTTATTGCCTCAACGCCTCCCGCTATCTCACAGGCGAAGAGCCAAACAATATCTATGCCAACTCATCGGTGATCGATCACGACGGGCGCTTCGACACCGTGGAGGAGAATGTTGGGTGGACGATGAAGTTTCCCTCCGGCATCGTGGCCAGCTGCAATACCACCTATGGCGCAAGTATGACCGGGTCCTTTCGCGTCCATGGCGCGAAAGGCATGCTGCAGGTGTTGCCCGCCTTCAACTATGACGGCATGCACCTTACCGCGGAGATTGGCCGCGACCAGAAGATCGACGAACTCTCGATTGCCCGCGATCCAATCGAGTTCAACTGGCAGTCGGACCACTTTGCCGATTGCATCTGGAACAACAAGATGCCGAAGACTCCAGGCGAGGAAGGCCTGCGCGACATGGAGCTGATGTCGGAGATATACGAATCTGCGGGCTTGGCGGCGTTGTGATGATCGACAAGGTATTTGCTCATACCTTCATAAACCGTCATTCTATGAAGGTATGCGGATGACATCCCTCAATATCTCGCTTCCTGAGCCCTCAAGGCTAGGGATGTTGGAGGGTTGCTCGCCGGACTTTAGCGATCCGCTCCCGCCGACCGTAAATATAGCTGCCCTATCCGTTCAGCGTCTCCTGTAGTTTATTCACCGTGCTGTTGAGGCTTTTATCGGTGCGGCGTTGTTCGTCGATTTTTGCGATGGAGTGCATCACGGTCGTGTGATGTTTACCGCCGAACTGCCGTCCAATCTCAGGCAAGGAGGCCTCGGTCATCTGCTTGGCCAGATACATCGCGATCTGGCGCGGCACAACTACAGCGCGTGAGTTGTTCTTCTGCTTGAGTTCGGCGACGCGCATACCGAATTGCTCGGCGACCGCCCGTTGAATGGCTTCGATGGTGATCTTGCGGACCTGTGTATCGATGAACTGCTTGAGGCACTGTTGTGCGGTGGGCAGCGTGATCTCGACTCCGTTGAGGCTTGACCAGGCAAAGAGACGGGTGAGCGCACCCTCAAGCTCGCGCACATTCGTCCGAACATTCGAAGCGATGAAGAGAGCAACATCGGTTGGGATGGTAACGTGCTCGTTCTCTGCCTTCTTCTGAAGGATGGCGACTTTGGTCTCGAGGTCGGGCGGCTGAATGTCGGCGATGAGGCCCCACTCGAAGCGCGAGCGCAGACGGTCTTCAATCTCGGGCAGCTCTTTGGGCGGACGGTCCGACGCGATGACGATTTGCTTCATGTTCTCATGCAGGGCATTGAACGTGTGGAAAAACTCTTCCTGCGTCCGCTCCTTTTGCGAGAGGAATTGGATGTCGTCAATGAGCAGCAGGTCCACCGTACGGAACTTGTCGCGAAAACCCGTCATCTTGTCATAGCGGACGGAGTTGATCATCTCGTTAGTGAACTTCTCGGCCGAAACATAGCTGATGGAGGCGGCGGGCTGGCGCAGCTTTACCTCGTGTCCGATGGCGTGCATCAAATGCGTCTTCCCCATGCCCACTCCCCCATAGAGAAAGAGCGGGTTGTAAGCCTTCGAGGGGCGCTCTGCAACTGCTTCCGAGGCGGCGCGAGCGAACTGGTTGCCAGAGCCGATCACGAACGCATCAAAGGTGTAGCGCGGATTGAGCTGCGCTGCGGTCGACCAGTCGAAGCGGGCCTGTTGAGGCGCGGGCGGCGCGGGCCGCGAGCCCCGCGGGGTATTCGGCGGCGCATTGGAGGCGTGCGTCGAGACAGGAGCAAACCCTCCGTCTTCACGAACGCGTGTCAGAGTAGGGTCTTCTTCCGGTGTGATGAAGGTCACGTCGTCGAAGTCCAGCTGCAGTGCGTCGATCGCTTCCTGAATGAGATCGGTGTAGCGTTCGGCGATGTGTTGAAACTCGGGTGTTGGGATGCGCACGAAGAGTATGCGCTCCTTGACGTGGCTGTAACGGGTGGGCTTGAGCCAGGTATCGAAAGACTGGCGGTTGACCTTCTTTTCGAGAGCGCCGAGAATCCGCACCCACGGATTGGGCACGGCGGCTGGGGTGGTAACAAAAGACATTCCGGTTCCCTTACTTGATCGCTCGCAGGACTATCGTCGACTCTGGCAAAAGTGAAATGCCCAAATTATGCTTGACCCGAGGAAGGGAAGCACGGGAGCATTTCTCGTTGGCCGGGAGGTGCATCGGACTGGACCTGGCTCCGGTGCGTCGGTCGATCGACTGACGCCTGCGAGGCGTCAGGAAATTCTCTTCTAATCGTTGCCGATACTAGCACAGATGCAAGGCCGAGCGACTGTGGTTTCCGCGGCATTTTTTACGAAGGTAATAACTTGCACCATGGATTGTGAAAAAATCATCCCGAGGCACGTATTTTGCGGCTTTGGCCGGATGAGATATAATCAATCTTTGTCCGGAAGTGGCATTGTTCTCTGGTGTCTGCCGGGCAGCATTCTTCCAAAAAGATAAAGTTATAGGAGCGCAGTTCCATGCCAAAGCGCACATTTCAACCGAATCGCCGCCATCGCTCGAAGGTTCACGGCTTTCGCACCCGCATGAAGACCAAGAGCGGAGCAGCCGTGCTGTCGCGCCGCCGCGCCAAGGGTCGCAAGCGCGTCTCCGTAAGCGCTGGCTTCCGCGACTAATCCTCCAGCCACGCTTTTACGAACCTCGGATTTTTGCGAATCTCGATCAAATTCACTCCGAAAGAGTTTGTTTTCTATGAACAACGGCAGTCAGGCTATCTGTGCTGCCGTCCCGTGGCCCGCTCGGTCCTCGGCAGCGGACCTCCGCATGGATATGGGTGTCCTGCGTCTCGGCTTTCGGGCCTGGGTTCCCCTGCGTGAGAATTCATTGCGCGACAATAAGAATATGCCGGAAGGTCCTGATTTACGCAGCTCCCGTTTGCGGAAGCATGCCGACTATCAGCGTGTGTACAAGGAGAGCCGGAAACATTTCTCGCAGTCGATGAGCTACTTTTTTCGTACCCGCACAGAGCAGGATAATGTCCCCGAGGGACCGCGCGTGGGGCTTACGGCAGGGCGCGTGCTCGGCAAGGCCGTAGAGCGCAATCGCATCAAGCGACGCATGCGCGAGGTGGTGCGGATCAACCTGAATCGTCTGCCGCGGACCGTCGACGTGGTGCTGCATCCTCGTAAATCCGTCATCGATATGGAATTTGCGAAACTCGAGAACGAGGTGGCGCGAATTTTTTCGACGGTGACTTCTCACATCGACAAGAAGTTCAACACGAGGGATGAGGGAGGGCGGCGGTGAGCTTGCGCGATCGCCTCATTTCCACTTTGCATGGCGCGTATAAGTATGGCTTGTCGCCGTTCATCCATGCCGTGTCGGGAGTCGCGGGCGCGTGCCGTTTCCAGCCAACGTGTTCGGAATATGCGGCGATTGCGGTGAGCGAATATGGCTTCGTGCGCGGCGGAGGGATGGCGCTGAGCAGGCTGTTGCGCTGCCATCCCTTTCACCCGGGTGGTTTCGATCCGGTACCCGTCAAGCCTTCGGCGCATGCCGGAACCGATTCATGCAGCGTCATTCACAGACACTGTCGCTAGTTAACATAAAAGAAGCCCGACCCACATACGACCGATAGGAACGCAGTTTTGGCAGAGATAAAAAACCCGAATCAACAAGGCGGAGGTCAGGACTCCCGCACGATGCTGATCTTCACCGGCATCTTCCTCGTGATGTTTCTGGGCTTGCAGTACTTCAAAGCAAAGAAAGGGCCTGAGCCGGCTCCGAACCAGCAGCAGGCCGTAAGTACGAGCACGGCGTCCTCACAGACTGTGGTTCCAACCGCGACCGCCACGATGCCTGATCAAGCCCCGGCAGCGGGCGCCGTAGCGGCAACCAGCGAGAGCACGACGGTCATCGAGAACGAGCTTTATCGCATCACGTTCACCAATCGCGGCGCGCACGTGACGTCGTGGATCCTGAAGAAATTCAAGGATGACGATCGCAAAAATCCGCTCGATCTGGTCAATCAGTCTGCCGCTCTCAAGTTTGGGTATCCGCTGTCGCTTTTCTCCTATGACGCGAATCTGCGGAATCGCATGGAGAGCGCTCTCTACGTGCCGTCGGTGACGGGAAAACTGAGCGCGCCGGACACGTTGAGCTTCGAGTATTCCTCGGGTGGCCTTACTGTCCACAAAAGCTTCCGCTTCGACTCAACCTATGTGGTTCACGCGGAGGTTTCGGTTACGCAGAACGGAGCGCCACTGAGCGTGCTGCTGGCGTGGCCATCGGGTTTTGGAAGCCAGAACACGCTGCCCCAGTTCGCAAGCGGGCTCATCAACATTTCGCAGAATGGCAAAGACGATCAGATAACAGCGAAAAAGGTGGTGGGTGGGGACACCCTCCACGGACCGTTTGACTGGGCGGGGGTGAGCGATCTCTACTTCGCCGCAATCTTCTTACCCGACAATCCTCCAAACGCCACCCTGGTGACTCTGCACAATACGATCGACGTGCCGCGAAATCTCCGGAGACCTGACCCGAATCAGACGGATCAAGCTCCGGTGCTGGGCGCGGCGATGGGCGATATGGCAGGACACTTGAGCATGCGTCTCTTTGCCGGGCCGAAGTCCCTTGATGTGCTGGGTTCGGTACACGCGGTAACCGGACCGAGCCTGGAGAAGGTGGTGAGCTTCGGATGGTGGGGCATCATTGCCAAGCCGCTCTTCCTGATTCTCCGCTTCTTCTATCAGCATGTAGTGCCGAACTGGGGTTGGTCGATCCTGCTGCTGACCGTCATCCTCAATCTGGCCATGCTGCCCACGCGCTTCCAGATGATGAAGTCATCGCTCAAGATGCAGCGCATCCAGCCGCAGATGGACGTCATAAAGGCCAAGTACGCGAAGTACAAAGCCACCGACCCGCGCAAGCAGGAAATGCAGCGAGAGGTTATGGATTTGCAGAAGCGCGAAGGCGTGAACATGTTCGGCGGCTGTTTGCCCATGCTCATCCAGTGGCCATTGCTCTTCGGCTTCTACCGCATGCTGAGCAACGTAATTGAGTTGCGACAGGCGCATTGGCTATGGCTGCCGGATCTCTCCGCTCCCGATCCGTGGCATATTCTACCTATCTTCGTGGTCATATCGATGTTTTTGACGCAGTTCTTAACGCCCTCACCCGGCATGGACCCTGCCCAGCAGAAGATGATGGCCTTCACTATGCCAGCAGTCTTCGGCTTCATGATGTGGAATTACGGGTCGGGATTATCGCTTTACTGGGCGTGCGGCAACTTCATCGGTGTGGCAACGCAGCTGGCGATTAACCGCAGTGAGATGGGTCGCGAGATGCGGGAGATTGCCGCCAAGCGCGCAGCGAAGCGCACAGGCAAAGTAATCAACGCGCGAAGATAGAAAGCTGTTATCAGGTAACCGGCGCCTTCCGGCTCTGTGCCGTCGCCGCTGACTAATAAGTTCTGGAATGAGATACTAAATAACGATGCCGATTGAGGATTATTCAGCCGCAGCACAACGGATAGCCGACCTTCTCAAGATTCTTACAACGACCGGTGGCCTTCGCCTCAAGTACAGGATTACTGCAGGCCAAGGCGCCGCCGATCCGGACAGGTTGGAAGCACGTGAAATCTACGTGGAATTGGCTGGGCCCGATGCGGGGTTGCTGACCCAACGCGGTGGCGAATTGTTGCGGGCACTCGAGCACGTTGCGGCGAAGATGATTCGCCTCGAAAACGAGGAGCATGACAAGATTTCCTTCGACGCGAATAACTTCAAAGCTCTTCGGGCGCGGGAGTTGAAACTGGCCGCCGAGACTGCCGCGGAAAAAGTCCGGCGAACGGGACAGCCCTTCAGTTTCGCGCCTATGAGTTCGCGTGAGAGGCGCATGCTGCACCTGGCGTTTCGCGACTACGACGATCTCGCAACCTCTTCGACCGGCGAAGGCCTGCATCGCTTCGTAGTGGCCCACCCCAAGGGCTACGATACCGCCAAGATTGCCGCTCCAACAGGACGGCCCTTTGCCGGCGGCCGCGGACGCCGCTGACTCCGTAAAATAAGTCCGAGTCGGCGGGCGCTGATCGCCGAACCCCGAAAATGCAGCCCCATCCACAAGTCGCCGAGCAGGAATCGGTTGCCAACGAGACGATTGTAGCCATCTCCACTCCGCCGGGCCGCGGAGGCATTGGCATTGTGCGCCTCTCTGGCCCGCACGCACTCGAAATCGCGAGCGGGTTGCTCAAGGTGCGCAATCCGCTCACCCATGCACGCGCTCTCTTCGCGGAGATTCTCGATCCCGAAACACAAGCCAAATTGGATGAGGCCATTGCCACATTTTTCTGCAGGCCGAACTCATACACCGGCGAGGACCTGGTGGAGGTTGCCGCCCACGGTTCACCAGTTGTTCTTGAGTTGCTGATCCGGCTGGCTCTGCAGCGCGGGGCGCGTTTGGCCCGTCCGGGCGAATTTACCGAGCGAGCGTTCCTTTCCGGACGAATCGATCTCACACAGGCCGAGGCGGTGCGCGATCTAATCGAATCGCAAACGCTCTACCAGGCGCGTGTTGCTGCGGAGCAAATGGGGGGCGCGCTGTCGCGTCGTATTCAGCCGCCGAAGCAGGCATTGGTGGAGTTGATTGCACTGCTCGAAGCAGGAATTGATTTTGCAGAGGATGATATCGCCGTCACCCCGGACACCGAAATCGTAACCCGCATCGATACAATCTATAGGCAGCTGGAAAACCTCGCACGCTCCTTCGAACACGGACGCATGGTGCATTCGGGATTGACGCTTGCGATTGTCGGTCGTCCAAACGTGGGCAAGTCGTCGGTGTTCAATTGCCTCGTCGAACGAGACCGCGCCATCGTGACCGCCATGCCGGGTACGACCCGCGACCTGGTAACGGAGCGTGTGTCGCTGGGAGGCATTCCGCTCGAGTTGGTAGATACGGCGGGATTGCGCGAAGCAAAGGATGAAGCGGAATCGATCGGCATCGAGAAGTCACGCGAAGCTCTGGCCGACGCCGACCTGGTCCTCGTCGTCCTGGAAGCTGGGATTCCAATACGCGCGGATGAGGCGGACCTGATTCAATCGCTCGCAGGCCGGCGCGCATTGATCGCCCGCAACAAGAGTGACCTCGCCTTGAAAAATTCAGACCTGAGCGTGCTGAATTTGGTGGACGAGGCTCGTAAAAACTTGTCTCTGTCCGTTGTCGTGACGTCTGCCGTGACCGGTCAGGGCATCGTGGAGTTGCGCCGCGCGTTACTCGAAATGGTACGCAACCCGGCATCTGAAAGCGAGAGCGGCATGCTGACGAATCTGCGGCATCACGAAGCAGTCACCGCAGCACTAACATCGCTGACAACAGCAAGGCAGGCGATCAGCGAGAAGATCCCGCACGAGATGTTGCTGTTCGATTTGTACTCATCACTGCGACAATTAGACAGCCTGACCGGTGAAACAACCGCCGACGACATATTGAACCGGATCTTTTCCACCTTCTGCATCGGAAAGTAGACGCATCATTGATGAACATACTTTACGATCACCAAGCTTTTTCTCTGCAAAGCGCGGGGGGTATCACTCGATATTTTCGTGAACTCATGAGCCGTCTTAGCCGGGTGGAAGGGGTCAAGCCAGTTGCGCTTCTCGGTTTATCCGATAGCCACTCTTCCATCCCTGGAATTGTTGGGCATGAGCGCACTTTCCTCTGGAATCATTCTTTTTTTTCGCCAGGACTGACGACCTATGCCATCAACGAGGCTCTTCTGAACGCAGTTGCGCTGTCCTCTGGAAAGTTTGATATCTACCACAATACTCTCTACAGATTTATGCCGTTGGCTCGTGCTCAACGTTTCGTAGCGACTCATCATGATTGCATTCAAGAGAGATTCCCTGAATCTTTCAAAGATCGAGGCCGGATTTTTCGCGCTAAACGGCAAATGTTTCAACAGACGGATTTAGTGTTTTGCGTCTCGGAATCGAGCCGGGCCGATCTTGAGGAGTTCTATGGAGTAGGACCGGAGAAAACCAAGGTTGTTTATAACGGCGTTTCAGACATGAAGCGTACTCCGAAAGGTCACGCCGAACTTAGGAAGATCGTGGATCGAGATTTCATTCTGTATGTTGGGAAACGAGATGGGTACAAAAACTTCACCGGCCTTATTAGGGCGATGCAGTTGTCGGGCATCCATCAGACCCACAGACTGCTCTCTCTCGGTGGCGGCATTCTGACAGCAGAAGAGAGGAAGCAAATCGCGGATGCGGGCTTGAAGGAAATTATCACGATCGTTCCGCACGCATCGTTCGAGCTGCTCTCTGAGAGCTATGCAGCTGCATCTCTATTGGTTTATCCGTCACTCTATGAAGGATTCGGCTTACCGCCGCTGGAGGCAATGCAAATGAAATGCCCCGCTTTAGTTGCGAGGAGCAGCGCGACATCTGAAGTTTGTAGGGACGGAGCATTGTTCTTTGATCCAAACGTTATAGAGGAATTCTGTGAGATGCTTAAGTTCTCACTTTATGACACCGGTGCTCGCGAGGCCGTGATCGAACGCGGACTTAACGTGGTTAGGCGCTACTCATGGGATCGAACCGCAGAGGAGGTCCTGGAGGGCTACCGGGAGATTCTCTAATCTCCGGGCGGTAGATCGAGAGAAGGCGATTGAAAACTCGTTTTGTTCATGGCAGATCTTCTGACAAAACGTCCCTATTAATTGATTTCAGCGGCTCGACATCTCAAATAGCTCAAACACGATTGGAGGCTCCTCAGTGCCCAACCTCCGGAGTCGAGGAGTCGCCTTCTCATCGATCACTAAGGATCGGAGCCTAGATAGCAGGCCAAGGCCGCTGAATACTTCGCAAGAATCAAGGGCCGAGCATACTTACAGTCGGCTGCTCGACGGGCTCGCCTGCCCATCTCATTGAGCACTTCGCGATCCGCCCTCAGCGCCAGAATCGCGTCGGCCAATCCCTGAGGGTCGTCAGGACTGACCGTCATGCCGGTACCTTCTTCGTTGATAAGCATTGCAAGCTCAGATGATTCGTCAGTCGCGCCAAGGAGAGGTTTGCCAGCAGACATGATGTTGTACATCCGACTTGGAACAGATATCCCTGCCATAGAGGACACAAAAGAGATGATCGCTAAATCGCACGCGTTAAGCGAAATGGGAATATCGTCTCTGAGACGAGGCGGTACAACTAGGATGTTGTCTAATTGTTCCCGTGCAACGGTACTCTTGAGCCAACTCTCCTTTGCGCCCCACCCAATAAATAAAAAGAAGATATCTGAATATTTTCTCAGCCTCCGTGCCGCTTCCACGATGGTCTCAATGCCATGAGTCCGACCCATATTTCCGGAATACAGAATTACAAACTTATCAGTCAGTCCCAAATCACGCAAAAGAGGATTAGTCATGCGAGGAAGCGGAACAATGGACTCAGTGTCCGCCCAATTAGTTACGATTTTCACTGGAACGTTTGTCGTGCCAAGATGTCCCTTTACCAAGGCCTCCATATCGCGACCAAGAACGAAAATCATATCCATACTTCGAAATGTCTTAGACCCAACAGGTTTCAATACGCGATATATGAATGAGTCTCTGGACAGCCCCCCAATACTTGCCAAGGCATCCGGATAAACATCGTGAGTCAACAGGACACATCGGGCACGGCGCAGCTTTGCCGCGAACGATATAAAGGCGGGAAGGAGGGGTGGATTCGTCGTTACCAGAAATACATCACCGGCACGACTCTTTCGAAGAGCAGCCATGAATAGTGACACACAGATGGTGACGACGTTTGCAAATCGTGGCAGTAACTTGTCTTTCGAAAAGGTGGTAGACCAGCAGCGCCGAATATCTACTCTATTTCGATATTCTTGCCAAGGAGCTTTGACGCCTCGTGAGGCATAGGTTGGCTGACTGCAAAGTACCGAAACGGAAAAAGAAGTGGCGAGCCCTTCAGCGATGTGCGTCACATAGTATCCTGTTGCGCTCTCCTCCGGGTAATACAACTCAGATACAATCCATAGTCGCTTCATTGTTGACCTTTGTGACGAAGAAACTCAATTCTCTGATTCAAGCAAAAAAGCGCAACAGCTGTGTATACGAGTTAGGAGAGATCTCATCGATGAATCGAAGCAAGCACGGAGAACTAAGAGGCTCTGACGTGAGCTGATCGGCTTGACTGGGATGAATCCATCGATTCGGAGACCTACGTTGGAGAAAACTCGAACGCGATGGTTCGAGCCAGCGCTTCCTTTAAGGAATATTCAGGATGGAAGTCTGATTGCGAGAGTCGATCGGCTCTAAATTGGGTGCTTTCGCAAAATTTACGGATGCGGATCGCGCTGATTGGGAATGTCCGTCCGGTTATGCGTGCAACGCCATCTACCGTATGACCGCCCGCTAAGGCTAAAGGCCTGGGGATCCTTAGATACCGAGAGCCGGATTTGCCAAGGCAGTGCATCACGTGATCCACCAAGGTGTTCATATCCAAATCTGGACCGTCGACATAATTGAAGATGTGGACACCTGATCCAAGTGAGAGAGTGTGGATAAGAAAATCAACCAGATTGCCAACATAGGCCATGGATTTCAGGTTTTTTCCCGAGCCCACCATCATAAATCTTCCGGCAACTATTTGGTGCAAGAGGTTGTAGACGTTCCCTCTGTTTCCCTCCCCAAATACGACGGTGGGCCGCACGATCACAAGCGATCGCGATGGATCTTCATTTGCCCAGGCTTGATAGATGGCTTCAGCGCTGAGCTTGGTTTCTCCGTAGGAATTAAATGGGTGGAAGGGTCCGTCTTCTCCGACCGGATCTGGATGGAAGCCATATACAGCTACGCTGCTCGTAAAGATGATCCTAGAGATGCCTGCTTCCCGCGCAGCCTGACAAACCCGTGATGCGCCCTCTACGTTTGTTTCATGATAGCGGGAAACCGGACGCACATCGTCACGGTGTTCTGCAGCAAGGTTGACTATTCCTTTGACTCCGCTGCACTGCGCCCGAAGTGACTCTCGATCAAGAACATCGCAAGCATTCCACAGATCAGGGAACAGGTCACTCGGACTCCGGTCGCCAATGCGAAAGTGCATACCTTTCTCGCTCAACCTTCCCGCTAAACGCGAGCCGATAAACCCGGATCCACCAAGAAGCAAAAAAGGCTCATTTCTGACTGGGCGAGAAGCCGCAGAATTCTTTTGCCGCATATCTCATTTTACCAAGATAAAATTGAGGCGGGCAACGGATACGGACACTGCCGTTTGGCGATGGGATGAAGGCCTCCTAGTGCTACCCGAAAAAGGGGCTCTGTACGTCAGAACAAGCAGCAATCTGAAGGTAACCGTGATCCTCTGTCTTTTAATCTTGGCTTCGCTTCCGGCAGTTGTTACGCTTCTACGGGCGCGCCGCGTAGACCACATCACGCTTTTCAGTGCCGGTTACCTATACTACTGGGTGTTTCCCGTGCTAGTAGGGCATTTTCCTCTTGCCTCCGACTCCGAAATTGCACTTGCAAGCTGGCTTCAGATTTTTGAACGCGTGCCGCGTAGCCAGTTCGGTATTTATTCTGTCTCGATTCTGATCTATTACGCTTGTTTCCGACTGGGAGATGCTTTGGCTCGGAGAACCAAATTCAGGCCGCGACTGGTAAAGGCTCCTGCTTTGAATTTCGTGCCCTTGCTATACGCTGTTGTGTTTGTCGTGGCTGTTGGATACACCTATCAGATACGCTCAGCCATTGGAATGAACTACAACGACTTGGGTGATCTCTTCATATCCAAGGGGACTCTAACAGCCATTAGTCTTGTTCTGCTGGCATTGGCGCTGCTCATTACGGTAGGGAATGAGAAAAGAACTTTCATTGCCACGCTGTCTAACCGCTGGATCTTTGGCTACTTTCTGATTGCACTTGTGCTTCTTGGAATGGGGGAGCGGCTTTATGTTATGACGTCGTTTCTGCTTCTGGCCGGGTACCGATCGGTTTTCTTCAAGAAATACACGCTGACCCAACTTCTTGCCGCTGTGATCGGGATGGCGACATTGTCTGCCTTGGCAGGGCTGATTCGATTGAGAGCTAATCTTGACGTAACCGCGCTTCTATGGAACCTCGCCTTTGAACCGGTTTTTACTGCATACTCCCTGGTCAGCTTCCTTGGCTTCAATCACATTCCGTGGGTCGCATTCCCGCGGTTCCTCGCTGGTGATTTTATCAACCTCGTTCCCACTTCCCTGATGCGCAGCAAACTGGACATGCTTCCAGACCCAACCAGGGCGGGATTTTACTTTATAAGTCCACTTGGAGCACTCAACTCCTGGGTCTCCTTCATAATAAATTTTGGATTGATCGGTACTGCATTCGTCATGTCGTTCGTTGGATATTTTCTCTGTTGGTTGCGGAAGAGAGCTACTTCCCCAGTTGTCAAGACTCAATATCTGATGTGCTCAGCCTTTATGGTTTTTACTTTCTTTCGAGATCCCTTTTCAGTTTCACTGGTCAAGAATATTCTTGAGTTCAGCCTTTTCGCGCCGCTCTTTCTCGCATTCGTCAGCGGCTTGCTGGTTTGGAGCGCACGTTCGACACGAACTGCAGTACCTCCCCAGATACAATTAAATCCGCACCTCTGAAGGACAGCAGCCGGGCATTTCATCGAAGAAATTAGTTGATATGTCTGAAACGCAGCGCAAGCGAAGATGATTTGACAGGCGAAAAATTGATTGAATGGCCTCTAGAGCAAGGTCACTGCTGAACAAAGCCCCCAGCTAGACAAGAACTGACAGACCCACCGAGGATAGCCGGTGGTCCGCCAGAAGAACAACCAGAGAAATTGCATCCAAGTTGAGGTGAGTTCAACATATCGGTTGCGCCCGCTGGCAGGGCAGGGGTTCGGCCCACGGACAGCCTCGCGATCCGGGCCGCGCTGCGAACCGCTGAGACCGGCACCGCGTTCTCCAGGCATACGGTAAAGCGGCGGAGCTTGACGGCCGGCTCAAAAAGCACAAGGTCACTTGAAACTGTTGAGACCACCTATAGTGATTAGAGTGATGAAACTGTGTTGACTACCGAGTCTCATGAGACTATTTAGTTTTGAATGTGCGGGTTAGGCACTACCAGGAGTTGCCAAACAAAGGAAGTTCTATTAGCATCCCACCTAGACCCGTCTGCGTCGACCATAGCTGCATAAAGCCCCTTCGCGGTTTCTCTGAAGAAGGGGTTGCGCAGAGACTACGTTGGAGGATAGTGCTGTGTATCGATCGGTACTACTTCGTCTCTTCATTTTACTCGCAGTGATTCTCCAAATTTGTGGGTGCGGCGGGATATGCAACGTCGCTCCGTCGATCTCTGGCCAGCCCGCCAATCAAACTGCTGCTATTGGGAAGAGCGCTTTGTTCACCGTTGCCGCATCCGGTTCTGCTCCACTGTCCTACACGTGGCTCAAAAACGGTGTGGCAATTCCCGGCGCGACGGAAGCTTCCTATATCACCCCAGCTGTATCATCAGCTGACGCTGGCTCGGTATTCACCGTTACTATACAGAACGAGTTTGGGGCACTGACGAGCAATCCTGCGAACCTCACGGTAAATCCCTCGTTGAACAGCAGCACTCGATTCGTTGCTCCGACCGGAGATGATTCTAATCCGGGCACAATAGATCAACCCTACCAAACGATTCAACGCTGTGCAACAATCGTACCTCCGGGATGGAGTTGCGAAGTGCGTGCAGGAACCTATCGGGAAACAGTTACTCCGAATTCAGGTGTCACTATTGCGGCATACAATTTCGAAAATGTAGTCGTCGACGGTTCTGACCCTGTGACCGGATGGACGCCCTACCAAGGAACAATCTATCAGGCAAAAGTGGCGATGAGGTCCGACGACACGAATCAGATATTCGTCGGAAGCGATATGATGACCGAAGCTCGATGGCCCAATGGAGATGACCTCTTTCATGTAAAGTGGGCAACCGCGCGAAGTGGAACGAACAGTGAGCGGATCGTCGATTCCAGCCTGCCGCAAGTTAACTGGACCGGCGCGAAAATTCATCTTTGGAGCGGTAGCGATCCTTTTGGGCATGAAACAGGTCAAGTCACCTCTTCCGGAAACGGACGGATTTCCATATCTGGCATAGAGACAGGCACATGCCCTGTGATTTGTCCGGCGCCTGGTGGTTATTACTACTTGTTTGGCACACTCGCTGCTCTGGACGCCGAGCGGGAATGGTATTACGATTCAAGCTCTGAAACCTTATACTTCATGGCGCCTGGCAAAGCTAACCCGAATACCATCGACGTTCGTAGCAAGCAGCGCCGGTACGCCTTCGATCTTCGGGGCAGGTCCGGAGTCACAGTCCAGGACATTGGTATCTTCGCCAGCTCAATTATCACTGACAGCTCGAGTACTGACAACACTCTAGATCGGATCAATGCTCAATATGTTTCCCATTTTACGAGCTTGCCGACCGCTTCCAATGATCCAAGCGGGAGCCAGTTCAGCATTCTTGCGGTTCATGAGAGCGACTCGGGCATTCTCATCAACGGCACAGGAAATACTCTACAGAACAGCACAATCTCGTATAGTGCTGGAACGGGGGTCGCCCTCGAAGGCAGTGACAATACTATCAGAAACAACCTAATCCAGTATGTCGATTACGTTGGAGACTATGCCTCCGGGATAGTGATAGACGGCAATGATAACGTAATGCAGAATAATACGATAAGAACAGTGGGCCGCCAGGCCATTTTGCCCAACGCGGTTGTCAATGAGGATATTAGCTATAACAACTTGTATGGAACGATGATGCTGAGCCAGGATGGTGCAGCAATCTATGCCTGCTGCAATCTGGTTGCCTCAGGTACCCGTATTCATCACAATTGGATACATGACACCAAGACAGTCGCGGACGGACTCGCGGACACTTACCCCATGTCTGGAGTAACATTGGATTTTGACAGCCAAGGATTTGAGGTTGACCAGAACGTAGTTTGGTCCAATCAGCGAGATAATATCCATATTTATGGCGGAGTGGCGGGTTATAACATTAACTATGTCCACAATAACACGATTCCAGACGATTCGTCGCATGCCTATATCCTGATAGAGGAGGTCACCGACTGCTCGAAAACCCGCGTTGCCAATAATCAAATCGTCGTTTCTGTCAAAGAGTTAGGAGGCGGTTCAGCATGCGAGCTCATTGACAATAGCGGCGATGCTCCTGGCGCAACTGAGATGACCCCGAGCACACAAGTCGGCTGCAACTTCGACGGCTGCGGCTCGAACCCTCCCCCCGCAATTCTCGGCGGGAGCGGAGTGACACCATGCCCGGCCGTTGCAACCGATTCGCAGCTAGCCAACCACGCGCGTTCAGCCGACTGTGGCAAAGCTCGTACCCAACGCGAACCTAAGAACCGAGAAGTCTCGAGTGTAGGGTCTGCTAGGAAAGAACTACCTCAATCTTACTGAAACTGAGACGCGCGTTTTCTCGATGAGACTGAATCGGATCCATGAACTCCGCTTGGAGCCCCCATTGCTGGCCATGAGCTGCATCCCTCCGAATAGTCCGGCGGCGCGGGTGTGCTGGCCGCGCCGATCCGGGCCAACGAGACCTGGACGATGGATTTTCTGCACGGCGCGTTGGCCAGCGGCCGCAAGCTGCGCACGCTCTCGATCGAAGATGCATACACTCGTGAGATGCTGGCCATCGAGGTGGACACGTCCTTGCCGGTGCTGCGCGTGATGCGCGTTCTGGAGAAGCTTCGCGTGCAACGCGGGCTGCCGGTTCGGATTGTGATCGATCATGGCACCGAGTTCACATCCAGGGTACTGGACCAGTGGGCTTACCAACACAACGTTTCCTCGCACTTCATCACGCCGGGTCGCCCGACCTTCCCACATTTACACAGCCTCGACGGCGGCCGCGGGCTAAATGCTAAACTCAAACCCGAGTGCTCTCACTTACCCGGACAAGAAGGGGGCAGCTCAGTTCTTATCCCACCGACTGCAAGCAGCAAGTCGGATCATAGATACGGGTTTTTAGGTAATGCTTTGAATTTCCAGCCCTTCGAGATCAATCCTTCCTTTAGTTGTTGATTTGCCTCTAGTTTAAATAAGGCAACCGATATTAGGCCTTTTTTTCGAATACCAAGAGCATCCATTACATCTTGGACAAGAATCTTACGTCTAATCCTTCGAATCATTCCTTTATCGTTACGATCAACAGAAGCTAAGTTAACAAACTCAACACCTTTTTCATACGCATCATTAATGCCATTATATGCAATGTGCCTGTAATGCATGCCCAACAAAAACTTCTCCATTTCGCGCTCAGATATCGTATATATATAGTTTCCAACTGGCTCAAATAAATTCTGGTGTGCGCCCCTGCGTAACAGCGTTTTTATTATGTCGAGAACGAAATGAAAAGCCCCTGAGTCAATCATTAAGTCTCTTGGTTCCGTGAGTATCACAGCTGTTTTAGCAACTCTAAACATCTCATGTAATGCAATAAGAGGGCGCGGAAAGTGATGATATGCTTCTTTGCAATAAACAAAGTCGAAATAATTGTCGGGAAAGTTTATAAGTTCTGCATTTTGCGAGGAATACGCTTTAATAAAACCTTTTTCATTTCCAATTTTAAGTAAAGCGTCCGACATGTCAGAACAATGGACATTCTCAGCTCCCATCTCAATCAATGCATGAGCATCAGTTCCAAAGCGTCCATCTCCAACTGTCAACCAAGTTGCCGCAGAATCAAATCTAATAATCGGCTCAACTAACGAATACATACGATTATGACGCCACGCATCTAAGGTATCCTTCTGGTTTAACCAAGTTAATGCTACACGTTGACGCTCAGGATCGTTTAGACAAGCGTCCAACTCGTCTTTGTGGCGGTCATACTTGAAATGTGAATTCGACATCTTTTCTGATCTAGCCCCGGTAGTTTGAACAGTTTTAAGCGGTCGAACAAGCGTAGGTACTGCTCGTAGTCGTTGAGGCGAAGGTCATTTGGAGACTCGCTTTTTAAGCTCTAAGGTTTGTGGATAGGGTAGCATGTCCACACCTAGGTGATAGCGAGTTAAGGCGCCAAGAGTTCCAGCTGTCGCGAGGATTATATCAGACCCGGTGTTTGTACCTTTAGTCTGACCTGCCCCTCAAGGCGGCCTCTCATCGCGCGAAGGGCGAGGCGGCTCACATGAGTATTTGGCTTCCATCTCCTTCGCGATCTTCTCCACAATCCGGAGATCAATCGTAATATTGTCGAAATTGGGTGTCCTGCAGTTCAGTGAGCCCATAATGTAGGTGTAGTTGATATTCAGTTCACGAGCCATCACGGCAAAATAAGGCCGCGCTTCGAGCGGGTTATGAAATTCGAGGAGGGTTTTCGCATCTGCGAACAAGATGTTCGTTAACCCAGCTCCATGCATTCCTGCAATTGATTTTGCTCCCGCGATCAGTCGGACTTGCGCAGGCCAAGTCAGTTCTTCAAGGTACACTCTTTCAAAACCGGCAGCCCCTAAGACAGCAGTGACAGCCGCCTCGATCTCTGAGGTGAATTTTCTCCTGCTTGCCCTGGCACGGCTGATGTAGATGCGTTTTGGAGTAGCATCCCCTGCCGCCGATAGAACGAGACGATCCATTAGGCGGTTACGTAGCCGGAGCAGGAGGGCACGATTTGGCCTACCAGATGGATCCTCGAGCTCCGGAGCCCCGAAAGGAAAGTTGGCTGTAGGGTAAATACATTCATCCACATGGCACCACTCACCCACGTCGACTGTAATCACTTGACGGTCAGGAACAATGCCGAACACTTCGAGAAGCTGTCGCTGGAAAGGTGCAAGGGGAGGCAAAATGAGAGGATATTGATCGAAATCGAATCCATCATCGATTACATCGAGGATCCTCGGGACGCCGTCTATCAGCCAATGGTAATACGTACTAGTGTAGGCAAGAAGATTGATTCCCCGTTCGGCAGTCTTGATTTCTCCGCGAGTCGACACGGGATAGCTGTAACGAGGTCGAGCTTTGTTGAGGAGATAGGGATAATCCAGGAGGCGCCCATTTTTAAATAGAGAAGATACTTCGAGACCATCTATCTTCTCTACGTGAAGAGTCACGTCGTGCAGACTATGCCTCGTAGTTCGGACGCTATAGCGTTGTCTCCTATTCGAGAACGCCGGCAGGTACCAGCCGCGAGTGCTGTTGCCATAAACGGAGTCGTCATCCTCCAGAATAGTCACTTGATCCGGGGGGAGAGAAAAAGAGTGTGCACTGGTATAGAGCCGAAATAGACGACCCTCTCTTGTGGAACGCTCTGGAAGAGCGTGCACCTTGTAATTGAAGCGAGCGGTCTTAAGCCATAATTCCAGCCCACGAGTAAGACGTCGGGCCGGGCCAACCAGGGCCGCTCTAGAAAGCTTTCGCCAGACTTGGTGTATCCGGAGACTACGCAAACCATCGAAAAAGAAAACATCACGGCTGAGAGTAAACGCGTATAAAGTGTTGAGCAACAGCTGTTCGGAGCGGGCGCCGCGCGGTGCGATTACCACACAACTTCCGCCGTTGACTTCGGTCCAGGCGGCCCGAAGCAATCGAAGATTTCTCATTATTGATGTAAAACTATTGACACGATCTAACTGGAGACAGCTATGACCTGGAGGCGGTTCAATTCGTCGATTCGACACCACAACATGTGGCTTCTTATCGTCAATCGGAAATGCGACATCGCTGCTCAAGTAAGATGAGTCAAAGATAAAGACTGCCGTATACGACATGTACTAGCCTCAACAAAAATCAGTCTATACATATTGAAATCCACAGACCTTCCCGGCAGATTCTTGAACCGATCATGCTGAGAGACAAAGCACTGGGAGGTGAAGCCGCGTCGCTTACGCGGCCTTCGCCCAGAATTTGTAGGGAATGAAGGACTTCATCTGCATGTAGAAAATGGGTCGCGTCTTTTCGTGAAACGCATTGGCGAAGACTCCGGAGACCGCGTACGAGATAACGGTGGCGATCGCCGCGCCCATCGCGGAATACCTCGGGATCAGCACTAAGTTGATCATCACGTTAATGACAGCACCCGCGACCGTTCGATAAAGACCCAGCTTCAACAGGTTTTCGCTAAAATCCCATGAAGCTTGAGCCACTCCAAGAAAGACAAATACCGAAGCCCAGACATGAACTGCAAGCACCGGGCCCGCGCCGGTGAAAGAGTGTGAGTAGAGCAATCGAATAATGAGGTGCGATGCCAGCGCAACTAGTGAACCAAGTGCACAGGCCAGAAGCGTCATGCCAGAAAACAAGCTTTGGAGACGGCCGTAATAGACTTCTGGACGATCCTTTGCGCGCATGATCGAGGGAGATACAGACGAGACGATGGCCATGGGAATGAAATACCAGACTTCGGAGACTCTGGTTGCGGCAGCATATATTCCCACCGCGAAGTCGCCCTTCATGACCTTGAGCATTACCATGTCAATTCGCATGTAGACCATGATTGCGAGGCCCGAAAATACAACCGGCCAACTCTGTTTTAGCAGGTCGAACGCTCGCGCCTTGCGGGCGCGCCAAATCAGGATTCGCCCTCCAGAGAACCGGTAACCGATCAGCAGCCCGATTGCGCCGAGAGCCGCTTCTCCCACAGTTGCCACGGCAAAGGCCCAAAGGGGTGCTTTAACCTGAATCAGCGCTACTCTAATGACAGCGAAGATCACGAATGCCAGATTCTTTGCCCAGACGGTAATCTTCGATTTGACTTGAGACTGAAAGAACGAGTCGATAGTGTCAAAGGCCTGAAAGATGATGCCGCTGGACAAAATAGTGACCAACAGCAGAGCCACATGGTCGTTGGGCTGGATAACCCGAATGGTGCTTACGGCGATCATGAGCCCGAGCACTGCACCGGCAGTTCTCAGGGCCAGGGTTGTCCCCAGTATCTCGTGAACTTCGGACGGGCGGTGCACGATTTCCCTAACGACGATCATCTCCAGTCCCAGTGTCGTAACCGTTCCGAACAGCGCCACGAAGGCGACTGCGAAGTTCAGGCTGCCGAACTGCTGGGGACCAAGGTATCGAGCCACCCACACTCCCACAAAGAGCCCCATTCCCATCCGGACAACCCGATCGAACATGAGCCAGCCCGTATTGCCGATGATCTTGCGAAGATCAGGGCCGAGTCGATTCAGCTTCTCAGTGATGCGGGGGACAAGCGCTAACCTCGTCAAAATGTGGATCCTTTCACTCGCATGGAGGCGGCTATGCATCTGCTCTCTGCTGATGCGGCGAATCAGGCTGGGGTTGAACAATCCCGCCCCGTCCATCAGCAATACGGAGGCATACCGTTTATCCTGACAACATGTTTAGCAACGCATTTAAAGGGCTTGTATAAGCCAGTATAGCGGTTGGCGAAGCCGCGCAGGTCTAAAGCTTTCCTGTGATACGAATCGCCATTACGTTTCTGCGTTCTTACGCAAGTAGACATCAATAGATATTCGAGAACGAGGAACGCTCGATGCAGATGGACACGTTTCAGACCCCCGTAGTAATGATCGTTTTCAACCGGCCGCGGACGACCCGCATCGTCTTCGATGCAATCGCCAAGATTCGGCCGGCAAAGTTTCTGGTCATCGCGGATGGACCGAGGGCCAACAAACCGGGAGAAGATGAGCTTTGTCTTCAGGTTCGCGAGATCGTCAAGACGTTCGACTGGCCATGCGAATTGCTGACCAATTTCTCACATGGCAATCTAGGTTGTCAGGAGCGAGTGATCAGCGGCCTGGATTGGGCTTTCTCGCTGGTGGAGGAGGCCATTATTTTAGAGGATGACTGCTTGCCAGACGCTTCCTTTTTCCCTTACTGCGCGGAATTACTGGGAAGATACCGCGGCGACAGCCGGGTTGCTTATGTTTCAGGTTGCAACCTGGTGCAGCAATATACGAATACCGACGATAGCTACTATTTTTCACAAATCGGAGGTATCTGGGGATGGGCGACCTGGAGATCGGAATGGCAGCGCTACGATCGTCATCTCATCGGCTGGCTAAAGCTCAGAAACGAGAGGAAGCTCGCAGAAATCTTCGATCAACCAAAGGCGGTTGCGTCGTGGGCACGAATTTTCGACCTAATGTACGAAAATAAGGGACCGGATACCTGGGACTACCAATGGCTATATACAAACTTAAAAAACAACTCACTTGTCATCGTACCCAGCGTCAACTTAATCTCCAACTTGGGATTCGGAGAGGATGCGACTCACACTACGATAGAGGACGCTCGGTTCATGCTTCCAGCAGCTAAAATGGAATTTCCGCTGAAACACCCTTCCAGTTTCATTCCATCGCGCAGCCTGGATCGTCGTCGCGTTCAGGATATGTTTTCACAGCCACTTTTCCAGCGTCTGTCGATAAAACTTCATCGATTTGCTCGTCGGTGCTTCATTTGAGATTCTGAGATCCTTACCTGCAAGATCCCACTCATTTAAGAATCATCGTGTCATTTGTTGAAAATCGCTTTCGATTAAACTTGGGCGACGATACATGGTATTTAGAATTCGGGCCGGCTTGACCCTGGTGGCCAGTCGATACAAAAGATGACTCAGGGGTTTCTTGGTAAATAGATGGTATGTGCCAGCCGAGAAAATGTTTCTTCCACAACGAATAGCCAAGAGACGGAGAGATTCCTCCGTGTAGAAGGAAATATGTTGACCGGTCGACGGCACGTAATACCACCAATCAGACAGTCTGGGCGCTGGTTGGGGCACGAGGCAAGTCGAAACGAAAACATTCTCCGAAATATTCATCAAGCTCGACAGAGTTGATACCGGGGCGGCCAGGTGCTCGATCACTTCAAACGCTGTAAGAAAATCATATGTTGAGCCTTCCTCGGACTCAAATCCCCGAGCGTAATCATTCGTGGCATGAAGATCCGACCAAAAGAAATTGAACCCTCTGTCTCTCATCAGCCGAACGAAAACTCCGTGCCCACCACCAAAGTCGACAGCGTTCGACATCTTTGGAAAAAATAAATTGAGAACAGCCGAGGTCACCTCGCAATTCATCAGATTTCGTTGCATGATTCCGACATCCTGGCTGGCAATCGCTGAAGAATAAGCCTCTTCCAGCCAATATGGAGCTTCAGTCTGTATGAAGCCACACTTTTCACAGCGAAAGTATTGGACGCGGTACTTTCTCAGTACGTCGGCTGCCTCGAAAAAAGACGATGGCGCCTCACAAATCTTGCAGATGGGTGGCGATGGATTCGCACTCAGACTCGGAGTCACCAGGCTGAGTGCTCCTTGCGGAGGTAGTTTATCTCGAATTCGGGGATTATGCTTAGGACTTGTTTCATACTGTTTCTAGCTTTCCATTCTCCGCCTATTGGACCTTTTCAGGTGATGGAGGTACCCGGCGATCATATGAGGGCAATAAGGCCGTTCGTTCGTAGAGCGCTTGAAAGCTGGCGACCGTATTGCTAAATGAGTACTGCGACAGAACCCGAGTCCCCTTCTCTATCAACTCTTGTCGTAGTTCGTGTTTGTCCAGCATCGATTCCATTAGGGACGCGAGCTCTGCGGGCGAGTCGGGATTGAAATAGAGAGCTCCGTCCCGGGCGATTTCGGGCAACACCGATGCAGACGAGGATAGAACAGGAAGACCCGCTTGAAATGCCTCCAGAATGGGGAGTCCAAAACCCTCAAACCTGCTTGCATAAACCATTGCGGTTGCTGCATGGTAAATTGCCTGTAATTCCGCCGGAGCCACAAAGCCGAGAAAATGCAGTTGTTCCGTCACCCCCAACTTCCGCGCTATCTGGTCCAGGGTGGGACGAAAGTCCGTCGAGGTGCCTGTAAAGACGATATCTGGAGTTCGGCTATGCTTTTCTTTCAGAATGCCGAGGGCGCGAATGACGTTCTCGTGGTTTTTGTGGGGCCAAGTTACTGCAGGATAGAAGAAAAAGTGGCCAGGGAGATTATACTTTCTCACTGTAACTTGAGTTTCATCCACCGATGGGTGCCGGTCGGCATCGAATACTGAACCCCAGGGAACCACGACTACTTTCTCAGCCGGGAGCCCATATTGACGAATAACATCTTGCTTGGTCCACTCCGCGTGGACACAGACAAATGAAGCGCGATCACAGAAAGCCCGGTACTCTCTTTCTCTTATTTCAAAGGCCACTTTAGAAAAGAATTGAGGATAGTGAAGATGTTGCAGGTCATGCGGTTGGTAGATAGATCGCAAGTTAGTCAAATAAGCAATCTGGGTAGGAAAGTGGACAACATCGAATTGCTGAGACTCGACATAACCGTTAGAGACAGGTACATATGCCATGCTGCGTCTCGCCTTGTGCCAGATGAACCGAAGCGGCGCGATCCAGCGAAGTTTCGCCTTCACCCCCGAAAATGTCGGTACGGGAATAACTGCGAGTCTGCACGGACCATAAATGTAAGGCGCAAGGCAACTCTGCATGTCCTCGCGGACGATGAACGTGTATTCCTGATCGGCGATATTTGAACTAGAGAAAGTCCTGGCCAGGGCAAGTAATGCCGTGCCGACACCCTGTTGAAAATCTGTGATTCTGCAATCGATTGCGACGCGGAGTTTGCGGGCCATCTCTCTATTGTCTATCGTGTAGCTTCTTTTCTAGTCAAGTCCATGGAGTACCCACCTCTAAGTGGTAATCGTGCCATCGATGCGCAGCGATAAAACCTGAGACCGTCGGGCGTTAACCTCACGGCATCATCTTTCGACTCGTCCGTCGTTTAGAAACATTCGGAGTCTGTCCCCAACCTGTTCGACACTATAGTGCTTCCAGACAAACTCTTTCACTGAAGGCATTCGTGCTGCGAACTCGGAATATCTGGCGGCGCAGGCTCGAACAGCCGACGCGATCGCTTTGGGATCGTCACCTTCGGTGACTTGAAAACCACCCAAAGACCCGAGCGCCGACTCTGCCAGTTGTGTGGTAACAACCGGCCTCCCGAATGACAGATACTCGATTATTTTAAAAGGGAATATTGCGTCGATATGGCCGAGGTGCACAATATGCGGGTTTATGAAAATATCGGTCTCGTCGCAAACCTGTTGAACTTCCATGGCGGTGAGGCTACCTCTAATTGTTATCGTACCGAGATCGAGCTCCTCAGCGCTCTTCTGTAACTCGTCCATCAGTGGGCCATCACCAACAATTTGGAGCAAGAAATCCGACCCAAGCTCTTTCATCATCGGGACCAGTGAGAGGACACCTTTTAATCGGGCGATTCCTCCAACATAAGTCAAGCGCCACACTGACGGCATCAGGGAGGATATCGGGTTTCGGAAGCAGCTATCTCTCTCAACATCCACTATGCCTTCGAGGACATAGGTTGGCACATTTGTCATCTGTGCCGCGAGAGCTTGATTTACGCAGATGCAGCCTGAGGCTATCCGCCGTGCCATGAAGACGCAAAGCGAGCCTTTGGCTCTGTTTCTAAATCGCGCTGCAGACAGCGGTATATGGCAATCGTCCTCGTATTCAAAATACACTTCCGATCGCTTCAACAGTTTCGCCACGTAAGCCAGCGACAGAGAAAGGGCGGTCATATTGTAGACAAGCGTGACATCCGCTCTTTTGTGCGTGAGCATGTGCCACGCGCCGAATATCAAAGCCGCGGCGTGCGATAGGATTGGAATGTCAATGCTCGGCGTAAAGATGACCTCGGCATCCGTGCCCTCAACGACGTCGCGCAAGCCACGGTGTACTTTGGCACTTCTATTGGCAACGATCCCTGACGCCAAAACTCTGACGTCGCACTTCGCAAGCCTAAGTGCTTTTGTAATTCTTGCGATCTTGGCCGAGCCGCCAGTATGAAGATTATTGCGTATGTCACGGATTTTAATTAGCTTGTCGCTCTGATAATCTGCAACGTACAAAATGCGAAGCGGCTTGTCCGGCAGAGGAGAACTTTCTTTCGGCATGTACTCTCCTGATTCTAGATGCCAATCCAAACTATATCCACGCCTGCCTTGTGGATCAGGAACTTGGAGGAAGTGCTCACTTTGAGAGGGATGGAACGGCTCCCCAGGCTGCGGAGCCCGGAGATCACAGTTTCGTCTTCCCTGACGTGCCGTATCCACAATTGATTGCTTGAGAAGGCACGGCACAAAAAGGAGTATCTGCTCAAAAGAACTGTTTTGGGTAGAAGAACCAATGTAGGGAAAAGCGAAACCTCAGTTTAAAGATCCGCTATTCCTTCGCTAGTTCGGGTCGTTCCCCTCAGTCGGTTGATGAATCGCCCATGAGTCCGAGCTGGAGGATGTCCTCTTGTCTTATGGTGAACGAAGTTTGCCAAAATTCAACAATGCCGCGTTCGCTTTATCAAGGTTGATTGGGCGATTTCTTGAGCAAATTACCTCTCAATTCTTCGATCCGTTCCTTGTATGCCAGATTCTTCTGAACGTTCTCCAAAGCCGCTGTTATAAAAACCCAGCCAACCGCTATGAAAAACCCGACCAGGGCTGCCCCCAGGATAATGAGTGCTCGCTTGGGCGAAGACTTGCGATCAGGCGGAATTGCAGGATCGACCACTTGGATCAAAGCACCTTGTCTTGCTTCGTCGAGTTTCGCCATTTCAAATTGTTTGGCCAGGAGCTCGAAGATTGTATCGTAGTACCTGACATCGCGTAGTTTGCGGACATACTCCAAACCAGCTCCCGGAACCTGACCCTTGGATAGAATGAGATCGTCCTCAGTGCCGGTCCGGTTTCCCGTCAGGTGGCTGAGTTGGGCTTGCCATCCAGCAAGTTGTTGTTCCGCCATCTGTAAGTCAGGATTGCCATCTGACGCGAAGGAACGCATTGCGTGGATTTCGACTTCCTTCGCCGCAATCTGGGCGCGCAAGGAAGTCGCTGATTCAATTAAAGCGCGAGCCTGGCTGTCCATCTGAATCACGCCCGTCGTCTGTTGGGTTTTCTTCAATGCTTCTTCGGCGTTGGCCAGATTATCTTTTGCCTGGGCAAGCTGCTCTTCGAAGAAAAGCCGACGCTGCGCAGCCTCTGTTATTGCCAGGGTTCCCGACAACTTGCGGTATTCCTCGACATACGCATTCGTCATCTCGGCCGCACGTCTCGGATCGCGATCGGTGACCGATATACGAATTAAACCATCTTTGGCATTGTTCTCGATATCTGATTGGCTCTCAAAAGCCTTCCGCGCGTCGGATCGCCGCTTAGTATGGTACTCAGTCATGAGGTCGAAGCGCTGGACCATGGCATCTTCCACGGTCCGACTCTTAAACATAGCGACATACATGTCATTAGGATTCTTGATGCCAAGGCCGCTACTCGCCGCCAGAGATGCCATTGGACTGCTCAGTTGAGACATCAAAGCGGTACCCGCCGACTGGTTTTGTGGCGGCAGGATCACTGTTGTAGCGGTGAAGCGGAACGGGAGAAGCAGAGCAATGATCGCAGAGACACCTACGAACACTCCCGTCGTGATGATAATGAATCTCTTTCTCCGGGTGAGCAGGATCAAAAGATCGAGAACAGAGATCTCATATTCATCGCCCGATTGAGGCGGCATGGTATTCGACTGGGGCAAGGTTTCGGTGTCGAAGGTGTGCATTGTTGATATCTTCAATTCTGAAGGGCTACGACGTTAAAAGCAAACCCGCTTGATATGTTAAGTCTAGCGCGAGGGCAGGTTCGTAGAAGATGGATCCGCGCCGATTTACTCTGGGCTGTCGCTTTGCGCCTTGATCGTGCCGGCCTTAATCCCTTTTACAAGTAGCGCGTGGTCGGCTTCAGTCTGGTTGCCATAGGTTTCAGCCCAATCTGCCAGAGCCTCATCCAGAGCGCGCGTATCCCCGCAATATCCTGCAAGAACGGCTGCTTCGCTGGTGCGCGCATGAGCCCGGGCAAGAATGGCGCCGCAGGCAAAGGCATAGAAGTTGAAGGAGGTGCTGCTCAACCACTCTATCGGAATGCCGCCTTTCATGTTTTTCATCTGGCGGACAAAATAGTGACGGCCCTGGATGGTTGTCCATCCCAGGAATATGTCGCTTGAGGCTTGCAGCGCGCGCTGGCCTATCACAATACGTTTCCCGTCGTGCCGGAAGTCATCCATGAAGCGAGGAAGATAGGGAGAATGCGCGGGTGCGGTCGCTTCTTTGATTTGCAGGAACAGCGGATCAAGGTCATCGTTACCAAGCAACAGGGCCAGATAGGCGCGCGTTCCCACGCTGCCGACGCCCACCACCCGGTGCCCGACGTCGACAACATGGTAGCGCCCGAGCAGATAGCGGCGCTCCGGGTTCAGGGTGTCTGCATATGCATTGAGGCCTTCATATATCTGATCGCGAAGTTTGTCCGGAATGTGCGTCAGGATAGGAGGATCTTCATGCAAGGTCCAGGATCCGGTCACATCCCGTTGGCCCACTTTTTGGAGCAGGGCACGATTCGTCTTGCCAGAGGCCTTGGCGACCGCCTTCTCGACGATCGCAGCGGTCTTCGCATCAAACTTGAGCAGAGGGTTCGTGCGTCCCGGGTACGCATGCCGATACCAAACGTCGAGGATGCCCATGCTCTGAAGTTGAAATAAATTGTTCCGGTAGCCTTCAACACAACGGATGACGGCTGTTCTTCGCTCGCGAGCATTTAAGCCATTCTCTCGTCCGGCGACATTCACGCTCGCTGTGAGCCGCTTCAGGTCATATTCCCAGGGTCCGATCATTGTTTCGTCGAAATCGTTCAAGTCGAAAAGCAGATCGCGTTGCGGCGAGCCATAGAATCCGAAGTTGTTTACGTGAGCGTCGCCGCACATCACCACCGGAATACCGCAGATCGGTGTCCTTGATAAGTCGAACGCCATAACTGAGGCCGCGCCTCGCAAAAATGCAAAAGGAGAAGCAGCCATTCGCCCCATCCGCAGAGGGATAAATTCTGCCTGGCGTCCTCGATTGCTCTGCTTCAGCAGATCGAGCGGGCCGGGCCGGTCTTTTGCCGGTGTCCATTTACCGTGGCTCTCATGTGGCACGTTCTCTCGCAGCCGCGACCCAAATTTATGCCGTACCGGCCAGGCATCGAAGGATCTCCGCAGGTCGGTGTGAATGCCTAGATCACCGAAACGATTGAGGCCAACCTCCTGATACTGGATGGGGTGCGACTTTGGAGACCGCATGCTCAAACGGCGTTTCGACGCAGCCATTACTGACCCTCACTTACGCGAATTTGACAATCAGGCAAGCATACTAACAAGAACAGGAAGCCCTGTCTCGTTCCCAACAACCGTTCCCAACAACCGTCTTCGCAGGCTTTTTGCCTCGCGATAAGCTGATCGACCAACCTGGTCCCTTCCTCTTTTCTACAAGCCGTCCTATGCTGGTAGCGAGTTGTCAGGAGATCCGCCAATGCCTCTTCCTGCACAGAAGCCGCACGAATCCCTTCGCTTAGACGATGCCCGTACATCGAGAATTCCGTGGCGCAAATGGGGCCCGTATCTGAGCGAGCGCCAATGGGGCACGGTTCGTGAGGACTACAGCCAGGATGGAAATGCATGGGACTACTTCTCGCATGACCAATCGCGCTCACGCGCCTACCGGTGGGGGGAGGACGGCATCGCCGGCATCTCAGACGACCAGCAACGTCTCTGTTTCTCCTTGGCACTGTGGAACGGCCAGGATCCGATCTTAAAGGAGCGGATGTTCGGGCTCACGAATTCCGAAGGCAATCACGGCGAAGACGTCAAAGAATATTACTTCTATCTCGACTCCACGCCCACCCACAGCTACATGAAGTATCTCTACAAATATCCGCAAGCTGCATATCCATACAGCGATCTGGTCACGACCAACCGCGGCCGCACTCGCGAGGAGATGGAATACGAGCTGCTGGACACGGGAGTCTTCAACGACGACCGCTATTTTGACGTCTTCGTCGAGTATGTCAAGGCTGAACCGGAAGACATACTCATCAGAATCACTGCGGAGAATCGCGGCCCCGCCGAGGCAGCCCTCCACCTGCTTCCCACTTTCTGGTTCCGCAACACGTGGACCGGCCACGAAGGCGCTCTCCGTCCCGCGCTCTTCTGGCAGAAGGGGGCAGGCAAGAAATTTGGGAGCGGGGTCATTCGCGCCTCCCATGCCGAGCTGGGAGACTACGAGTTGGTTGCGGAAGACGACGTCGAGCCGCTGTTTTGCGACAACGAAACCAACCGTGAACGTCTGTATAAGGAGCCTCGCGAGGGCTTCGCGAAGGACGGCATCAACGATTACGTTGTCGAAGGCAAGTCCACCGCGGTCAATCCGGTGCGCACAGGAACCAAGGCCGCGCTGCACTACCACTTTGTGGTTCCAGCAAAGGGCCGAAAGACCATCCAGCTCCGGCTTCGCCCGGCAACCGCGCCTGGTGTCGAGGCATTCTCGTCGTTTGCCGGCGTCTTCGACACGCGTCGTTATGAGGCTGACGAGTACTACGGCGCTCTCACCCGGCACCTCTCGTCCGACGATCAGCGGTTGGTCGTCCGGCAGGCGCTCGCCGGTATGCTCTGGTCGAAACAGTTCTACTGCTATGACCTCGATTTGTGGCTCAGCGAACATGAATCAGCGCGCGGCATCAATGGAAGCGGCCGTAACGCCGACTGGGCGCACATGGTCAGCCACGACATCTTCTCCATGCCCGACAAGTGGGAATATCCCTGGTTCGCCGCATGGGATCTCGCCTTTCACACCCTGCCGCTCGGTCTGGTTGATCTGGACTTCGCCAAGAGCCAGCTGGATCTCATCCTCCGTAGCGCGTATGTGCACCCCAACGGCCAAGTACCTGCCTATGAATGGAATTTCGGTGATGTGAACCCGCCTGTCCACGCCTGGGCCGTTATCGCCCTCCACCGGCAGGAGGCAGCTGCCGGCCGTGAACCCGACTACGAATTCCTGAAAAATGCCTTTCAGAAGCTGCTTATGAATTTCACCTGGTGGGTCAATCGCAAGGACGCGAGCGGCAGGAACGTCTTCCAGGGCGGCTTTCTCGGCCTCGACAACATTGGCGCCTTCGATCGCTCCAGTCCACTGCCCATGGGAGGCTACCTGGAACAGGCCGATGGCACCGCGTGGATGTGCTTTTTCTCCCAGACGATGCTGCAGCTCGCCATGCTACTCACCGAGGAAGATGGATCCTACACCGAAATGGTTCTCAAGTTTATCGGCCACTTCCTTGCCATTGCCGCGGCCCTCAACGACATCGGTCCGAATCACGACGGCATGTGGGACGAACAAGACGGCTTCTACTATGACGTGCTGCGCCTTCCCAACGGGGCTTCCGAGCGCCTGAAGCTGCGCACGGTGGTCGGTCTCCTCCCGCTCTGCGCGACCACAGTCTTCGAGGAGGATTTCGGTCGGCAGCATCCGGAGATCCTGAACAGGGCTCGGATCTTTCTCGAGCGGCATCGCGATCTGCGCGACAAAATCGGCCCCGTCGAGAAGCGCGGGTTCAATAATCGCACGCTGCTGGCTGTTCTTAACGAGGACAAATTGCGACGCGTTCTGAAGCGCATGCTCGATGAGGAAGAATTCCTTAGCGACTATGGCATCCGCTCCATCTCAAAGCAGCACAAAGATCATCCTTATATCTTCGATCAGTGGGGCGCGCGCAGCGTCGTCGAATACCTGCCTGCCGAATCGAATACCGGCATGTTCGGCGGCAACTCCAACTGGCGCGGTCCCATCTGGATGCCAATCAACGCACTCATCATCCGCGCTCTCTATCACTTCTATCAATATTATGGGGATGATTTCCGCGTGGAGTGCCCGACCGGCTCAGGAAAAATGATGACCCTCTTTGAGGTTGCCTATGAAATCGGCGGGCGTCTCGAGAACATCTTCCTGCGGGACGAAAAGGGCCGCCGCGCTGTCTACGGAGGGACAGAGAAGTTTCAGACCGATCCGCTCTGGCGCGATCTGGTCCTCTTCTATGAATACTTTCATGGAGATAACGGCGCAGGACTGGGAGCCAGCCACCAGACAGGATGGACGGGCCTGATCGCGACCCTGATCCACATGCGCGAGGCGATCACGCCGCAAAACGCTCTGGAAACCGCTACTCCGGCGCTGGCTGCAAGCGCCGGAATCGAACAGTGAGGCGTTAGATTTGCTCGATCTTCACACTGCCGTCGCTGGTGTGGATGCTCAGCGGGGTGCCGCCGCCGTTTAGCCGTCCATGCAACTCATGACCGTTTCCGTCGCCGCTCTGATAATGATCCATCGTAATCGGTAGCGTGCAGTCCACATGGCCGTCGCTGGTATGAACATCGAGGTTTGCGGCAAAGCTCTGAGGAACGCGTAAGGTCACCGAACCGTCCGATGCTTGGATCGTCGAAGCCTCGGTGAACTTCGTGCCTTCGCGCAGATTCAGATCCAGTCGTCCGTCGCTGGTGTGCAGCGTGAGCGCATGAAATGCCCCGTCGACCGTGAGGTTGCCGTCACTTGTGCGTGCATCGAGCGCGCCTGCGGCATTGGTAATGTTCACGTGCCCGTCGCCTGACTTCACGCGCAGCTCGCCCGACACATGATCGAGCGTCACGCTCCCGTCGCCCGTCGTCAATCCAATCTCGCCCTGAAGTCCGGCGAGATCGACGCTTCCGTCCGAGGTCTTTGCTTCGAGCGTCAATTCCGTCGGCGTCTCCACTGTCACGCGCGTTTGCGTCTTATGCCACGTGATATGAACACCCCTGTGGTCCCGTTCTTTCATTAGAAAGTGGACTTGATTGCCGCTCTGGCTCTCTTCCAGGCGATAGTCGCTCAGCTTCTGCCCTTCGAGTTCGACGTGAATGCGGATTTCACGGCACTCTCCGCAGGAATGTATCTGAACGCCCGCGTCTGAGGTCTCAAGTGTAAGCGCCGGCTTGCCGATGACCGGATACGTCTTCGACCAAGAATGATCGCCATCCTGCGCATGGGCCGGCAGCGCGGTAAACGCTGCCAGCCCAAGTACCGCCAGAGCAATTTTTGTCTTCATGTCAGCCAGATACGGAACCAGGCGGAGAAAGGTTCCGTCAGGCGGCTCGCTCGCGCCGTCGCGATTCGAGACGTACTGACATGAGTGAAAGCATCTCGCGCAAACGAAAGGCCTTATCGAGCTGCTTCTCGATAAGCAACCGCTGGCGGCGCCTGTGATCCGGGTTACGCAGCGTCGCCAGGAATCGCTCATCCAGGGCGGCGTTACGTTCCAACTCCAGAATCGTAGCCTCAATCGTTGAACGGAAGCGTAAGCTTACCTGGATCGATTCACGGACGGGTTCAGCGGTCATAAATTTTCGCTCTCGAGCTAAAATTTTCACTTCACTCCGCCGATCATAGCGATATGTGGGCGTTCGCGCGATACTGCCGAAGCGTTTTGCACAAACTTTTCGCACCAAGTTTCATGTTGTAACGTTTTTCGGACAGTCCGCAGGAGAATCCATGCTTTGGCTCATGGCTTAAGCAGGTCTCTCCTGGCTCCCCATCACAAGTCCATCGACTTGCTCGCTACCAGGCCTTCAGCCTTCGCCACGAAGTTAGTCAGCGGTGTCGAACCCTGATCGCCCTTGCCCCGGACTCGCACGCTCACCGCGTTCGCTTCCTCTTCCTTATCGCCTATCACCAATACATACGGAAACTTCTGCATGGTGAAATCGCGAATCTTGGCGTTCATCTTCTCGTTGCGGCTGTCGAGCTCAACGCGGAATCCCGCCCTTTGTAACTCAGACTGTACTTTTTCCGCATATTGCTGGTGACGTTCGCTGATCGGAACGACCCCCACCTGTATCGGCGCGAGCCACAGCGGAAACGCCCCGCCATAGTGCTCGATCAGATAGGCGACCATCCGCTCCATCGTGCTGATGATGGCGCGATGAATCATCACCGGCCTGTGCAACCTCCCATCGGCCGCCGTGTAATTCAGCCCAAACTGGTTGGGCAGATGGAAATCTACCTGGATAGTCGAGTAAGTCTCCTCGTGTCCCATCACATCGGCGAGCTGGATGTCGAGTTTCGGTCCGTAAAAGGCAGCTTCCCCCCGGCCCTCCTTGTAAGGCAGACCGAGCCCATCCAGTGCCTCGCGCAGTACTCGCTCGCCAAGCGCCCACATCTCGTCGTTATCGACGTACTTTTCCTTGTTCGCGGGATCGCGCAATGACAGCCGGTAGCTGTAATTTGTTATGCCCAGGTCGCGGTATGCCCGTTCGACCAGCTTCATCACGTTCGAGAATTCTTCCTTGATCTGATCCGGCGTGCAGAAAATATGCGCGTCATTCAGCGTCATGCAGCGAACGCGGCTCAGTCCGCTCAGCACACCCGAACGTTCGTAGCGATACATTGTCCCCAGCTCAGCGAGTTTCAATGGCAGGTCGCGGTAACTGCGCGGCTTCGATTCGTAAATCAAAATATGGTGCGGACAATTCATCGGCCGTAACACCATTTGTTCCGTCTCCAGATCCATGGGCGGAAACATATCCTCGTGGTAATGCGCCCAATGGCCCGAGCGGACATACAGGTCCACCTTTGCCAGACTGGGCGAGTAAACGTGCTGATACCCCGCCTCACGCTCCCGCTCAAGAATGTACTCTTCCAGGATCCGCCGGATGGTTGCACCCTTTGGAAGCCACAACGGCAAACCGGCGCCCACGTCTTCGCTCACTGTAAATAGCTCAAGCTCTTTGCCCAGCCGCCGATGGTCCCGCTTCTTCGCCTCTTCTAACCGCTGGAGATAATCGTCCAAGTCCTTCTTTGAGAAAAACGCTGTCCCGTAAATGCGCTGCAGTTGTGGATTCTTCTCGTCGCCCAGCCAGTACGCACCTGAGAGACTCATGACTTTGAAGGCCTTCACCCGTCCAGTCGAGGGAACATGGGGTCCGCGGCAAAAGTCGACGAACGCGCCGTTACGATAGAGTGAGATTGCTTCGCCTTCATGCGTAAAGCGCTCGATGAAGTGAATCTTCATGAAGTCGTTTTCGGCCTTAAAGTGTGCCAGGCCCTCTTCGCGCGGCTCAAACTCGCGGACAAACCTTTCGTCGCGCGCGACGACCTCAGCCATCTTTGCCTCGATCGCCTTCAAATCCTCTGGAGTA
>Ga0206966_1044_pt1 | contig 41959 bp, 39 predicted proteins | sample Alteio_BWOrgHeat_23_FD_152970 | JGI IMG/M metagenome (GOLD analysis project Ga0206966, IMG submission 152970) | Enriched cells from forest soil in Barre Woods Harvard Forest LTER site, Petersham, Massachusetts, United States -... | ecosystem: Environmental > Terrestrial > Soil > Temperate forest >...
TCGTCGAGGGAGATTTTCGGATCGAGGGGCAGTTCGAGCATGGCAGATCCGCCTCCGCTGATGAGGAAGAAGACGAAGGTATGCTTGCGCGCACGCTTCAGCTGTTTCAGCGCCTCCCGCGCGGCATCGAGGGAATCTTCATTTGGCAGCGGATGGCCTCCGCCGAAATAGCGAATGCGCCAGGTGCGCTTCTTTGGGATCTCGGGCGCAGAGCAGACGCCGCGAAAATGCATTTTTGGCGGAAGGCGTTCCAGAAGCGCGTTCAGCATGGTCAAACCGGCCTTACCGAAGGAGATCACCAAAATTCGCCTGTAGGGATCGAGAGGAACGGTAATGGGCTTGACCAGGGGCGACGACTGCCGGATGAGCATCTTGCCGTCGAAGCGCAGATGACGATCGAAGGCCTGCGGAATATCGCACGCGTTGAGAGCATGATCGAAGATCGCGGCGGCATCGGCGTGGAGTGCCACGAGCGTGGTCATTGGACTACCGAAAGAAGAAAGTGTGCCTCGCACCAGTTGCGGATGGCGCGCTGTACCTGATCCAGTTTACCCACGAAGAAATGGTCGGCTCCTTCGACCCAGACCATCTCTTTGGGCGAAGCTGCCATTGCCATTGCCGCCTCTATCTGCGACTGCGGGCCGTACCGGTCGCGTGTCCCGCTGATGAAGAGCTTTGACATGCCGCAGGCAGAAAGAAAATCGTAACGGTAGTCGCGCCCCTCGGCATGCACCGGAAGCCCCAGTGCGACAAGACCTTTCACGCGTGGATCGCCGCAGCAGACACTCAGCCCCACGTAAGACCCGAATGAAAATCCTGCGAACAGGATAGGCAAGTGGAATTCGTTGTCGAGCCAGTCGAGCGCGGTGCGAACGTCATCCTGCTCGCCGCGTCCATGGTCGTGCTCCCCCTCGCTCAGTCCTGTTCCGCGAAAATTGAAGCGCAGCACAGGCAGTCCGAAGCTCCGGAAAGCCTTCATGCCGTGGTACACAACTTTGTTGTGCATGGTCCCGCCGCCCAACGGATGAGGATGGCACACCAGCACGGCGTACTTGGCATCGGGCGCGCCGGTGTTCAGTAAGGCTTCGAGACGGCCGGCAGGTCCGCGCAGGTTGTCGACCGTCCGGAGTGAAAACACAGGAGGTTGGGTAGAGTTCATCTCTCTTCATTGTAAGGAAATGTCGGCCGATGCAGTCATTAGACGATTCGCCAGATACCGGTTGCCGTTCAAGAAATCACCAATCGATTCCGCACCACGTCCCAATTATTGAGTCGCTAGCTACTTTTAGAGCCAAATAGATCTCGAGAGAGGTATTGAAATCTCAAAGCAGGCCAAATTCTCGCTAGGTATTTTCTGCTTATCCGGTTGATTCAGCAAGGGACAAGGGGTAGTGTAGTGGCGTGCCGCGCCCAGCGTTTCCGAAAAACCTCTATGAATTCCAGTCGCAGTTTGCCACAGAAGAAGCGTGCGAAGAGTATCTAGCGTCTTGCTGGTGGCCGGACGGCTTCGTGTGCCCACGATGCTGGAGCCGGAATGCTTATGTACTGGCGAAACTGAGGCGCTGGCAGTGTGCCAATTGTCGGCATCAGGTTTCGCTGACGGCAGGGACAATCTTTCAAAACACGAAAACTCCGCTGGCGGCTTGGTTCTGGGCTCTCTACCTGATGACTACCGATAAGCGCGTTTCGGCACTCCTGTTGCCACACCAACTTGGCTTGCTCGGTATGAGATTGCGTGGATGATGCTCCACAAATTCCGACGAGCCATGGTCAACGTGGCACGTGAACCGCTCTGGGGCGCCTTACGGCCATACCAAACCTTCATAAAAAACTCTTCCTGGCGGTCAGAATAGCTTTTACGTTTCGGATTATCGGTCAAGTTGTACTTCCGCTGCAGACTCACCTTACGACTCAGCATCCTCGTTAGCTGAGGTTTTTCCCAACACCGAATTTTGAAAGAAGGACGGTTATTTCTTCTATAGCTGTCTAAATATTCCTTTGCTGGATTGCTTAAATTTGACACGATAATCAGAGCAACGTCAGGTCGCTCGGCTTCCGCCCAAGCAAGCGGATTTGTAAATTCTCTGGGCGGACGCCCTTTCTGAAGTGTTTGCAATCGTCAAAACAATGCTCAAAATGCTGACTCCCGTCGGGCGCGACCCGAAGATCGCAGACGGTATCTCTGCCTTTGTCAGCTCGACTCGACGCGAGTCCCGTTCCTTTGCGCCAATCGATATTGACTCAGCCTGCTGCATGCAGCAGTTCTTAACTGAAGTCTTCGAACTGAGTACTCGAAAGTCGGCCAAAACGGATACTCATGGCAATTCCTTCCGTGCTCGCCATGTTACATTACATCCACCACCGCACATTCGCTCATCTCGATGGGCACTCGGCTCAGGTATTCTGAACTCGATGAGCCACCCCTCGATCCAAGCCGGAGTAGCGCTCGATGCGATTGCCCTGACGCGACGTCTCATTGACATTGAGTCCATCACCTACAACGAGTGCGGGGTTGGCGAGTTCCTGGTTGAATTTCTCACGGCACGCGGTTTCCATGTGGAAACGACGGCGGTGGAGCAGGATCGCGAGAGCCGTTGCCAGGGTAAGCGGTTAAATGTCTACGCAGGCGCCGCTGGCCAGACGCCGGATGTCGTTTTCTCCACGCATATGGATACGGTTCCCCCATTTATCCCGTCGAGTGAGGACGACGAGTTCATCCATGGCCGAGGCGCGTGCGATGCCAAAGGCATTATCGCCGCGCAGATCGCGGCGGCAGAGCGGTTGCGAGAAGAAAGCGTGAACGTGGGCCTGTTGTTCGTTGTCGGTGAGGAGCGGGATTCTGCCGGTGCGAAGGTGGCTAATCAAAACCCGCGCGGCAGCCGCTTCCTGATTAATGGCGAGCCGACGGACAACCGCGTAGCGCTGGCTTCGAAGGGCGCTTTGCGCGCCGAGATTCGGGCGACGGGCAGGATGGCTCACTCGGCTTATCCCGAACTGGGCGAGAGCGCCACACACAAGCTGATCGAGGCGCTCAGTCGTGTGCTGGCCCTGCCCCTGCCGTCCACGCCTGGGATTGGTCCGAGCACGCTGAACGTGGGCACAATTGCAGGCGGACGCGCCACCAACGTTATTGCCGATCATGCTGAGGCTCACCTGCTTATCCGACTCGTGGGGCCCTCCGAGCCGACGCGCAAGGCAATCGAAGAAGTTATTATGGGGCTCGCCACTGTCGATTTCACGCTGGAGATTCCCTTCATGCGCTTCCGCGACCTAGAGGGCCTTCCCTCCATGGTGGCGGCTTTTACCACGGATGCGCCCTGGCTAACCGAGTGGGGCGAGCCGCTGCTGCTCGGTCCCGGCTCCATCCACGTCGCGCATACGCCGCATGAAAAGCTGGCGAAGCGCGAACTGGTGGAGGCTATCGACCTGTATACCGACATCGCCAGGCGCCTGATGAGCGGAGAGGCATGAACTTCCGGGCTTGCCTCTTCAAGGCGTTGCGGGCCTCGCTTTTTGGCTGGATCGCCGGCATGCTCGCGGCAACTCCCTTCCAGATAGTAGAAGCAATTCGCACCCCTGCCCCGAACGACCGCCTTCTGATCTTGGATCTCAGCTTCGCGCTCGCTCTGTGGATTGCACTTACATTCGCATTAGCGCTCTACTTCTGCGGCTTCTTTCTGTTGCCTATGGCATGGATGGTTCCAGTGGTACGGATTCTGCGACACCGAGGACTCTGGATTGCAGCCAGCACCGTCTTTGGGATTGCTCTCATGGCCATGCGCGCGCACGTGTGGACAGCGCTGTATCACGACGGAGTGAGCCTCATCAATTTCTGGATGTGGGCCGTTTTTTCCGCGACGTTCTTCCTGGTGACTTCCGTTTTTTACTCAAAGTATTTGCGGGACGAGCCGGCTCCTGCTTAGGGGAGTCGGGGGTTGTGGGTTAGTTTGAAATTCGTCTTCGCATCGGACGGAAGAGAAGCCACGTCAGCGCTTCGCTCGCAAGTAAGACGACCAATGCAACGGCTGCTGATCGCCATCCAACAAGGTACGAGCCATCTGGTGATCGAATTTCCCAGAGAGGTATCTTGGATTGCAACCCAGCGTAAAAGCACGCCCGATATAACCTGCCCGCTCAGAACCCATCGTTGCATATTTGCGATGCTCTTACGCCTCCAGCAGATCTACAAAGTGACCCTCTACCGAGCTGCACAGGCTTTTGCCAGTCGAAGGCATTACACTTTGACTTGAATGTCTGATCACAGGAACTCCCTCGACCGCGCGGCCTCTTCGTACTTGCGCTCCGCTTTACACCAGCCAATCCACTGGCACGAATGGGGCGCGGAAGCCTTCGACCTTGCAGCAAAGGAAGATAAACCTATCCTGCTCGATATCGGCGCGGTGTGGTGCCACTGGTGCCACGTAATGGATCGCGAGAGCTATGAGGATGCGGCGCTGGCAAAGGTCATCAACGAGCACTTTATCGCCGTGAAAGTGGACCGTGACGAGCGCCCCGATGTGGACAGCCGCTATCAGGCCGCCGTCTCCGCCATGAGCGGACAGGGTGGCTGGCCGCTGACCGCCGTGCTTACTCCGGACGGCAAACCGTTTTTCGGAGGAACATATTTCCCGCGCGACGATCGTTACGGACGCCCCGGCTTTGAGCGCGTGCTGCTCACGATGGCCGATGTATGGAAGACGCGCCGTTCGGAGGTACTGGAATCGGCTTCGAGCGTCTTTGACGCGATCGAGCACGGCGAGACATTTGCAGGACGGGCTGGCTCACTCTCGCTTGACATCGTCGACAAGATCGTAAAGAGCGCGGTCAAGCAGTTCGACCCGCGCTACGGCGGTTTTGGGACGCAGCCAAAATTTCCGCATCCCGCGGCGATCGATCTGTTGATCGACGCGGCTGGCCACACCGGCAATGATGCCGCGCGCGACGCTGCCATCGTCACGCTGGAGAAGATGGCTCGCGGAGGTGTGTACGACCACCTTGCAGGAGGCTTCCATCGCTACTCGGTCGACGAGCGCTGGGTTGTACCGCACTTCGAGAAAATGCTATATGACAACGCCGGCCTGCTCGGCAATTACGTGCACGCGTTCCAGTCGTTTGTGGACTCTGACGCAGCCCGCGTGGCACGCGACATTGTTCGCTGGCTCGACGACTGCATGACCGACCGGGAGCGCGGCGGCTTTTACGCCTCACAGGATGCGGACCTGTCGCTCGACGACGATGGCGATTACTTTACGTGGACTCGCGATGAGGCGGCGGCTGTGCTCACACCGGCTGAGATGGCCGTGGCCGGGCCATATTACGATATCGGCGAACTGGGCGACATGCATCACAATCCGGCGAAGAACGTTCTGCATCGCAAGCTCACCATCGAAGAAGCCGCGAGACGCGCGGGGTTGACGGCGGAAGAGGCGGAGAGGGAACTATTCTCGGCGAAGAAGAAGCTACTGGCGGCGCGCCTGCTGCGGCCCACCCCGTACATCGATAAGACCATATATACGTCGTGGAATGCGCTCGCGATTTCGGCGTATCTCAGCGCTGCGCACGTTCTGGACCTGGAAGAGCCGCACAAGTTTGCGCTAAAGACGCTGGACCGCATTCTGAGCGAGGGCTGGGAGCCGAAACGCGGTCTGGCGCACGTGATTGCATATTCAGAGACGACAGGCGGCGGGCGGCCCGTGAGGCGTTACGTTGCGGGAGTGCTCGACGACTACGCTTTCCTGCTTCATGCGTTGGTGGATGCATGGAATGCAACGGGCAGCCACAAGTACTACGACGCCGGAATCGAGATCGGCGAAAGCATGATTGCACGCTTCTATGACTCGACCGGCGGCGCATTCTTCGATACAGAAATTTCGAGCGACCCGGTGCTGGGTGCTCTGTCTGCGCGACGCAAACCGCTTCAGGACACACCGACACCGGCGGGCAATCCCGCCGCGGCAGCTGCTCTGCTACGCCTCGAAGCCCTGAGCGGGCGTAGCGATTTTCGCGACAAAGCGGAAGATACGTTAGAGAATTTTGTGGGGATTGTTGAGCATTTCGGCCTGTATGCCGGAACTTACGGCCTCGCCCTGGAGCTGCTTCTGCTACCACCCATTCAGGTGGTAGTAATCGGAGAAAGAATGGAAGCGCGGCGGCTGGCTGCGACGGCCACCGCGCTCTACGCGGTCAATAAGCAGGTGGTCGTGCTCCACCCCAACCAGGTGACGGCTGAGAATCTGCCTGCAGTGTTGGCGGAAACGCTGCCGCACTTGCCGAATCTTTCCTCGGGAGCGGCTTTTGCGGTTGTTTGCAAGGGCGCGTCCTGCCTGCCGCCGACGAGCGACCCGGATACGCTGTTGGAGACGCTGAACGAATTCTTATGATGTCAGAGCTTGAGCTTCAAACCGGCGGGTTCGCCCGATGCGCAGCCAAAAAAAAGCCCTGGTTTCCAAGTCAGGGCTTTCATGGTTGCGGAGCTTGCGATTGTTCTACTTGTAATAGCTGTGGCGTGACGAATTTCTGATGAGATTCGACAGCTCATTGCCCGCAAGATTGAATCCGGCTGCGCCCCGTTAGAAGCGGCATTGGCGCCGGATAAGGGCCCTCCGGTGTGGCTACAGCCTCCCCTGCATTCTTCAGGCGTACCGCACCGGGTCTACAGCACAAATCCGCTCCAGTCGCAGCGAATCTCATCTGTGAATTTTTGATTTCTTATCGTAATAGACTGACGGGAGCCAAAAAGGGCACAATCTGCTTTTTGTATTACTTTTGTAATGGACTGAGGGTGCTGTGCGTCGGACATGATCCGTAGACGCTCTGCCGGGAACAAAGAAAAGCCCCGCAGCAATGCGGGGCTTTTCTTTGTTGCGGTTAGTTAGGGCTTTCGCTGGACGCGAAGTCTTAGTACATGCCGTCCATGCCGCCGCCGTGACCGCCCGGAGCAGACGGAGTCTTCGGCTCGGGAATGTCAGCAACCATGGCTTCGGTCGTCAGCATCAGGCCAGCGATGGACGCAGCATTCTGCAGCGCCGTGCGCGTAACCTTGGTGGGGTCGATGACGCCGGCCTTCACCAGATCTTCGAAGACGCCCGTTGCAGCGTTGTAGCCGTAGTTGGGATCCTTGCTCTCGTGGATCTTGCCCACCACCACAGCGCCCTCTTCGCCGGCGTTAGCGACGATCTGGCGCAGCGGCTCTTCGATGGCGCGACGAATAATCTGCGCACCGATCTTTTCATCGCCCTCGAGCTTTTTGATTAGCTCATCCACATCCTTGGCGCTGCGCACGAATGCCACACCGCCGCCTGGAACGATGCCTTCCTCGACAGCGGCGCGGGTTGCATGCATGGCATCCTCGACGCGAGCCTTCTTCTCCTTCATCTCGGTCTCGGTTGCTGCACCCACCTTGATGACGGCCACGCCGCCAACCAGTTTCGCAAGCCGCTCCTGCAGCTTCTCGCGATCGTAGTCAGAGGTGGTCTTCTCAATCTGGTTGCGGATTTCCTTCACGCGGCCCTCGATGGCCTTGTGCTCGCCGCGGCCTTCGACGATGGTCGTGTTGTCCTTGTCGATGGTTATGCGCTTGGCACGGCCGAGGTCCTCGACCTTCACATTCTCGAGCTTAATGCCCAGATCTTCCGTGATGGCCTTGCCGCCGGTCAGCTTGGCAATGTCTTCCAGCATCGCCTTGCGACGGTCGCCGAAGCCGGGAGCCTTAACAGCAGCCACGTTGAGTGTGCCGCGCAGCTTGTTGACCACGAGCGTTGCCAGTGCCTCGCCGTCGACATCCTCGGCGATGATCACCAGCGGTTTGCCGCTGCGTGCGACCTGCTCGAGCAGGGGAAGCAGATCCTTCATCGAGCTGATCTTCTTTTCGTGGATCAGGATGTAGGGCTCTTCGAGCGAGACTTCCATGCGATCCGGATCGGTGACGAAGTAGGGGCTCAGGTAGCCGCGGTCGAACTGCATGCCCTCGACAACCTCAAGCAGCGTCTCGAGCGTCTTCGATTCTTCAACCGTGATCACGCCATCCTTGCCGACCTTCTTCATCGCCTCGGCAATGATGTTGCCGATGGTCGAGTCGGAGTTGGCGGAGATGGTGCCGACCTGTGCGATCATGTCGCCGGTAACGGGCTTCGAGAAGCTCGAAAGCGCGCCGCCGATTACAACCCCGTTCTCATCGCGCTTACCAACAATAGCCTCAACGGCCTTATCGATGCCGCGCTTCAGCGCCATCGGGTTTGCGCCCGCGGAAACCGTCTTCACGCCCTCGCGATAGATGGCTTGCGCGAGAACAGTCGCGGTGGTCGTGCCGTCACCGGCAACGTCGGAGGTCTTCGAGGCCACTTCGCGTACCATTTGCGCGCCCATGTTCTCGAGGGAGTCCTTGAGCTCGATTTCCTTGGCCACAGTCACGCCATCCTTGGTGATCGTGGGCGATCCAAACTTCTTCTCGATGACCACATTGCGGCCCTTGGGGCCGAGCGTCACCTTTACCGCTTCGGCGAGAGTATTCACGCCGCGCAGAATTGCCTGGCGGGAATCTTCTCCATGCAGAATTTGCTTTGCCATTTCTGATTTCTCCTTACAACGGGGGAGCAGCTGCTCCCGGGTTTGCGTTTCAAGGTTTTGCGCCGAAGGCGCGATTCGCTGGACGCGTAGTCCTATTTGCTCTTGAGGATGCCGAGAACTTCTTCCTCGCGCATGATCAGGAACTCTTCGCCGTCGATCTTGATCTCGGTGCCGGAGTACTTGCCGAACAGAACACGGTCGCCAGCCTTCACGTCGAGAGGAAAGGTCTTGCCTTCGTCGTTCGACTTGCCTTTGCCCACGGAGATCACTTCACCCTCCTGGGGCTTTTCCTTGGCGCTGTCGGGAATGATGATGCCGCCACGGATCGTCTCACCCTCTTCAATTCGCCGGAGCAGGATGCGATCATGCAGCGGAGTAAAGGTGGTCGCTACGGATGCAGTTGCAGGTGCCATTGCGTTGTTTCTCCTTCGCGCGGGATTGCCCGCGAGTTTTAGTACAGAATTCAGTGGACTGTAGTAGTCCGGTAGGCGCGCCGTAATCCGGGCCAGGCGGCCCGTTAGCACTTACCCCTTCCGATTGCTAAGGTAGTTCCTTCCGAAGTGGGTTGTCAAGGGCGCAAGGCGCTACAAAAGATGAAAAGTGAGTGACCTCGGCTCATATTTATATGGAATCCGGGCACTCAGCCACCGAATAGCGGGGAATTAGCTCCTCAACGCCCCGCGACCGCGAAATACGTAGCCGTCCACCGCAATGAATCCGGGTCCAGTTCCTATTAACACCACCGCCAATGCGAATAGGGCCAGAGGGAATTCGAAGCCCTGAGGACCGGTAAGTCCATGATGCAGGTGGACCTTGACGATCGCCACAGCCATGTCGATGGCCACGGCCAGGGCAGCAAGGTGCACCAGCAGGCCAAGAATCAGCAGGGCACCGCCGAACAGCTCGGTGAAGGCTGCCACGTAGCCCAACCAGTAGGGAAGTCCGAGATGCCCGACAAACTGCACGAATTGGTACAGCGAGCCGCGTGGAAAGACCTTTTGTGCGCCGTGCACCACCATAATCGTTCCCAGCACCAGGCGCGCAATCAGCGCCGACAATGGCCTTATCCGTTCGAACGAGCTGAACATGTCGAGTCTCTCCCGCAATCTTCCACTGAAAGGGCTTGCTATGGCAATATTTCGTCGAAAAAACGCCGCAGGGTCGCTTCGTATGCGCCCGGCTTCAATTCAAAATACTCTTTAGGAAACGCCGTCAGCTGGTAAAGCTGCTCGGTCCTCGATTTTCTGCCGCTACGGTCGAGAAAGAGCTTGGGCACAGCAAGGGTTTTCAGCGTCTCCGCTGGATCGAAGCGCTCGGTTATCAGCCACCGGGGAAAAAGTCGGGCTCTCGCATCGACGCCGATAATCTGTCGCGCTGGTTCGCTTGGTCCGTCGAGAATCACTCCCGCGGGAGCGTGCCATGCAGCCAGCTCCGCCGCCAGACTCGCGCCGACGCCGGCACCATAAATCACGATGGATTTTGCGTCGATATGCCGCGTGTCGGTGAGGTAGGTCCAGGCGGCATCGGCGTCCTCGGTCATGCGCTTCTCGCGTGGAGTGGGCCCGGCGCTGTGCCCAAATCCCCGATAGTCGAAGGCAAAGACGTTGATACCGAGCGAGTGCAGGGTGACAAGGTCGTCTACAGTGTCGGACAGAGACCCGGCGCCATCGTGCAGATAGAACAGCGTGCTCCCGCTCCAGCGCGCGTCTTTCTCCGCCGGAATCCACCATCCGTCGAGCTGCGCTGACCCCGTCTCGGTATAGTCGAAGTGGATCTCATCGAACTTCAGCCCCTGGGAGGCAGGGGTTGCGGCGATGGTTCCCGCCGGATGCAGCACCAGCTGCCACTGTCCCTGATAAAAGAGCAGAGCGAGCGTTGCATACGCGCTGACGGCCGCAAGGGACAGGGCGATGAGAAGCGCCCAGGCAAGCCAGCGTCCGCTGATGGTGACCGGAGGAGCCGCATTGCCGACAGAAGCTTGAGCGGGAAAAGACCGGGGTGATGGTCGTCCGGCCTTCGATTGCGGCTTCTTAGCCAAAGGCCAACTCGTCGGCAGATTCGAGCGGAGTTCCGCACACCCGGCAGATCACTGCCGAGCAGTCTCCGCAGACCAGGGGATCGTCGACCACGCGCGCGCAGGTGGGACACCACAGGCCCGCGGCATCGTGCGCTTTCGGAGTTTCTGGAATCTTGTCGGGCATTCTAGTCAAAGCGTAGCAGGGAAGCGGGAGTGGGTGAATCGAGGCTACCTAAGGCCGTGATAACTACTCCAGCTTCGCCAGCACGTCGTTGCCCTCGATCTTGTGTTCATACACCGGCACCCGGGCCTGGGGATTGTGCTCGGCGACGCCTGTCTTCACATCGAAGGCCCACGCATGCCAGGGGCAGATAAGTTTGCCGTTCTCGATAATGCCCTGGCCCAGCGGACCGCCGTTATGCGGGCACAGGTTATTCATCACGCTGATTTCGCCGCCAACTCTCGCAATGCAAAGCTGGTATTCGCCGCAGTCGACCTCGCGTGCCTCGCCTTCGGGAGGCAGGCGGGATGCGCTTAGAATGCGCACAAATTCAGGCAACGGAAATCCTTTCGCGACCTGCTAATAGTTAACAATCTTCGCAAACGATGTGGCATCGAGGCTGGCTCCGCCGACCAGCGCGCCATCGATCTCCGGCTGATTGAGCAGCGCCGAGGCATTGTCCGGCTTCACACTACCTCCGTAGAGAATGCGGATGCTGTCCGCGGCCTTGCGGCCGAGCAGGCGGGCGACTTCGCTGCGGATATAGAAGTGAGCGAGGCCGGCTATCTGCGGCGTGGCGGTGCGACCGGTGCCGATGGCCCAGACGGGCTCGTAGGCGATCACGAAGCTCTCGGCGTTCGCGGGCACTACGCCTTTGAGCGCTTTTTCGCACTGGCGCAGCAGGACTTCTTCGGTCTTGGCGGCTTCGCGGTCTTCGAGGGACTCTCCGATGCAGAGGATCGGAGTAAGACTGTGCTTAACCGCGGAGTGGATCTTCTGGTTGATCAATTCATCGGTTTCATCGAAGTACTGCCTGCGCTCCGAGTGGCCGATGATGACGTGGGTTACGCCCGCGGCCTTCAACATCAGGGGAGAGATCTCGCCAGTGTATGCGCCTTCTTCGGCGAAGTGCATGTTCTGCGCGCCGACGGCAATGCCAGAGCCGGCAGTCGCTGCAACGACGGCTGCGAGGGAAGTGGCAGACGGGCAGAGCACGATCTCATCACGCTCCTGATTTGCGACGAGCGGCAGAAAAGCTTTGACGAACTCCTCGGCCTGCGCGGGAGTCTTATACATCTTCCAGTTTGCTGCGATGAGTGGCTTACGTGACATTCAACCGTCCTTTAAATTCTCGCTATTGTGAGGAGGCTTAGGCTCTACGGAGATCGATTCTACTTATTAGTCAGCGCCTCGACCCCCGGCAGCTTCTTGCCTTCCAGAAATTCTAAGGAAGCCCCGCCGCCGGTCGAGATGTGCGTGATCTTCTCCGCTACTCCTGCCTTCTTCACCGCAGAAACCGAATCACCGCCGCCAACGATGGAGACCGCATCCTGATTCGCCGCAACCACCTTGGCGAGCTTGGTCGTGCCCACAGCAAAAGCCGGCATCTCGAAGACACCCATCGGCCCGTTCCATACGATGGTCGAGGCGTCGGCGATCTCCTTTGAGAATAGGGCGACAGTCTTGGGTCCGATGTCGAGCCCCATCCACTCAGCTGGAAACGGCCCGTCGCCTTCGAAGACCTGTGTCTTGGCGTCTGCCGCGAACTTGTCGGCCAGGACATGATCGACGGGTAACAGGAAAAGCACCCCTTTTACTTCGGCCTTGGCCAAGGCCTCTTTCGCGACGTCGATCTTGTCCGTCTCAAGCAGTGACTTACCCACGTCTTGTCCTTTGGCTTTGAGGAAGGTGTATGCCATTCCTCCGCCAATCAAAATTGCATCAACCTTCGAGAGAAGGTGATCGATGACCTCGATCTTGTCCGACACCTTAGCGCCGCCCAGGATAGCCACGAAGGGCTTCGCCGGCTCATCGAGAGCCTTGCCGAGATACTTCAGCTCTTTTTCCATGAGCAGCCCGGCAGCGGACTTCTTCACAAAGTGCGTGATGCCCTCTGTCGATGCGTGGGCGCGATGCGCGCTGCCAAAGGCGTCGTTGATGTAGATCTCGCACAGCGAGGCAAGCTGCTCAGCAAACTTCGGGTCGTTCGCTTCTTCTCCGGCATGAAATCGAAGATTTTCAAGCAGCAGGACCTGGCCCGACTCAAGCTGGCGTGAAAGCTCGGTGGCCAGCTCGCCTACGCAATTCGGCGAAAACGCCACATTCACCTGCTCGCCCAGATGATGGTCCAGCAGCATTCGCAGCCTGTCCACCAGGGGACGCAGGCTGTATTTCAGAGTGGGTTTGCCCTTGGGCCTTCCCAGATGCGACGCCAGGATCAGCTTGGCCTTATGGCGCAGCGCGTATTCGAGCGTGGGCAGCGTTTCGCGGATGCGCGTGTCATCCAAGATCTCGGTTCCATCGTCGCTCAGCGGCACGTTGAAGTCCACGCGCATGAATACGTGTTTATGCGCAAGGTCGAGATCGCGAATCGATAATTTCGTCATGATTTCCGCTTACTTTCCTGATGCTCAGTTTTTATCACTGATGGCCGCATCGGCCTCGATTTCCACGCGCCACGCCGGATTGAGGAGCTTGGCGACGACGACCATGGTTGCCGCGGGCCGGATTGCCCCAAAGAATTCACCATGCGCCCGCCCGACAGCTTCCCAATCTTCCACATGCGTCAGGTACATGCGCGTCCGGACTACATCTTCCATCCGGGCTCCTGCCTTTTCGAGCGCCGTGCGGATAATCTCCAGTGTATGCCGGGTTTGTGTTGCCGCGTCAGCTTCGTCTGCGCCTATGGGGCCCGTTCCTGAGACATGAACGGTGTTGCCCACACGCACGGCGCGTGAGAAGCCGATGATGGGCTCGAAGGGCGACGATCCAGAAATATTTTGACGCATTGCCGGGGGGGTGCTCCGCGTATGGTTACGGCGAATCAGGATACGGGTTCGCGGATTCGGTTGTTCTGTACTCGAACCGAATCCGCGTTAAATCGTAATTGTTACAGACCCTTTTCAGCGAGGAAGAGCACCAGATCGCGTACGCGATTGGAGTAGCCCCACTCGTTGTCATACCAGCTAATGACCTTCACTGAGCTGCCTACAACCTTGGTGAGCGGCGAGTCGACGATCGACGAGCGCGCGTCGCCCTTGAAGTCATTCGACACCAGTTCGGCCGTCTCATAGCCCAGAATGCCCTTCAATGCGCCGTCAGCAGCCTTTTTGAGCGCGGCATTCACAGTCTCACCTGTAACCGGCTTCTCAGCGACAAATGTCAGGTCGACCACGGAAACATTGGGAGTAGGGACCCGAATGGCAAAGCCGTCTAGCTTGCCCGCCATTTCCGGAATCACCAGTTTGAGGGCCTTTGCGGCGCCTGTCGAGCTGGGAATCATGTTGATCGCGGCGGCACGGGCGCGGCGCAGATCCTTGTGCGGAAAGTCGAGAATCACCTGGTCGTTGGTGTAGCTGTGGATGGTGGTCATGATGCCCGAAACGATGCCGAACGCCTCGTGCAGCACCTTCACAACAGGCGCAAGGCAGTTCGTCGTGCAGGAGGCGTTCGAGAGGATGTTGTGCTTCGCCGGATCATACTTCGATTCGTTCACACCGAGAACGACAGTGATGTCCTCGTTGGTAGCCGGGGCGGAAATAATCACCTTCTTCACCGAGCCCCGCAGATGGGCCTTGGCCTTTGCGGCATCGGTGAAAATGCCGGTCGATTCAACCACAATCTGTGCTCCGGTTGAATTCCAGTCGAGCTTGGCGGGATCGCGCTCCGCGAAAACCTTGATCCTCTTGTCGTCCACGGTGATCGAATCGTCTGTGGAGGAAATCTCGTTCTTCAGGTTGCCAAGAATCGAGTCGTACTTGAGCAGGTGGGCGAGCGTCGCAGGGCTCGTGAGATCGTTAACCGCTACGATATCAATTTCGGGATCCCCCAACGCAGCACGGAAAACGTTGCGTCCGATACGGCCAAAGCCGTTGATTCCAACCTTTACAGCCATGGAAACTTTTTCTCCTTCGTGTGTTCTTGAAATCTTCTGTGGAGTCTCGCAGTTTATTTGGGGACCAGCCGCGAGCGGGCAAAGCCTCAAACCCCCATGTAGCGATGCTAGCACTGTAGTCAATACCGCTGCATAAGATTTTTCTATGGCGAGAATTTAATTTTCGCCATGACCGTGCAAGACTCGCTTTTCATTAGTCAGAGTGGTTCCAAAGCCGTCGCGCACATTGCGACTCGCCGTAGTCTGTGTTACATCCTGAGTTATGCGCGAATGGATGCGCGAAAAAATGAGACGACGTCCCAAGCGTGGACCGAACGATTCGGAGTCCACAGGAAAGATTGGCCAGGAAATACCCGCGAATCAGCCGGCTCCACTGCGCCCTTCTTACGGAGCTGCAGCCGCCGAGGAATATACACCGGAGGCTGGCAGCGTAACCCAGGAGCCACCAACACGAACCGTAACAGAGGCTGCCGTTGAGACCCCTCAGCTTTCGCCGGAGACCGCCGCCGCCCTCGGTGCCCCGGAGGAGCCGGGCAAGCTGGAAGTGGAAACCCAACCAGAGTTGCCATCGACTCCGCCGCCAGAACCGCAAGCCGCCGGCCAGCCTCATGGGCCGAAAGGTTTTGTGGTGCTCACCATCGGCTTACCCGGATCGGGCAAGACTACCTGGTTCAAACGCCGTGGCGTTACGCCGCTGTCATCGGACATGCTGCGCAGCATCCTGTTCGACGACATCACTGAGCAGCGCTACCAGGGGCTGGTATTTTCAACCCTGCGCTCGCTGCTGCGCGCGCGCCTGATCGCCAAGATGCCGTGGAACTACGTGGACGCGACCAACCTGTCACCCCACGAACGCCGTCAGTGGATCAAGATGGCAAAGAGTTTTGGCTACGATGTGCAGGCCGTTTTCTTCGACGTTCCCTTGGAAATCTGTCTGGAGCGTAACCGCCGTCGTGAACGAACAGTGAACGACGAGGTCATGCACAAGATGGCCGAACGTCTGCGGCCGCCGAACTTCAAGGAAGGCTTCTCGAAGATCACCGTCGTGCGCGTCAAGAGTCCAGGTGCTCCCGAAGCTCCAGCCGAGGGCGAATAATGCAACCGCAGTAGCTACAAAAGGCCAGGCGCAGCTGCCCGGCTTTCGTTTTTTGGCCCACTCATGCCGGCAGCTATCGAATTTCGCGATGTGAGTTTCAAGACGCCGCAGGGCCGAACCCTGCTCGATCGCGTTTCATTTGCCATCGAAGAGGGAACCACCACAGCCATTCTTGGCCGGAGCGGATCTGGCAAGACGACGCTGCTGCGTACTGTGAACCGCATGGTCGAGCCGACCAGCGGAGATGTTCTGGTAGGCGGCAAGGGCGTGCGCGACGTCGATCTGATCCATCTGCGCCGCGGCATCGGCTACGTCATTCAGGAGACAGGGCTCTTTCCTCACCTCACCGTCGAGCGCAACGCGTCGATGGTGCCGGAAATCTCCGGCACGCCGCGCGATGCCTGCTGCAAGTGCGGACACGAACTCTTATCCGCTGTCGGTCTCGATCCCGCGACCTTTGCCCAGCGATATCCTCATCAGCTTTCGGGAGGACAGCGCCAGCGTGTGGGTCTTGCCCGTGCCCTTGCCGCACAGCCGCCAATTCTCTTGATGGACGAGCCTTTCGGCGCGCTCGATCCGCTCACCCGCGCCGAAATGCAGGACATGCTGCGCGATCTGCTGCGGCGGCTGGAGAAGACCGTTCTGCTTGTTACGCATGATCTTGACGAGGCCCTCTATCTCTCCACACGTATCGTGCTGCTTGAGGAGGGCCGGCTGATCGCGAACGTTGCCGCAGGGGAGTTTCTCACCTCGACACAGCCCGAGGTCGTGGAGTATGTGCGCGCCTGCCGCCGCGGCGAGCTGGCGCACGAGGAGGGTGCCTCGTGAACTCGCAGTTCCTGTCGCAATATGGCGGCCAGATCTTCGAGCTGACCCTGGAGCACTTGTGGCTCACAGGCGCGGCCATGCTCTTCGCGACGGCGATCAGCGTTCCTACCGGAATCTGGCTCACGCGCTCGCCGCGCTGGGCCAAACCGGTGCTTGCCCTCGCGAACATCCTGCAAACCATTCCCTCGCTCGCCATGTTCGGATTCCTGCTGCCTCTGCCCTGGCTTGGAGAACGCGCTGCCCGCATCGCTATTGTCGCGCTCACCGCTTATGCGCTGCTGCCCATCCTGCGTAATACCTATGCAGGAATCCAGGGCATCGATCCCTCGGTAATCGAGGTTGCCCGAGCACTGGGCCTTACTGGCACGCAACGGCTTTTCAAGGTCGAATTGCCGCTCGCAGTTCCCGTTATTCTCGCCGGACTTCGCACAGCCACCGTTACCTGCGTTGGCATCGCCACCATTGCCGCGGCCGTCGGTGCAGGGGGGCTGGGCGAACTGATTTTTCGCGGCGTCGCGTCCGTCGACAATCGACTGGTCCTCGCCGGAGCCATCCCCGCCGCCCTGCTCGCGCTAGCCGCCGACGGCCTCTTAGGATTGCTCGAGCACCGGTTGCGAGTGCCAGCGAAATGATGCGATGGATCTCTGTCACCGCGGCGGTTGCAAGTTGCCTGTCGCTCATATCCTGCGCGCCGCCACGGCCAGACCACCCTGTGATTGGAGCGAAAAATTTTACCGAGCAGGTGGTGCTGGGCGAGCTTCTCGCACAGGAGATCGAGGCGAAGTCGAATCTCAAGGTCGAGCGTCGCTTTTATCTCGCCGGCAGTTACATTGCCCAGCAGGCGCTCGTCTCAGGACGCATTGACGCCTACGTTGAATACACCGGGACAGCGCTGACTGCCATCCTCAAGCAGCCGGTTAATCGAGATCCACAGGCCGTTCTCGATACCGTGCGCCGGCTCTATGCTTCACGGTACGGCGTTACAGTTGCCGATCCGCTGGGCTTCGAAAACACCTTCGCCATGGTCATTCGGGGAGACGACGCGAGCCGGCTCCATCTTCAGACCCTCAGCCAGGCCGTGCCTCACACGCCGCAATGGAAGCTTGGCGTCGGCTACGAGTTCGAGCAGCGGCCTGACGGGCTTCCGGGTCTGAGCGCTGCCTACGGCCTCAAATTCGCCGACGCTCCGCGCACCATGGATCTTGGCCTGCTCTACCGCGCACTGAACTCGCATCAGGTGGATATCATCGCTGCGAATTCGACCGACGGCCCCATCCAGGCGTTTGAGTTAACCGCCCTCGAAGACGACAAGCATTATTTCCCGCCTTATCAGGCCGTACCACTTGTACGCGACGATGCCCTGCGCCGCTGGCCACAGATACAGGCAGCACTCGATGCCCTCGCCGGGAAAATTACCGCCGAAGACATGCGAGCCATGAACGAAGCGGTTGACGGCCAGCATCGCGACCCTGCCGAGGTCGTGCGAGAATTTCGTCAGAAGAAAGGACTCTAGCCATGACCACACAAGCCGCTTCGCCAACCGCTCCTCTGCCCGAGCCTTGGCTGCGCGGAACCTACTCCGAACTTCCCGCCGTTCTGCGAGCCATCCTGCACGCATTCGATCTCGCCCGCGAAGACACAGTGCGCTGGGCGGATGGACTGACCGAGGCCGAACTTCATGCCTCTCCCGGCGGACTGTCGCCGATTGCCTTCCATCTGCGCCACATCGCGCGTAGTCTTGACCGGCTGCTTACCTACGCCGAAGGCAATCAACTCAGCATGGAACAGCTTGTCAAGCTGAAGAGCGAATCGGCCTCGGGCGCAACTCGTGACGAGTTGTTTTCTGAATTCGAGCAGGGAATTGCGAGTGCAGCTGATCGTGTCCGTGAGTTCGCCTCAGCCGATCTCGAACAGCCTCGTGGTGTTGGCAAGAAGCAGCTTCCCACCAGCGTCGGAGGCCTGCTGGTACATCTGGCCGATCACACCCAGCGCCACACCGGCCAGATTGTGACTACGGCCAAACTGCTCAAAGCTTCGCGCTAGAACCTGCTTACAGGCAGCGCACGATCAGGATCGTCTGATCGTCCACCTGCTTCCCAAAGACCTGCGCCACCGCAAGAATCTTTACCGCCAAATCGGCCAGCGGTGTTTGTGTGTTCGCGCCGATTACGGTCTTCAGCCGTTCCACACCTAACTCTTCTCCACTCTTGTCGCTCACTTCGAGAATGCCGTCTGTGGCCACCACCAGCAGATCGCCCGGAGCCGTCTCCATGCGCTGGCCGTCGAACGCGGGCACGGGCAACAAACCAAGTGGAAACTGCTCCTCTTCCACCTGCGACAGAGTTCGCCCGCTCGCGTGCCAGTGGAGGATCGGTGGGCTCGCAGCCAGCGCGTAGTGCACACTGCCGTCGACGCCCAGCCGAAAGCCGGTAAATGTCGCATACATGTGCGCCTCCTTAACCACCGGTAGCACGCTGTTCAGCCGGTCCAGCAGGCGGGGTAGAGTCTGCTGCGCGTCGAGTTCGCCGGCCTCGAGCAGCGCGGTGCGCACTGCGGTCTTCAACATCCCCATCAGGATGCCGGCCTGCAATCCGTGCCCGGCGATATCGGCGATGTAGGCAATGGCGTCTCCGTTGGGAAGACACAGCGCATCCACCAGATCGCCGCCAACCTTTTCGCTCGGCTTTGAGATGCCGTAAATCTCAAAGCGTGCCGCTCGTACCGTGATAGGTGGGACTAGAGTCTGCTGGATGCCATGCGCCAATGCCAATTCGGTGCGCACGCGATAGGCGTCCGCACCCTGCCTGGTGATGAAGCCGATGAACAGGCTGTAGGACATGATGACCAGCGCAAGTATGGCAATCGCAACTACCCGGATACCCTGCGCCGAAAGAACGTCGTGCAGATGAAAGTGTGTGTAAAGAAAGTTGACGAAAAAGCTAAACCCAATCCAGAAGGGAACCTGCAGGATGCTTACGACAAAAAACCAGTAATGGTGGTAGCGTGTAGCGATCAGCACATAAACCAGGGCTACGCATCCGCTGACCACTGTATTGAGTAGGACGATCACATAAGGGACCTTGCCCAGGTTGAGCAGATCGTTGAATAGTCCTATGATGCCGAACAGACAAAAGACGGCGAGAAACAGCATTCTCATCCGCTGCAATGGAATGCCCTGGTAATAGAGGGCCGTGCGCGGAGTCTCCGAATACCACTGTTTCCATGTGTTGGGTAGCATGCTCGACACGATAACAGAAGGTCACGACACGCCTCACAGACACCGAACGATGAGTATCGTCTGATCATCAAGCTGGGGGCCAAAAGCGCGAGCGGCGTCAAGGATACTTTGCGCGAGGCTGGCCGGTGAAGCGTTACCGTTTGTAGTAATCGTGTCTTTCAGTCGTTCCCCTCCGAATTCTTCTCCACTCTGATTGCTTACTTCGAGAATTCCATCTGTCGCGACCACGAGCAGGTCTCCGGAAGCCGTGTTCAATCGCTGACCGTCGAAGCCGGTTATGGGCAACAATCCAAGTGGAAACTGCTCCTCCTCCACCCGCGACAGAGTACGCCCGCTCGCGTGCCAGTGCAGGATGGGCGGGCTCGCAGCCAGAGCGTAATGAACGCTGCCGTCAGTGTCCAGCCGCAGCCCGGTAAAGGTTGCATACATGTGCGGTTCCTTCACCTCCGGCAACACATCGTTCAGGCACTCCAGCAGGAATGGCAGTGACTCCTCAGGCTTTTGTTTCCCGGCCTCGCGCAGCGCGGTGCGCACCGCGGTCTTCAGCATCCCCATCAGGATGCCGGCTTGCAGCCCATGCCCGGCGATATCGGCGATATAGGCTACAGCGTCTCCGTTGGGGAGGCACAGCGCATCCACCAGGTCGCCGCCAACCTTTTCGCTGGGCTTCGAGATGCCGTAGATTTCGAAGCGTGGCATCCGCAACGTCACTGGAGGTACCAGAGTTTTCTGGATTCCGTGCGCCAGCTCCAGTTCATTGCGGATCTTGAAGGACTCCTTACCCTCGCCGCGAATGAAGATGATGAAGAAGACATAGGAAAGGACGATCGAGACCATCATCCCGATCGCGCTTATGCGTATTCCTATAGCGGCGGTCGCGGGCGCGGCTGGCAAGTGACTCGAAAGTATCTTGTCAAACCAAGCGATGAACAGCGGGCTGAGCATCTGCAGCGGAATGAGTAAGAGGATCCAGCCAAAGGGTCTGCGAGAGAGAATCAGTATCCACGCGCACGCGATCAGTCCACTGAAGAGAACGTTTGAGACCAAGATGGAGTAAGGGTAGATTCCTCCCGCAATGATGTCATCGAAATAGCCGAAGGTAGAGATGAGCACGAAAACGGCTATGATCAGCGGTCGCAGCCGGGCAAGCGGGACAGACCGGAAGTGCTTCCATCCCTCCGGCGACCGCTGATACCACGGAAGCTTGGAGCCATTACTCATTGGAACAGGGTACAGGGGTTATGCTTCAGGGCGAAGAAAAACGCGCGTTTCTGCACCTACCCCTACACTCTGCCCCCGGTCTCTATAAAAACAATGGAGCCAGCACCAGCGTGACCGTGGCCAGCAGTTTGATCAACACGTGCAGCGACGGGCCGGCCGTGTCCTTGAATGGATCGCCAACCGTATCGCCGACCACTGCGGCCTTGTGCGCTTCGGAGCGTTTGCCGCCGTGCGCGCCGGTTTCTATGAACTTCTTGGCATTGTCCCACGCGCCGCCGCCGTTATTCATCAGCATGGCCAGCAGTATGCCGCTGATTGTGCCGACCATCAGTAGCGCTGCAACCGCTTCGGCACCGCTCAGGTTCACGGGCATGCCGTTAATCATTGGCCAGTTGTGCAGAGCCCCGGGATAGAATTCCTCTCCGAAGTGGCGGAAGATCAAGCCGACCGTCAACGGCATGGCTACGGCAAGAATGCCGGGCAACACCATTTCCTTGAGCGCCGCACCCGTCACGATGCGCACGCAACGCCCGTAGTCCGGCTTCGAGGTACCTTCCATGATTCCCGGATTGTCGCGGAACTGCTCATGCACATCCTGGATCACGGTCTGCGCAGCGCGTCCCACAGCCTTGATGGCCATGGACGAGAAGAGATACGTGAGCATCGCCCCCAACAGCGCGCCCACGAATACCGGGACAGAGGCCAGATTCACATTCGAGAAGGTCCAGCCCTCGGGCAGAGTTCCACCCGCCGCCGTCACCCGCTGGTGGACGATGTCGTGAATCGTCGCCAGATACGCCGAGAACAGCAGAAACGCCGCCAGTGACGCTGATCCGATTGCATAGCCCTTGGTCAGGGCCTTGGTTGTATTGCCGGCAGCGTCGAGCTTGTCCGTCTTGGTGCGAACGCTGTGCGGCTGGTCGCTCATTTCGATAATGCCGCCTGCGTTGTCAGTGATCGGTCCAAAAGTATCCATGGCCAGAATGTAGGCTGCCGAGGAAAGCATGCCCATAGTCGCAATTGCCGTGCCGTAGATACCCTTGGCGTAGCTGGAAATCGTCGTTACATCCGCCAGGCCCCTGATGCCGAAGTAATAGCTCAGCAGGAGTGCCGCGCTGATCACGATTACCGGAAGCGCCGGCGTTTCCATGCCCACCGCAAGTCCCTGGATGATGTTCGTCGCCGGTCCGGTCAACGATGCCTGCGCGATACTCTGCACCGGCTTAAAGCGCGTCTCTGTGTAGTACTCGGTGATGCGCACAAATAGAAACGACGTAACGATGCCGCAGATGCCGCTGCCCAGAAGCCACCAACGCGCGCCCAGCATGAAGTAAATGGCCACGGCAAAACCTGCCAGGGCCAGCATGGTAGTGACGTAATAACCCTTGTCGAGCGCGTGCATCGGGTCTTCATCCTCGCCGCTGTGCACGATGCTCACGCCCACGATGCTCGCAATCAGATTGATCGCCTGCACCACGAGCGGGAACAGAATCCCCTTGAGCCCGAAGACCGGATACAGCGCGGCACCTAGGATCATCGCGCCCACATTTTCCGCCGCGGTCGATTCGAAGATGTCGGCGCCGCGACCTGCGCAGTCGCCCACATTGTCGCCCACCAGGTCCGCGATCACGGCCGGATTGCGAGGATCGTCCTCCGGAATACCGGCCTCTACCTTGCCGACCAGATCGGCGCCCACATCGGCGGCCTTGGTATAAATACCCCCGCCCAGCTGTGCGAACAACGCGACCAGCGACGCGCCGAAGCCGAAGCCCACCAGCTGGTAAGGAACCTGCTGCGGATTTTGCAATCCACCGAAGGCCAGGAACAACAGGCCCACGCCAATCAGCGAAAGCCCCACTACCACCAGACCCGTTACCGCGCCGCCGTGCAACGCGATCTTGAGCGCCTCGCCCATGCTGGAGCGCGCCGCCGCTGCCGTGCGGATATTCGCGCGAATCGACACCCACATACCCGTCTGGCCGGCCAGCGCCGAGCACGCCGCGCCGATCAGAAAGCTGATGACTACCTTGTTCGCGAAGGGAGCGGTGAACGGCGAAAGCCTGTATCCGATGAAGAGGACCACGGCCAACCCCACGGCAATCAGCGCGATGGTGCCGTACTGCCGCTTCATGAAAGCTTCGGCGCCTTCCCGGATAGCGTTTGAGATCCGCTGCATCTCCGGCGTGCCTGTATCGCAGCGGAGCACGGAGCGTGCAAAAAGAAAGGCGGCCAACAGGCCAACCACACCGGTCGCGAGCGCGATCCACAGATAAAGATTGTCATTGCCGGCCAGCGCGCCGCCTTCGGACTGCCACACAGCTGCCGCTACCGGGAACAAAAACGCCATTCAAAAACCCCCAAAGAGTTACAAATCCCTGTCTTCGCCAGCTGACCGCGCAACGCAGAAAAGCTGGTTCTATCTACAATGCCCGCCATTTTCGACGGATGTTCGCTCGCCGCTGAACGAACCCAAGCCCATACAGCCATGCCAACTACGCGAACATACACAAAACGCGTCATTAAAGCATGCTGAGAAAGCGCAGGTCAACGTGGTTCTTGGTTGGTGTACAACGTTGCTAACACTGCTCTCCGCTCTTTTGAATTCAAACGAAATTAGGATGCCGGGTGAGAATAGCTGAGTCTACGGCATGGCGAGCACATGGGGCAACAGGACATCTGCAGGTGCCTCTGCACCGCGCCTCTGTCTTTAACCCGGAGTGGTCATTGCTTGGATGGCCCGCTTTCCCTGTACAATCTGGAGTTCTTTCGCGTAAGAAGAAGTAGCAGGGATTTGTCTCCATCGAGGGTAATTCATGGCCCGCAGTGTGGTCTCCGGCGCAGAACGCAGCAGGATAAAAACGGCGTCCGATTTACTCCCCGAGCTGGCTCCGGACCGTCTCATCGAAATCTACCGGCTCATGTACCTTTCGCGCCGGACGGACGACCGCGAGATCATGCTCAAGCGCCAGCAGAAGATCTTTTTTCAAATCTCTGGCGCCGGCCACGAGGCCCTGCTTGTCGCCGCCGGCCTGGTGTTGAAGCCTGGCTACGACTGGTTCTTCCCTTACTACCGCGACCGCGCTCTCTGCCTCGCCCTCGGCGCCACCGTCGAAGACTTGTTGCTGCAGGCCGTCGGAGCCGCAGCCGACCCGGCAAGCGGCGGCCGCCAGATGCCATCGCACTGGAGCAGGCCCGCTCTCCACATCGTCTCGCAATCTTCCGCGACCTCGACCCAATGCCTGCACGCTGTCGGCTGCGCCGAAGCGGGAAGATATTTCTCGCGCCATCCAGAAGCCGCTGAAAAGCATGTGGGGGACTACCGTGCCTGGCGCGACGTCACCTTCCACGGCGACGAGGTGGTCTACGTTTCCGTCGGCGAAGGCTCCACGTCACAGGGAGAATTCTGGGAAGCCTTAAGCACCGCATCGAACGAGAAGCTGCCTGTCATCTTCGTGGTCGAAGACAACGGCTACGCCATCTCGGTTCCGGTTGAAGTCAACACGCCCGGTGGAAACATCTCGAAGCTGGTTCAGAATTTCCCCAACTTCCACTTTGCCGAGATCGATGGAACCGACCCTTTCGCCTCCTGGCGTGCCTTCGAGGAAGCCGCCGCGTACTGCCGCGCCGGCAAAGGGGCGGCCTTTATCCACGGCCACGTCATCCGCCCCTACTCGCACTCTCTTTCCGACGACGACCGTCTTTATCGTCCGGAGAGTGAACGCAACGCCGACGCACTGCGCGATCCGCTCTCGAAGATGCAGATGCACCTGCTGCGTAAGGGCATTCTTGATTCCGAGGGCATCACGCGCCTCGAAGAGCGAGTCGACGAGGAAGTCCGGCAGGCAGCCGAGCGTGCGCTGCGCGCGCCGCTGCCCCTGCCCGACAAGGCCGAGATACTGAAGCACGTCTATTCCGAGGACTACGACCCCACGCGTCCCGAATTGCAGACCCCTCCCGCCAGGACAGCTGACAACCACGAGCGCACCATGGCTGACCTCATCAACGCCTGCCTTAAAGACGAAATGCGCGGCGACCCGCGCATCGTCGTCTTCGGCGAGGATGTTGCCGATTGCACGCGCGAGGAATATCTGGAGCAAGGCCTGGTCAAGGGCAAGGGCGGAGTTTTCAAACTCACGCACGGTCTACAGATTGAATTCGGCGCTGACCGTGTCTTCAACTCGCCGCTCGCCGAGGCCAATATCGTCGGCCGCGCCGTCGGCATGGCGACGCGCGGCCTCAAGCCAGTCGTCGAAATCCAGTTTCTGGACTACATCTGGCCCGCCGTACACCAGATGCGCAACGAGCTGGCAGTTTTGAGGTGGCGATCCAATGGAACCTGGGCGTGCCCTGCCGTGGTTCGCGTGGCGACCGGGGGATACCTCACCGGCGGCGCTGTCTACCACTCGCAAAACGGGGAAAGCATCTTCACGCATACACCCGGCGTCCGCGTCGTCTACCCGTCGAACGCTCTCGATGCCAATGGTCTCCTGCGTACCGCCATACGCTGCGACGACCCCGTGCTCTTCCTCGAACACAAGCGTCTCTACCGCGAAACCTACGGTCGCGCCCCTTATCCCGGCCCCGATTACATGATCCCCTTCGGCAAGGCGGCCAAGGTGCGCGATGGCGCCGATGTCACGCTCATCACCTACGGCGCGCTGGTGCCGAGAGCACTCCAGGCCGCTCACAAAGCCCATCGCGAGCAGGGTATTGAGACAGAGATTCTTGACCTGCGCACGCTCAGCCCCTATGACTGGGATGCCATCGCCGAATCCGTCCGCAAGACCAGCCGCGTGATCGTAGCGCATGAAGACATGCTCAGTTGGGGATACGGCGCCGAGATTGCAGCCCGCATCGCCGACGAGTTGTTCCACGATCTCGACGCGCCGGTCAAGCGTATCGCTTCCATGGATACCTTCGTTGCCTACCAGCCCATCCTCGAAGACGTCATCCTGCCGCAACCCGAGGACATCTATCGAGAGATCGTGGAGCTGACACGGTTTTGAGATAAGATCGGCGCAAATTCGATCCCGTCTGCTCGTCCTCCTCATCGGCATCTTAACTGAATCATCCACCATGCCCTATTGCAGGGTTCCCCTGCCGCGGCTGGTCTGTGCGGAATATTTCGCCAGAGAGTAGTGGTGGAGGCCGCACTCGCCCAAATTCAGCTCGTCCACGACAAGGACGACGCAGGAGGCATCCTTGTGCACCTATATACCATGCATACCGATCGTAGGTTGCGTGGAGAAATAGGCCAAGACTTCACCGTCTATGAATCAAACGACAGCCGAAGAGCTACGTTCGACTGGGACGTAGGCCAACACTATCTGCTCTTCCTTATCTCATCAGCAACATCGGATAAGTCGTGGTCGTTGGATAATTGTGGCAACTTAGGGCAACTCAATTGGGCTCAAACCGTATCCGCTCAGATTCAGAAAACAGGTGAGGTAGATCACAAATACGGCGCGATTTCGCGAATCGTGGGCCACGACGCGCTCTCCAACCCGATACCTGGCGTGCTTGTCGAAGGATCAGCTACGAATCGCCATTTACTCCACCACGACGAACGCCCAGGGAGCATTTAGATGAATGTTTTGTCTGGCAAGTATGTAGTTCATGCACGGGCGGCGGGCTGACGTTCCACACCGCAGAGATCAGTTACAGCAATCCCCGCGATGTTCGGATCGACTCCGGAGGCTGTGTTCAAGTTCAGTTTACGGCTTCCGAATAGCCCCGAAATCGGCTAAATTTTGGTCCATCGGGCCGTCACTGCATGATGTTCGGCCCAGCTGCCTTCTTAATTGTGACGACCCATACACGTGCGTCTCCGTCGGACGTGAGGGTTTCTCCTAGGTCCTTTCGCACATTCGCAAACATCAGAGCGAAGCGGCTGAACTGCTCGTTGTTGAGGTCTACGCTCCTGCCCTGGGGACTGGTCGCGGCCCACATATCCCTCGTGCGGCGGTCATCAGGCAGCAGCTTGTCGGGCGGCGCAGGGCCGTCCGTGCGATTGATGCCGGTAAGATATCCAGACCGCAAATCTTTGAAGGTGGGTTTCAGGCTGTAAAGATAGTTGGGTTCAAGCTGCGCCATGAATTCGTCATGGTTGCTGCACCAGTCGAATGGTCCTACTGTCTTCGAGGTCGTAGCGTCCGACCAGACCACCGCCTGCAGCTTGAAGCAGGAGGGGAGGACGCTGCGCCCATGGGCACTCGGGTCGGTCTCGTACGGATCGGTCCAGCCCATCGGCGCATAGACCACGGTAATCGCAACGTGGGGGAACTGCTCGGATACGGGCTTGTTTGGATCCAACTGCGGCAGGACATTCCGCAGCCCAACCTTGTCGATGACAGACTTGCCTGTGGCTTCGTCTTTGACGCTTTCGCCAATGGACCCAAAGAAGCCCTTCTTCTTTTTCGGCGGATCCGCGGGTTGCGTAGCAGGAGTCGTCGGCTGCTTTGCCGCAGCCTGATTCGATGATCCGGGCGGGCTTGTCGGGGCTCGTGCAGTCGCAGGGGGCGCGGCCGCGGCTGTTGCCGCTGGCGTTGCCTCCATCATGGCTTTGATGACGGCATCGCTGGCCTTGGCCTTTTTCAGGCGAACCATGTCGTCGGGGCTCAAGTCGAAGACCGTATTCGCCTGGTGAATTTTGGTGATGATGATGTCGTCCGACAGCCCGCCGTTGAGCATCGTGACTACGCCATCCACCGTCAGCCCCGCCTTCGCCGGAGCCCCAAGTGCGGCGCTTGCAGTGGAGCCGGAAGGCGTTCCCGCCAGGTAGGCCTTATACGCGTCTTCGGCATTCGCAACCAGATGAGCATCAGCGCCCGGGTAAGGAAGGACATTTCCCGCTGAGATCAACAGAACGACCTGCATGCCCACCGCGACCTGGGCGGGCTGACCGCCGTAAGTGACGATGTTGAACTCCTGGCCGTTGTAAACGTAAGGAACCTTCTTTACATAACCTTCTCGACCCTTCCCATACTGCCCGAAGGCGGTGGAAGCAGCGAGGAGGAAACAAAGAATCAAGGCAAGGCACGCCTGAGGCATGGCACATCTGTCAGGAGTTAGATTCACGGTTTACTCACACAAGCGAGATTTGGGCCGCTGGTCTGGGGGAAGACCAGGTCGAGAGATAAAACTTCTAACTCGAACTTCAAAAGCACGGCGATTATACGTCAGCAGCTCTTTTTCTTGAATCTCCAAAATTGCCGGATTACTGCCAATATTTTGCAACCGCATCTCGCCCCTTTATCATCACAGCGGAGCATTTTTTCTTAGGAGAGTACAGCGATGCGAGTTGGTCTGCTAACGGGTGGCGGAGACTGCCCTGGTCTGAATGCCGTGATCCATGCGGTGGTGAAAAAGGGAATCAACCACTACGGCGACGAGTTCGTAGGTTTTCTCGAAGGCTGGCGCGGCGTGCTGGACAACGCCACCATGCCTCTAACTCTCGAAAGAGTTGATGGCATTCTGACGCTCGGCGGCACCATCCTTCGCACCTCGCGCACCAACGTGCGCAAGATCGAAGGCGGCATCGAGAAGTGCGTCGCTACGATCAAGGCCAACAAGCTGGACGCGCTGATTGCCATTGGTGGTGACGATACGCAATCGGTAACAAATGCGCTTATCCAGGCCGGCGTGCCCGGAGTGGGCGTTCCCAAGACCATCGACAACGACCTGAATGGAACCGACGTTTGCTTCGGCTTCGATACGGCCGTGAGTATCGCGACCGAGGCGGTGGACCGCCTGCATACTACGGCCGAGGCGCACAATCGCGTGATCGTATGCGAGGTCATGGGCCGCGACGCCGGCTGGATCGCCCTCACGGCGGGAGTTGCCGGGAATGCGCACGTAGTGCTGGTGCCCGAGAAGCCCATCGATCTCGATCAAGTGTGTGCTCTGCTCAAGTACAACCACGACCACGGCAAGAAGTACGGCATCGTGGTGGTGGCCGAAGGCGCGAAGCTTCCGGATGCCGCTCAGGCAACCGTCGGCGGCAAACTCGATTCGTTCGGACATGCGCGGTTGAGCGGCATCGGCCAGGCGCTGGCAGAAGAGATCGAAAAACGCACTGGCTACGAAACGCGCTCTGTCAATCTCGGCCACACGCAGCGCGGAGGCACTCCCTCTGCCTATGACCGCATGCTCGCAACCCGCTATGGCCTTGCCGCCATCGACCTTGTCCACCAGGGCCAGTTTGGCCGCCTTGTCGTTCTACATGGAACCAAGATCGAGAGCATTCCTCTGGCCGAGGCAATCTCGACAAACCGCACGGTAGATGACAGCTTCCTCGATATACTGCGCGGACTGGAGCCGAGACTGTAGCTCGATCCTCAACACTTAGCGATTTAGACGAACAAAGGAGCTGGGGCAATTTGGCCAGCTCCTTTTGTGCTGCTGCGGATCGATGGAAGGAGGCCATTGGACAGAATCAAGGAGGCCAATACACAACCTCTTGTGGCCACGAATGGTGATGACTCAACGGCTGTGGTTAGCGAGACGGATTTGTCCGGCACCGCGCCGGGAACTTGCGGAAAAAGGCTGAAATATTCCGCGAACCTACTTAAAATCCTTGAACAAGAGGGTCAAAACACGGTATAAGCAGGTCGCTGGCCTAAGTTTTCCGCAGCTACGAAGTCCAAAGGCAAATAAGGGAGCCCCTATGAAATCCTCAACGGCACGCACGAGTGAGATTCGGGAAGTGATGGACATCCGGCAGGCCTCGGACTATCTCGGCATTAGCCCGGACACGTTGTATAAGTACGCCTCGGAAGCCTTCATTCCAGCGTTCAAGCTGGGCAACCGGTGGCGCTTTAAGAAATCTCGTCTCGACGAATGGATGGATCGGCAATCGGGTATCTCTATCCAGGCAGAGCCGAAGGCAGTCCGTCCAAGGCAAAAAAAGCCGGTACGAAGTGCGCGCGCCACGCGCCGGGTTGCAACGTCGAGTATCTCCTGAGTGCATCACCTTCTTCATAACGCTTGCTATGTGTACTCCTTAATAGTCCTGTTTGTCGTGGGATGCGGTCACAATGGGGTGATTTTCACTCTCGCCAGGGATACTCTGAATCAAGGAGGCGGAAGCGTTGAGCGCGAGCCCGAAGAGCACGGTAGCGTTAAAAGACGACCCAACTCTGCTGCCGCAGTTCTCCATACGCAATCGGACGGCCCGCATTGTATGGACTGTTTGTTATGTGCTTCTGTACCGCACTTCGCCTCGACCTTTTCATGCATGGAGATCCATGCTGCTCCGGGTATTTGGCGCAAAAATGGGGCCGGCCTGCCATTTTTACCCAAAGGCGAAGATATGGGCGCCGTGGAATTTGGTTTGCGAGGATCGAGCGAGCGTGGCCGACGGTGCGGAACTGTACAACACAGCGCCGCTCTTTATGGGATCGCACGCAATCGTCTCACAGGGAGCCTACATTTGCGGAGCTACGCATTTGTACAATGAGATCTCATTCAAGCTCGTATCCTTCCCCATACGCTTGGGCCCTTATTCATGGATCTGCGCCCGAGCCGCGGTTCATCCCGGCGTGAATGTGGGCGAGGGAGCGATTCTGGCGTTGGGCTCGGTGGCCACCAAAGACCTGGAGCCCTTCGGAATCTACGCAGGTGTGCCGGCGCGCAAGGTAAAGGAAAGATCGAGAGCTGCGGTTCCCGGACATCGGGCACGCGCATGAACGTTTTGATCTGACAGAATTCCCGGAGACGATAGGATTGATTCGTGATGAGTGAAGCACCTCGTCTGCGCGCATTGCGTGGCAGAATGGCAAATGAAGAAGTCGAAGCCCTCCTTGTTACGCATCTTGCCGATGTCCGCTACCTGTGCGGTTTCACCGGATCGAACGCCGCTTTCGCGATCACGGCAAAGAAAGCCGTTCTGTACACCGACGGCCGCTATACCGCGCAGGCCCGGCAGGAGACGCACTCCGCGAAGGTGAAGATCGCCAAAAAATCGGCGCTGAAAGAAGCGTGCGCGCTGCTCAAATCCTCGACGAAGCACGCGAGCTACGATCCTGAGCACACCACTGTTTCCGAACTCGCCGCCATGCGGTTGGCAATCGGCTCAGGTAAGCGCCGCGGCCTTTTTTCGCCGTTGAAAAAGCCCATTATGTCCGAACTGCGCATGATCAAAGACGCCGATGAGATCAAGTGCATGACTCACGCAGCAGACCTCGGAAATCGCATCTTCAACGCGGTTCTACCTCACATCCAGCCTGGCGTCCCCGAGAATGAAATTGCCGCCGCCCTTGAATTCTTCGCGCGCAGCATGGGTGCCGAGAGCATGTCGTTTGAGACTATCGTAGCTTCCGGTCCGCGTTCGGCTTTGCCGCATGGTCGGGCGACGAAACAGAAGACGCCCCGCAACGGCTTCGTTACATTAGACTTCGGTGTTATCCTCAATGGTTATTGCTCGGATATGACGCGCACCGTTTGCGTTGGCAAGCCGAGCGCAACCGAACGCTCCGCGTATGATGCGGTGCTGGAGGCCCAGGAAGCGGCAGTGGCGGCAGTGAGACCCGGCGCAACCTGCGCCGAGGTAGATGAAGCAGCCCGAGGCATGCTGCGCAAGGCAGGGCTGGCAAAGTACTTTACGCATTCGACAGGGCATGGCGTGGGTCTGGAGATCCACGAAAGTCCACGAATTGGGGCCGGAGAAACGCTGGAGTTGAAACCGGGAATGGTCATTACCATCGAGCCCGGGATCTACCTGGCGGGGAAGTTTGGAATTCGCATCGAAGATATGGTCGCGGTTACGGATCACGGTCATAAAGTGCTGACGCCGGTAACCAAGGCACTCCTCGAACTGTGAGACTGGAACCCATGGGCAAGCGAGAGCGCGAGAGATGAATTCGGAAGACATGAACGAACTGAAGGAACTGATAGAGTTCCTCAAGGAAAACAAGATCGGCGAGTTCGACCTGGAGCGGGGCGACCTGAAGGTGCGCATCAAGTTTGCGCAAGAGGGTGGCGGAACAGACCTGGCCAATGTGGCACGCCTGCTGGCTGCGCAGTCTGCCGCGGCGTCTCATGCTCCGGCCGTTCTTTCTGAAGTCTACGCCAGTGCTCCGCCACTTCCGGCTCCCATAGCGGCTGCTCAACCCAAGGCTGAGACGGACGAAGAGGCATCGCTGCATATCGTCAAATCGCCCATCGTCGGCACATTCTATGAGTCACCATCGCCTGGCGCTCCTCCTTTCGTAAAAATCGGCGACGAGGTGGAGAACGGACAGATTCTTTGCATCATCGAAGCCATGAAGCTGATGAACGAGATCGAATGCGATACTGCAGGCGAGATCGTCAAGCGATTTGCCCAGAGCGGACAGCCGGTCGAATATGGCCAGGCGCTTTTTGCCGTGCGTCCCCGATAGGTTGAGCTGAATATGTTTCGAAAAGTCCTGATCGCCAACCGCGGCGAAATCGCGCTACGCGTGATCTGCGCCTGCAAAGAGTTGGGCGTTCGCACCGTCGCCGTCTACAGCGAAGCCGACCGGCACTCACTGCACGTGCGCTTTGCTGATGAGGCCATCTGCATCGGACCGCCGCGTTCGGCAGAGAGCTATCTCAACGTCCCGGCCGTTATCAGCGCAGCGGAAATCGCCGATGTCGACGCCATCCATCCCGGTTACGGCCTGCTGAGCGAGAACGCCAACTTCGCCGAAGTATGCCGCGCATCGAACATCAAATTCATCGGGCCGCCTCCGGAAGTGACGCGGCTGATGGGCGAGAAAGAAAAAGCGCGTCAGGCCATGAAGCGCGCCAAAGTCCCCATTCTGCCCGGATCTGAGGGCGTCATCCAGTCCGAAGAGGAAGCTCTCGACTGGGCAAAGTCCATCGGCTACCCCGTCATCCTCAAGGCATCGGCCGGCGGCGGTGGTCGCGGCATGCGTGTCGTCCGTTCGGCGCAGGAGTTGCCCGCGCTCTACCAGGCCGCGCATATTGAGGCCGCGAACGCCTTCGGCAACGGCGATCTCTATATGGAGAAGTTCATCGAGCGCCCGCGCCACATCGAGTTCCAGGTACTGGCCGATCAGCACGGCAGCGTCATCTCGCTCGGCGAGCGCGAGTGCTCCATACAGCGCCGCCACCAGAAGCTGATCGAGGAAGCGCCATCGCTGCAGGTAACGCCCAGGGTGCGCGAGGACATCGCCAAAACCCTCAAGCGTTCGCTCGAAAATGTCGGCTACCAGAACGCCGGCACCGTCGAGTTCCTCATGGACGAGGACGGCAAGCTCTACTTCATCGAAATGAACACGCGCATTCAGGTCGAGCATCCAGTGACCGAGATGGTGACCGGCATCGACCTGGTCAAGGCACAGCTGCGCATCGCATGTGGAGAAAAGCTCTCCAGCATTCTGCCCCATCCCATCCAGATTCGTGGCCACGCCATCGAGTGTCGCGTCAACGCTGAGCATCCTGAGAAGTTCACGCCGTCAGCAGGGAAGATCACTGCCTTCAATGTGCCCGGAGGCAACGGCATCCGAGTCGATACGGCGCAATACGCCGAAGGCGTGGTCCCACCCTACTACGACTCGCTCATCGCCAAGCTCATCGTGCACGGCAACGATCGCGAAGAGGCGATGCAGCGCATGAAGCGTGCTCTCGGCATGTTCATCGTAGAGGGAATCCACACCACGATTCCGCTGCACAGCCGCATCTTCGAGGATGAAGAATTCCGCGCCGGAAAATTCGACACCAAGTTCATGGAGAGATTCTTCGAGCGGCAGAAGGCCGCCGAGTAGGAGGGCATCCAAAAAATGCAATCGTACATCCTCGACAACTCTTCGACTGCCGAATACCAGAGGCTCGATCTCATGTCGAAGATTCTGTCTTGGCACGGCGCAGGGCGAGGGACCAGACACAGGTATCTACGAGCTCGATCATTGGAACGCCTTCACGAACGTTTGCGCTTCCGGGCCGCCTTATAGTCCCACGCAGAATCGAAATTGAGACGCCGGATGTATTCATCTAGCGCAGCCGTGACGGCAGCCTTCTTGGTCTTGTGATGGCCGAGGGCGCGTGCTTCTTCAATCGGGTTGTCGTCAAGGTCTAGATTGGTAGGCATCGTCTAATGTGTAGAGTACACACAATAATCTGTTTGAATACCGGCCCGACCAAGCTGAAGAATTCGGTGAAATGCCCATCATCAGCACCAGAGAGATGGGGTACGTGATCTTGCGGCCGTGGAAATATGCCCTTCAGCCTGAAAACGTCCTATAAATAACTCCATGAGCAATTCATGGCTTCATTGGGGGACAGACTCCGTATCTCCTACTCATCTGGCTACCTTTTACCATCTCCTGATGGCCTTGATCCTCGGCGCTTGTGTAGGCGCCGAACGCCAATGGCGGCAGCGCGCCGCAGGATTGCGAACCAATACGCTGGTCTGTTTTGGGGCCGCTGCATTTGTCGATCTGGGTCTGACGGTTGCTCCCGGAACGACACAGGTAATCGCCTATGTGGTCTCGGGGGTCGGTTTTCTCGGCGCCGGCGCAATCATGAAAGACGGAGCCAGCGTGCGCGGATTGAATACTGCCGCAACGCTATGGTGTTCAGCCGCCGTGGGCGCATGTGCCGGCGCGGGCGAGATGTTCCACGCGGTCCTTGTATCGGTGCTCCTGTCGCGATTAATTCGGTTCTACGTCCGCTTTCCCGCTATATCGATCGGCGTTCACTAGCGGTATTGGATACTCCTGCGTTTTACCGGTTGAGGCTTCGTTGCGATAGAGAACACCAGGTCGAAGCCGAATATCGGTTGACGCGTGCCATTGCCGCCCGATCCCTTGTGCTCCATGAAATACGCTCCGAGAGGGTCGAAGACACAGACGACTCGATTATCCAGGCCGTTCTCGAATCGACGACTCACGATTCCACTATTCTGAAAGCGATGGTTGAAGAGCTGCGAGCCTTTCCCTGGGCCCAATCGGTAGAGTGGACCGAAACTGGCGCCGATGTCGAGTAGGGTTTACCCGTTTCATGTCCTGTGTACTCTGTCTCCGCGAGTTAGGATAGCGAGTTTTCGCGATTGCTTGGCTCAGGGATTTCTTTATCGAGGAGAACGCCACAAGAGAATACCGGCCGATCTTGCCGACAGGCTTTTTCTCAGGTTGCAGGTGCTGGACGATGCGGTCTGCGATTCGGACTTGCGCATCCCGCCCAGTAATCACTTTGAGAAATTGAAAGGAAAGCTGGATGGTTTCGATTCCGTCCGCGTGAATCTGCAATGGCGGCTGCTCTTCCGCTGGAATGGGGCGCTCGCGGCGAAGCGCGAGATGTAGCGGCCGACGACCATAGCTACAGGTGAAATAGATGCTGCTTACAAAACGTCAACCCGTATCTCCAGGGGAGATACTGGATGGGGAATTCTTGGAGCCGATAGCGATCACTCAGACCCAATTGGCGCGAGCCATGGGCGTTCCGCGCAAACAGGTGAATGAGCTATGCCGCAACCGGCGCTCAATCACCACCGATACGGCGCTGATGTTGGGCAAAGTGTTTGGCAACAGCGCGGAATTCTGACTGAATCTGCAGCGGCGTATGGACTTGTGGGAGGCACTCAACTCGCCCCGTCGCCGCAAACGCAGTGAACGCGCCCGGCCATGGCGAAAAGTCACCTGAGACCAGTCGCCTCTTGATAATCCGAAATTTACAACTCCTCTCGGCGAGTCTCTAAGCCATCGAGTCTGTAACTGATGCTGTACCATATTTTCCACAATAAGGACGTCATTTCCACACTAAAAAAGTCGCGGAACCCCCTTGCTTTCTGCGAGATCGGGAGTATGCTTCAAGTCAACGGAAGAGTGATCTTCCAGCAGGAGAGAGCAGACAAGGAGCTATCGGGAGAACCGGCAACGGAACTCGCGCAGTGTTTGGGAAACTGGACCCTGTCGGATGGAACCGAGAAAACTCTTACAACCAGGATGTGACAACGGAAGAGGCTGGGAAGCGCGAGTTCACGCTCGCAGTCCTGGCGATTCCGGGGTGATAATCGGTTGTGATCTGGAAGCCGAACCAGGTCTTCAAAAAATCGGAAAAGAAGGGGCGAAATCCCGAAAGGGAAATCGCCCCTTCGCTTTGTTGGATACTATTTCAGGCTGCACTTCGGCGTAGAACATCCTGCGGACAGTAGCTGTCCGCAGTGATCGCCATCTTCACTATTTTTGGACTCCTCTATTGCTATGCTTGTGCCGTCCCAAGGAGGACTCTATGATCGTCGCCGAAAAGGCCGTCTCAGAAACGACCGTTGCCGAAAAGCTGCTGCCCGAGTTCGATACTGAGTATGCCAATACCCGTAAGTTCCTCGCCCTCGTTCCCGATGACAAGCTGACCTGGAAGCCGCATGAAAAGTCTATGGAGTTGGGCCGCCTCGCCTGGCATGTTTCCGACTTCCCAAGCTGGTGTGCGGAGACCCTAAAGAAGGATGTGCTGGCCTTTACCGATGAGGAAGGCGCGAAGATGAGTGGCGCCTGGAAGGGTAAGACCCGTGAGCAAATACTTGCGCGATTCGATGGTGACCTGAAAGATGCTCGCGCCGCACTGGCCGCTACCAGCGACGACGCGATGGCACACCACTGGAAGATGGAGTGGAACGGTCAAACGATCATCGACGAGCCGCGATACGATGTATATCGCAAAGTGGTCGTTAACCACATGATTCACCACCGCGCGCAGTTGGGCGTTTATCTTCGTCTGAACGGAATTCCCGTTCCCGGACCCTACGGGCCTTCAGCAGACGAGATGTAGTCGCAATTCTTAACCGTGAAGTTTCGGCCTCCAAAATTCGAACGAGTACAAGACGAATAAAATGAGCTCATGGGCTTTGGAGGGAAGTTTCCCACACTTTATCCGATTCTCGACGCCACCTTCCTTCCTGCCGATGCCGCTCACAGGCGCGAGGCGTTGGTCGAGTTGGTCGCAAGCCTCGTCGAGGCCGGCGTCGAGATTCTGCAGTACAGGAACAAGCAGGGAAGTGAAGCGGAGATTCTCCAGGACGCGGAAACCATGCGTGCGACTACTCCGCCGAATCTTAAGATAATCCTCAACGACTTTCCCCATCTCGCGGTAACGGCGGGTTTCGACGGTGTGCACGTCGGGCAGCAAGACATCGCTCCTCAAGAAGCGCGCAGACTCGTAGGTACGGAGCGGATTGTCGGCATCTCAACGCACAATGAGGCGCAGCTACGTGCCGCTAGTCTTGAGCCGGTCGACTACATCGCTATCGGTCCGGTCTTCGCGACGTCGTCGAAGCAGAATCCCGACCCCGTCGTCGGACTCGATGGGGTACGCCTGGCGCGCAGGCTGACGCAGAAGCCGGTCGTCGCCATCGGCGGGATCACGCTCGAAACCGCCGTCCGGGCTTGGGAAGCGGGCGCGAATTCCGTGGCCGTTATTTCGGCGATTTTTTCGACCAACGAGGATCCGGCGAAATCTGCCGGAAACTTTCTTCGCATCTTTCATGGAAAAAGTTGAGGTATGTCTTCCCATGACGCGCTTTGCCAAGCTTTGCGGCGGACATTTAGAGCTGACGTTGAGCCTGTCGAAATCACCGCCGATTCAAGCAACCGTTCTCTGGACGAAGCTCACAGCAATCTGTTTGAATTTCGATTAAGTTGCAGGTGTGAGATTATGCGAAGTCTGCGTGGCAAGTTGAACCTATCGCTAGGCGCGCTTACTGTTCTGGTTTTGCTGTTCCTGCTCGCCGCGTTCGCGTCCACGCAGACGCCCACTCCTTCCACCCAACAGAGTGGAGCGGCCGCCACCCCTGCGCCGACGCCAGATCACAAAGTCGACAATGCGGCAGCTCAGAATGCTGTGAACGACCAGGCCAAGCCAGGCGATGACGCGCGTCAGGCGCAGCTTGTGGCCGATACCGCCAAACTATTTCAGCTGGCCCAGGAATTACAGGCTGAAGTCGCGAAGAGCGGCAAGAATACTTTGTCCATTTCGGTCATGAAGAAAGCGGCGGAGGTCGAAAAACTGGCCAGGAGCTTGAAAGAAAGAATGAGAAACCAGTAAAGCGCTCACCGAAAGCGGCTTCATCGCAGATCGTTATGGCATAACGGGAGGTTTTCCGGTAGAACAAACTGAAACGTGTCCATTAGCAGCGAAACTACTCAAACCTCACCCCCCGCGACCGCTACGCATCTGGTGCAGGGGCTTGGTCTCTTCAGCGCAACCGCTATAGTCGTCGGGTCGATGATCGGCTCGGGCATATTTATCGTGCCTGCGGATATCAGCCGCATGGTTGGTTCGCCAGCCCTGCTGATTGCCGCATGGCTGGTGACGGCGGCAATGACCATCATTGGCGCCTTGAGCTACGGGGAGCTGGCGGCTATGATGCCGCGAGCCGGCGGCCAATATGTGTATCTCCGTGAAGCCCTGGGCCCCATGTGGGGCTTTCTTTATGGCTGGACCCTCTTCCTTGTCATTCAAAGCGGTACGATTGCGGCCGTCGCCGTGGCCTTCGGAAAATTCCTGGGCGTCTTCGCTCCCGGCGTCTCTGCATCGAATTGGCTCTGGCACATCGGTCATGTACCGGCCTGGCGTGTAGGGCCAATGGTACTTGGGAATATGGATATCGGCCTGAACACCGCCAATCTGGCCGGAATCGTAGTCGTAGTCTTGTTGACGGTAGTCAACATGTTTGGCGTGCGGTTGGGCGCCATGGTCCAGAACGTCTTCACGACGGCGAAGACTGCCGCTTTGCTTGGATTGGTGGTTTTCGGGTTCTTCCTGGGGCGCAATCCCGACGCCATACATGCGAACTTCGGCGCGAATTTCTGGCAGGGAACTTCCTTCTCTACGCTCCATGCGGTGGAAGTAGGTGTTGGCGGTTCCATTGCGATGGTGGGGCTGTTCACGATTCTTGCTGTCGTGCAGACCGGCTCACTTTTCTCAGCCGACGCCTGGAACAACGTGACCTTCACGGCCGGTGAGGTACGCAATCCGCGGCGGAACCTGCCGCTGTCACTGGTGCTGGGCACCGGACTGGTGCTCACGCTCTACATTCTGGCGAACTTTGTGTACCTGATGGCGCTGCCCCTGCATGGCGATCCTCACGGAACGACCATCTTTGCGCGCGGCATTCAGTACGCCTCCGAGGATCGCGTGGCGACGGCGGTGCTGGAGCAGATTTTCTCCGCGCGCGGAGCGTACCTGATGGCCGCGGCCATCCTCATCTCAACATTCGGCTGTGTCAACGGACTGACCCTGGCCGGAGCGCGCGTTTACTACGCAATGAGCCGCGATGGGCTGTTCTTCAAGGCCGCGGGCAACCTTCACCCGCGCTACAAGACGCCGGTCGCATCGCTGATCGTACAGGCCATCTGGACCGCCCTCCTCTGTTTGTCCGGCTCCTACGGTCAATTGCTGGACTACACCATGTTCGCCGCATTGGTCTTCTACATTCTGACCATCGGCAGCCTGTTCGTGTTGCGTGTAAGGCGCCCGGACGCCGAAAGGCCCTACCGCGCAATAGGCTATCCAGTGCTGCCTGCGATCTATATCGTGATGGCTGCGTGGATTTGTGTCGTACTATTGCGTTATAAACCCCAGTACACGTGGCCGGGATTGTTCATCGTTCTGCTCGGCGTACCGGTTTTTGCCGTGTGGTCTCGCAGGGGAACGGCACAGCCGTCGCATTAAATTTTGTTTGGAGGAAGAGCCTCGTACATGGCTAAACTTTTCGCGGTCAAGCCGCTCTCATCGCTGCAACAGGAAGCTGGCGAAGAGGGTGAGCACACACTCCGGCGGTCTCTGGGTCCGGTCAATCTAATTACGCTGGGCATTGGCGCTATCATTGGCGCGGGCATCTTTGTTCTGACCGGTCAGGCGGCGGCCCTCCACGCGGGCCCGGCCATTGCGCTCAGCTTCGTCATTGCCGGAATCACCTGCGCCTTCGCCGGACTGTGTTATGCCGAGTTCGCCTCCATCATCCCCATTGCCGGGTCGGCTTACACCTATGGATACGCCACCCTGGGCGAGCTTGTTGCATGGATCATCGGCTGGGATCTGGTGCTTGAATATGCTTTTGGCGCGGCGACTGTCGCATCCGGATGGTCTGGGTATTTCCTGAGTTTCCTGGAGCAGATTGGGCTCACGCCCTCGGCCTCCCTGGCGCGTTTTACGACGACCTATGGAACTGACCTCTATCTTTATCACGGCAAATGGGCGCCGCTGGCTTCGCTCCCGATGGAGGTAACGTCGGTTGTCGGTCTGCCACACGTCGTTGGAATATTTAACGTCGTCGCCTTCCTTGTGATCCTCGTCGTAACCACGATTTTGGTCATCGGCATCAAGGAATCAGCCAATCTTAACTCCGCCATTGTCATGGTGAAGCTGGGCGTTGTGGCCATCTTCCTTGTCCTGGGAGTCCACCACCTGATCCATCATCCGGAACTGCTGAAGGCGAATTGGCATCCGTTCATTCCTCCTCATCAGGGACCGGGCGCTTTCGGAATCCAGGGCGTTGTGGCTGGAGCATCATTTGTCTTCTTCGCTTACATCGGCTTTGACGCTGTCTCTACGGCCGCCCAGGAAGCAAAAAACCCGCAGCGCGACATGCCCATCGGCATACTCGGCTCGCTCGTAGTTTGCACCATCCTGTACATCCTTGTGTCACTCACTCTGACGGGCCTGGTCCCCTACAGCGAGCTCAATGTTGCGGAGCCGGTTGCCGTCGGCATAGACGTGACTGGCGTTGCATGGGGCAGTCTGTTAGTGAAGATCGGAGCAGTCTTCGGCCTGGGAACAGTAATGCTGGTAATGCTGCTTGGCCAATCGCGTGTTTTCTTCTCGATGTCCCGCGACGGATTGTTGCCGAAGTGGGCCAGCGCGATTCATCCGAAATTCCGCACTCCCTGGATCTCGAATATCATCGTGGGCACGATCGTAGCGTTTCTCCCCGCTCTGCTGCCCATCGCAAAGCTGGCCGCGCTGGTGAACATGGGAACGTTGCTGGCGTTCACCATCGTGTCTGCCGGTGTCTGGATTCTTCGCGTTCGTCATCCAGACCTGGAACGGCCCTTCCGCACGCCGCTTGTGCCGCTAGTGCCCATTCTGGGCATCGTTAGCGCCTTCTACCTGATGCTCAACCTGCCTCTGCTCACGTGGATCGTGGCGATAGCGTGGCTGATCATTGGGCTCGTGATCTACTTCACCTACTCAACCAAACACAGCAAGGTTCAGCAGCTGCCTACAGTTGTGACACGAAGCAGTTAACCAACATGGCCAAAATGCCACGGCCTTCCTCATTGGGAGGTCGTGGTCTATCTGTGCCGCGCCATTCGCGCTTCCAGTCCAGCTTTTATTTCCGGCCATTCCTCCTGGATGATGCTGTACCAGAAGCTATGCCGAAAGCTGCCATCGGGCATAATCATGTGGTTGCGGAAGACGCCCTCGGGCTTCGCTCCCAGAGCGGCGATAGAGGTTTGCGACTGCAAATTGTTGTGATGGGTCTTGAATGAGACCCTGACTGCTCCCAGCACTTCAAAGGCGTGACGCAGTTGCAGATACTTGACCTCCAGATTGATTCCTGAACGTTGGTAAGCGGGTGCCAGCCACGTCCCTCCGATCTCCAGCCCACGGTTGTGTACGTCGATATCCATGTAGCGCGTCGATCCGATGATCCTGCCGCTGCCCTTACTCCATGTAATCCAGGGCAGCGCTCTGCCAACCGCCGCCTGATCCAGAGCTTGCTCTATCCACAAACGTAGGTCCGCTTCGGAAGTGACGTACATCGGCATCCACTTCCAGATCGTTGGAGAGAAAGCCACCTCGGCCAACGCGGGCAGGTGATCCATATTGAGCGGTTCCAGACGAACGAGGCGTCCTTCCAGAACCACAGGCTCGACAATCATCGGTTTCGCGGCATT
>Ga0206966_1045_pt1 | contig 41943 bp, 28 predicted proteins | sample Alteio_BWOrgHeat_23_FD_152970 | JGI IMG/M metagenome (GOLD analysis project Ga0206966, IMG submission 152970) | Enriched cells from forest soil in Barre Woods Harvard Forest LTER site, Petersham, Massachusetts, United States -... | ecosystem: Environmental > Terrestrial > Soil > Temperate forest >...
ACTGCAGGATTAGACGGGGTCGCAAGCGGCTGCACGTGGCTCGCGGCCGAGGCGAGCGTGATCGTCAGTGTGGTTGAGCCGGTGGTGCCCGCGCCGGTAAGGCTGATCGCGCCGGACGCGCCGCATGTAGCGCCGGATGGAAGCCCGGTGCAAGTGAACGTCGCGACGTTGCCGGTGAAAGCTCCCAGAGCCGACGCGTCAATCGTGACCGTGCCCGTGCTGCTACCGGACGGAATTGTGATCGACGTAGTGCCTGCCGCGAGCGTAAAGCTGGGAGTGCCGATGGCTGCAGCGAGGTTGGCGAAGTTCAAAGTGCCGAGACCCGTTGCGAGGTCGAAGCCCGTTCCTGCCGCATAGCCGCTCAAAACGCCGATCGGATCGCTGTTCGTCGCTCCCGAGCAGTTCAGAGAACCTTGAGCGCACGGCATGGCATTTGTGCCGACCGTGACGTCGTGAAAAATGCAGGAACTCGCGGTCGAGGTCGAGGAGCAACTCGACGCGGATTCTGAATTCGCCAGAGCATAGAGCGTCGGATTGAAATTGCCTAGCCGACCATTGGCTTGAACTAGCAGCGCGACGCCGCCCGCGAATACCTGCGCGGATGCGGAGGTGCCGCCGACGCCTTCGAGGACGACATACTTTTCGCCAGAGCTGCCTTGCACTGTGGTGCTGCATGGCTGCCCGCTTACGCCGACTTCCTCAGACTCGAGGTCGGCCTCGCACTCGGCGTAAAATGTACTCGAGATTTCTCCGTCGGCGGCGAACAAGGAAACGTCTGGAATGTCGCGAACGCCGTCACTCGGAACGCCAGTGCCTGTTTGCCACGTCGGTTTTTTGTAGCCGCCGGTGCAACCTGTCGGTCCGTTTGGGTTGTCGTCGGTCGGCGCGGAGATGCAGTTGCTTGCGCCGCCAGAACTGCCAACGGTACCGACCACGTCGGCATTCTGATATTCGCCGTTATTGCAAGCTGCGACGGCGGTTCCTGGATCGGGCAATCCCGAGATGAGACCCTGATACAGGACGAAGTTTGTGCAGCTGTCGTTCCAGACCATTTCCGGGATGTAACCGAGCGCGGATAGTGTGGAGGTGGTGCCGCTGGCGGAGTTGGTGGCAGACCAGTATTGCGACGGATTATTGAAATTCGCGTAGTCGAAATCGGTGCCGCCGACGGCGATGTTGTATGGCGTGGAAGCCGTGCCGTTGACGGCCAAGCCGTCTTCGGCGGGTTGAACGTCGTCGGAACCCGACTCTTCATAAAAGTCGCAACCGGCGGCGCCGCTATCGCCCGATGCGACGGAAACGGTGATGCCTTCGCCGGCAGCTTGTTGCCAGAGGCTGTTGTAGAAAGCGTTTTCGGCGGTGCCGAGGCCATATTCGCACTCGCCGTAGCTATCGCTCAAGATCGGCGCGGTATTATTGTCCACCACGTACTGGGCGGAATAATCTCCGCCGAAATCGAAGCCGGATTCGCCGGCGACATTGGTGCAGCTGTGGCCGCCGGTGGGCGAGATAACCAGGTCGATCGTCGCGCCGGGAGCGACGGCGCCGGCCCACTCGACGTCGAGGATGGCTTCCTCTTCATCGGAATTCTCTTCACAATTCTGCACGCCCGGATTGGTGTTGGTGGGCAGAACGCGATTCATCGTGAGCGCAGGCAATCCGAAGATCGAGCGAAACTGGGTGTAGTCCGAGGTGACCACGTCGCTATCGCTGACGATCGCGATGGTTTGGCCCGTGCCGGTGGTGCCGGCGTTCCACAGCGGCGTCACGTTATAAATTTTCGCGAAGTCGTAGGGACCTACCACGTAGCAATTCGTATTGCCTTCGTAGCATTCGTCCACGCCGGCTTCCGTGAATTGGCCTTTCTGTCCAGCGCTGTGAACTTTGTTGCTGTTCATCTCTTTGAGGTAAGTTCCGCGGTGATGAGACATCGCCTTGGGCCGAAAATTGTTCAGGCGGTTGACGCCGACAATGGCGGACGCGAGCGCGGTGGGGATCTGCGGGTCGGTTGAGTTCGCCCAATGCATTCTGCCGTTGGGGTAAAGGTATTTGTGGATGCTGGTGTGAAACGCGGCTTGGACCGAGCCGGCGTTGCCGGAAAAGTCGATCATGGTGCGGCCGTTCGAGACGCCGTTCACGGTGAAGCCCTGTGAAGAAAGCCACGCTTCGATTTTTTGGACGTCGGCTTCGGACGCGCCGTACTGAACGCCGTATTGCTCGGGCGTGAGCCACTTGTGATAGTTCGGCGATTTTTTATCCTGCTGCTGCTCGAGCAGAGTGTCTAGCGCCGATTCCTGCGAGGGGCTGCGCTTGAGCACGAGGAACAGGTGATTCATCACGAGAGAAGAGGGCGCGGCGCCTTGATCGTATTTGGCGAGCGCGAGCGGGTGGGTGTTTCCGGCGAGGCGCGTAAGGTGCGTGGGATCGACGGGCTGCGTAATCAGGGAGCGTTCCTGTGCCCGCGTGGAGCAGGTAAGCACAAGAATTGCAGCAAGGATGGCGGTTCCAGCGAAGGAAGGTTGAACGACGCGAATCATAAAATTAAGGCTCCGGTGATTAGGGTCCGCGGAAACGGTTTTCTGCAATTTGATTCGCGGCCTGCGGGCCGAAAGTTCCGTAGAGTTCCGGACGGATTCAAGAGTCTTTGACGCTCTGGCCCGCTGGAAGGGCAGACACGTGCCGCACCACTAAGATGCATGAGATCGCTGCGGGGTGGCCAGACGAATTCAGATGGCGCGCCGCCGATGGGGCACTGTCCGGTGGTTCATGCGAATGGATTGCGAAAGCTACTCGTAGCGCAGTGCGATGATTGGATCGGTTCGCATAGCGCGGCGAGCGGGGACGTACGCGGCGACGAGAGCGACGACGAGAAGCAGTCCGCCGACCCCGATGTAGGTGAGTGGATCGTTGGGATGCACGCCGAAAAGAAGACCAGCCATCAAGCGCGAGAGAAGTAGAGCACCGATAAGCCCGATGCCGAGACCGATCCCGGCGAGCGTAAGGCCTTGGCGTAGGACGAGCAGAAGGACTTGCCAGCGGCTTGCGCCGAGAGACATGCGAACGCCGATCTCGTGGGTGCGGCGCGTGACGGAGTAACTCATCACGCCGTAAATGCCGACGGCTGCGAGCGTGAGCGCAACGGCCGCAAAAACAGCGAGCAGCAACATTTCGAAGCGCGGCTGGGCATTTGCTTCGGCGACTACGCCGTCCATGGTCACAACCTCAGAGATGGGTAGGTTGTGATCGAAGCTCCACACCGCGGATTTCACCGAGTTCGTGAGCGCTGCCGGATCGCTAGTCGCGCGGACCACCAGCGTGATGTAGGAAACAGCGGAGTTCTTCTCGCCTAGGAAGTTCGGATCCTGGAGAGCGGCTCGATAGACTTCGGGCTCGATCTGCGCGGCCCAGTCGGACTGCGCTGCGTTTTTCGAAACGCCAACAACGGTGAGCCAGTCCTGGTTGCCACGATCGGTATCAAAGGTGAGGCGTTTGCCAACTGGGTCTTCGTTCGGCCACACGTCGTGCGCGAAGCGCTGGTTTACCACCACGACGTGCGGCATGGTCATGGTGTCCGTAGCTTCAATCGCGCGTCCCTCCAAAATCGGGAGTCGCATCGTTTCGAAGTAGCCGGGAGCTGCCTCGCGGTAAACGGCCGACGGCATGTCTTGCGGCGCAGGTACGGGACGTCCGCCAACGAGATAGCCGACGCCCCACTGGTCGCCGTCGAGCGGAAGGTGATTGATGGCGCCGACGGATTCCACGCCGGGGAGGGCTCGGACGCGTTCGAGAAGATTGCGGTAGAAAGCTTCGCGCGCGGTTTGCGGCTCTTCCGCTGAGCCGGCGACGGAAACGACCATCGAGAGAACGCTGCGCGGATTGAAGCCAGGATCGACTGAGCGCAGCGCGGCGAAGCTGCGAGTGAGAAGTCCTGCGCCGACGAGAAGAAGCAGCGCTAGCGCAAATTCAGAAATCACGAGCAGGCTGCGAAGGCGGTTTCTGCCGATGCCGTCGCTCGTGCCCCGACCGGATTCCTTCAGCGTCTCAGCGAGATTTACCGCAGAGGCTTGTAGCGCGGGAGCCAGCCCAAAGGCGACGCTGCAAAGAACGGTGATCGCAATCAGAAAAATCACGGCATGGGCGTCAACGGCGATGGAATCCAGGCGGGGAAGTTCCGCGGGGCTTAGCGCGACGAGTGCGCGTGTGCCCCATACGGCGAGCACGAGGCCAAGTACGCCGCCCGTCGCGGAGAGCAACAAATTTTCAGTGAGGAATTGGCGGACGAGACGGCCTCGACTCGCTCCAATCGCGGTGCGCACGGCGAGTTCTTTTTGCCGTGCTGCGGACCGCGCTAGCAGCATGTGAGCGACGTTGGCGCAGGCGATCAATAGGACTAGACCGACGGCCGCCATCAAAATCAAAAGAGGAGCCTGAACCTTCCCTACTACTTTTTCTTTGAGCGGAGTGATCGTGATTCCGCGGTTCGTGCCGGGAAATTGCGCGTCGAGATTGCTTGTGATCCCGGCGAATTCCGCGCGAGCTTGCCCGAGCGAAACGCCTCGAGCGAGCCGCCCGAAGACTCGCGCCGAGTTGAAGCCTCGATCGGTGACGTGGTGAAGCACGAACGGCATCCAGAGTTCCGATTTCGTGGCCCAGAACGGGGCAAAACGGAAACCCTGCGGCATCACGCCAACGATCGTGAACGTCTCGCCATCGAGTGTGAGGGGCTTTCCGACGACTGCCGGATCGCCGCCGAAATGCCGCTGCCAGAAGGCGTAGCTTAGAATCACTTCGTGGTCCGCGCCTTGCTTGTCTGCGCCGGCGGTAAACCAGCGGCCGAGAAGCGGCGGCACGCCGAGCATGGGCAAAATACTCTGAGAAATTCGCAGTCCTTCGACGCGCTCGGGCGAGGAAACGTTGGAAAGATTCACCGAACGCATTTCAGCCGCGCCCATCGATTCGAATGACTTCGATTGAGCTTGCCAGTCGATGAAGTTAGCAGGGGAGACGGGTCCGGTTTCGCTGCGGAGAATGGTTACGAGGCGGTCGGAGTCGTTGTAGGCAAGCGGGCGCAACAGGACGCTATTCACGACGGTGAAAATAGCGGCGTTGGCACCGATGCCGAGTGCGAGCGCCAGGATGGCGACGATGGTGAAACCCGGCGCGCGCAGCATCGAACGAGCGCCGAAGCGCAAATCCTGGAGAAATGTTTCGAAGAGGTTGGCGCCTGCGGCGTCGAGGCATTCCTCTTTGGTTTTGTCGAAGCCGCCGAATTCCAGGCGCGCGCGCCGCATCGCATCCTCGTGTGAGATTCCGCTGCGCATGAGGTCTTCGACGTACGCGTCGATGTGAAAGCGAAGTTCTGCGTCCATGCCGGTGGCGAATTCTTCGCGACGGGCTGACGATTGAAACAGCGACCGCAGGTGCTGCCAGAACGTCATGGTGTCTCCATTTTTACGACGCGACGTGCGCGGATTCGCCGGTCATTCGTAGCGCAGCGCCACAATTGGATCCACGCGCATGGCTCGGCGCGCGGGAACATACGACGCGAGCATGGCAACCGCAGCGAGCAAAAGTGCGACGGCGGCAAACGTGAGCGGGTCATATGAATTCACGTTGAAAAGCATCGCGCTGAGGAATCGCGTGAGCACGAACGCGCCCGCGAGACCGGCGACGACTCCGATGATAACGAGGCGAAATCCCTGACCGAGCACAAGGTTCATGATGTGTGACCGCTGTGCGCCGAGCGCGACGCGGACGCCGATTTCCTGCGTACGCTGGCTCACCGCGTAAGCGATGACGCCGTATATGCCGACTGCGGCGATGAGCAGCGCCGTTGCGGCGAAAACGCCGAGCAGGAGCAACGTGAACCGACGGTCGGCGTACCACTTCGAGACTTCGTCGCTGACCGTAGAGAACTCGGCGGGAAGCGTGGGATCGAGATCGTGGAAGATGCCGCGCGCGGTGGAGATGATTGCCGCGGGAGGCTGCTCGGTGCGGACGAGCAGGTTGTATGTGTCCGCGCCCTGAGGCCGCTGTCGATAATTTGTATAGATGAGCGGCGATTGCGGCGCGGTCGGACCGTCCATGCGCACATCGCCAACGACGCCGACGATAGTCATGATTCGCGTGTCGCCGTCCATGTTGCCAAACTCAATCGTCTGCCCGACGGGATCGGAATCGGGCCATTTCGCGCGAGCGAGGGCTTCGCTGATGATGGCGACGTGCGGCGCGTCGATGGTGTCTGAATCATGGAAGAGGCGGCCGCGCACCAGTGGAATCTGGAGCGCGCGGAAATAGCCTTCGCTGACGACGCAATATTCGGCGTCGCCGAGACGCGCCGGATCCTTGGCGAGGTTGCCGAATTCGTCCATCGATTTCGGCGGAGCAATTCCGTTCATCAGGATGAACGTTCCGTTGGCGGTTTGTCCCGACGGCGGCACGCTGCCGGTGAGGCCGACTTCGGTGACGCCGGGAACGCTGCGCAATTTCGCGAGAGCATTGTCGAGGAATTGCACTTCGCGCGGTTTGTCGGCGTCTGTTGCAGACGGCGGTGGAGAGAAGCGTGCGGCTACGACGTTCTCAGGGTGAAAGCCGCCTTGCACGTCAAGTAACTGGAGAAAACTGCGGCCGAGCAGACCTGCGCCCGCGAGCAGGATCAGAGTGATGGCGACCTGAGCGACGACCAGAACGCGGCGCGTGCGTTGGCCGGAGGCTGAGGGCGAGCCCGTGCGGCCGCCTTCTGCAAGCGCCGTCTGCGGATTTGCTCCAGACGCGCGCACCGCCGCGACGAGGCCGAGCACGACGGCGACGACGATTGCGACGCCGAGAGCGAACGCGAGCACGGCCCAATTCACGCCGATATTTTCTTTCAGCGCGAGCGCCGGCGGCGCGAGACGCGGCAAAATCGCGGCGCCCCACAGTGCTAGCGGAATTCCAGCGGCGGCGCCGAGAAGCGAGAGCAGAAGAGTCTCAACCAGAAATTGCGAGACGATGCGCGGGCGTCCGGCGCCGAGTGCGACGCGAACGGCGAGTTCGCGTTTGCGCGCCGCGATTTGCGCGAGCAGGAGGCTTGCGATGTTGGCGCAGCCGACGAGCAACAGAAACGCCGCACCGCCGGAAATCGCAAGCAGCGCGGGGCGCATTGGGCCGACCATCGAGTCTTGCAGCGTGCGGACGGCCGCGCCCGTCATCCACGTGTCGTCGCCGTACTGCTTCTTCAATGTTGCGGCGATGGATTGAAGATCAGCCTGCGCTTGCGCAAGCGTGACGCCGTCTCGCAGGCGGCCAAGCCCGTGCCAGTTGAGTGCAGTGCGGCTGTTGCGCGGCGCTTCGAGCTCGCGCGGAATCCAGACGGCTGCGTCGGTGGGGAAATTGAAACCCGCCGGCATCACTCCGATCACGGAGTAGTCGTCGCCTTCGATGTGCAGGCGCATGCGCGAAAAATCAGTACTCGCGCCGAGATAGCGTTGCCAGTAGCCGTAGTTGACGATTGCGGTACGCGCCGCGCCCACGTGTCGTTCGTCTTGCGCGAAGCTTCGGCCGATGAATGGTTCAGTGCGCATCGTGGAAAAGAAATCTTTGGAGACAACTGCGCCGATCGCCCGCGTGGGTTCGCTGCCGCCAGACATCGACACTGGGTACGCGGCGTACTCGGCCATCGTTTGTAGCGAGCGATTTTGCTGCTGAAGATCGGTGAAATTGGGATCGGAGAGGTTGCCTAGGCGGTCTTTGTCGTCGGTCTGCCAGATGCGGACGATACGATCGGGCTGCGGGTAGCCCAGCGGGCGCAGCAAGACGCCGTCGATGACGCTGAAGATAGCAGTGTTCGCGCCGATACCGGCCGCGAGCGTGATCACGGCGACGGCAGTGAAGCCGGGATTTTTGCGCAAGGTGCGAAATGCGTAGCGCAGATCCTGCGCGGCGTTTTCGATGAAGCTCACGCCGCGAGCTTCGCGGCATTCTTCTTTGGTTTTATCGACGGCGCCAAATTCAAGACGTGCGCGGCGCAAGGCTTGTTCTCGCGATGCGCCTTCGCGCACGAAGTCTTCGGCACGCGCTTCGATGTGGTGGCGCAGCTCAGCGTCCATCTCATTTTCGGAGGCTGAGCGCTGCGTTGTGTTGCGGAACCATGAATTGATCTTGCTCCAGGCAGACATCTCGATCTCCTTCTCGGGAAAGCTATTCGTAACGTAGCGCGACCATCGGATCGACTTTCGTCGCTCGTTGCGCCGGCAGGTACGACGCGACAAGCGTGACCGCCGCCACAGTCGCGACGGCGCCCGCGAGCGTAAGTGGGTCCGACGGTTTCAGACCGAACAGAGTGCTTTCGATCAGGCGCATCGTGACGAGCGTGGCCGGCACGCCGATCGCGATGCCGACGGCGAGCACCACGATCGATTCGCGCAAAATCAGCCACAGCACGCCGCCCTGTTGCGCGCCCAGCGCCATGCGTACGCCGATTTCATTGGTGCGGCGGACGACACTGTACGTCATCACGCCGTAGAGGCCGATGCACACGAGGAGCAGCGCCAGGAGCGCGAAGAAAATCGAGAGCTGCGAGATCAGCGTCTCGCGGCTCGTGAATTGGTCCACGTGCTCTTGAATTGTGTGGATGGAAGGGACGGGCATATTCGGGTCGAGCTGGTTGAGCGCGGCGTGGACGCTGGCCGCGGCGCGCTCTGGATTGCCCGAAGTGCGAATCTGCATCCACGAGACGTACGAGTTTTCGCCGGTCATCTGCGCCAGCGAGAGATACACGAGCCGGCGCGCGTTATCGCGGGGGCCGCTGTACAGGACGTCTTTCACCACGCCTGCAATTTCCCAGTCGCCATCGAGGCCGGGCATGTTCAGAACGAGCGTCTGGCCCACAGCGCCGCCATTCGGGAACAAATCGTGAGCGAGCTTGTCGTTGATTACCACGATGTGCGGCGCAGACGCGCCGTCGCGTGCTTCGATGACGCGTCCCTGCTCAAGGCCGAGGTGTAGCGTTTCAAAGTAATTCGGCGTCATGCGGAGAAAAGTGCTCTGGGTATCTTCGTCGGGATTCACGGGCCGACCTTTCACCGACACCGTGGTGGACCAGCTACCCATGGCCATGGGTGGCACATTGGAGAGGGATGACGCCTCGACGCCCGGGAGAGCGTTCATGCGATCGAGCAGCGTCCGGTGGAATCCGTCGAGTTGTTCCGGTTTGTAACCGGCGAGCTTCGGTTCAATATTCACGACAAGCAGGTGGGAACGCTCGAATCCGAAGTCGCGATTTTCGAGATTGCGCAGCGTGCGGAGGAAAAGGCCGGCGCCTACGAGAAGCACGAGTGACAGCGCCACCTGTGCGGCGATTAGAATCTGCGGCACCATCCGCGAACCGCGCGAGCTGCTTCCCACCGCCGAACGCACGCTCGAATTCAAGCCCGTCTGCATCGCCATCCGCGAAACGCTCAGTGCCGGCCCGATCCCGAACAGCACGCCGGTCAGCAGCGAAACGCCGAGGCTGAACGCGAGAACATGCCAATCCGGCATGGCCTGAATGGTCGTAAACTTTTCGCCCTTCGCAACAAACGCGATCAGCCCGCTAGTGCCCCAGTAGGCGAATACGAGACCCAAGGCTCCGCCGCACAACGACAGCGAGAGAGATTCCGTGAGCATCTGCCGCACGATTCGCCAGCGGCCGGCGCCGAGCGCGAGGCGCGTTCCGATTTCGTGTTCGCGCGCGAGAGTCTTCGCGAGCAGGAAATTCGCGAGATTGGCGCACGCGATCAGTAGCACCACTGCAACCACCGCCATCAGAATTCGAAGTGGTTGCTCGTAGCGCGAACGCAGTTGCGAAACGCCTTCCGCGCCGGGCAGAAGCTCGACGTAGCTCTTTTCGATTTCCTGTTTGCGCTCCGCGGTCGCGTCGCCTTCACGCGCGCGCATGTAGTCGCGCAGTTGCATCGTCATCCATTGCTGCGCCTGCGCACGCGAAACGCCCGGCTTCAGGCGGCCCATTATTTGCAGCCAGTAGTAACCACCGGGCGCGTTGAGCGACTCCGTCATCATGATCTGCGGCTGCATCCCGAGTGGAACCCAGAAGTCCGTCGGCACCGCTTCGCGATGCTCGCCGTAAAAATCGCGACCTGCCACGCCGACGATGGTGAGCGGCGTGCTGTTGACGGTAATCGTTTGTCCGATTGCATTCGGATCGGCGTTAAGCGAAGAGCGCCAGTAGCGGTCGCTCACTACGACTACCGGCCGGCTGCTTGCGCCGTTGTCGTCGGCGGGATCGAGCAAACGTCCGGCGGTCGCCGGCACGCCGAGAACGTCGAAATAATTTCCACTTACGAGAATCGTCTGAGCCGATCCGATGCCGCCCTCGCCACTGCGCCGCACCGTGGTGCGCAAAGCTCCGCCACTTTCGTACGCAGCGATGCCGCTGAACGCTTCGCCGCTCTGCTGCATACGCTGATAAAGCTCGTATGGGAAAAGATCGATCGAGCCGGAGATGCCGTCCACCACGCCGCCGTCGGTTTGCTTTCCGATCGAGACGAGGCCTTGCGGGTCTTTGACCGGCAGGGACTTCAATATCAGGTCGTTGATCAGGGTGAAGATGGCGGTGTTGGCGCCGATGCCGAGGGCGAGCGAGAGGATCGCGATCGCCGTGAAGCCCGGGCTACGGCGCATGGTGCGGAACGCGAAGCGCAAATCCTGCAATAGATTTTCAATCATGCTGACTCCCTGCGCCTCGCGGCATTCTTCTTTCATGCGATCGACGGCGCCAAAGTCCAGGCGTGCGCGCCGGAGCGCTTCGTCGTGTGAGAGGCCGGCATCGTCGCGCTGGAGCGCGTCGGCGTACGCTTCAACGTGAAAGCGCAGCTCGACATCCATGTCGCCTTCGTAGCTGCCGCGATACTTGAGCGCCTTCAGCCAGGTTTGCAGCTTCGACTTCGCGCTCATTCGTGCCTCAGTGCGATCAGCGGATCGGTTTTCATCGCGCGGCGCGTGGGGATGTAGCAGGCGGCCATCGTCACCATGCCCATCACGATCGCGGCGAACGCAAATGTGAGCGGATCGACGGGCGACACGCCATATAGTTCGCTTGCGAGCAGGCGCGTGGCGAGCAGTGCGAACACGAGACCTACGGAAATGCCGATGAGGGCGTACTTCAGGCCTTCGCGCATCACCATCCACAGCACATCCCGTTTCTGCGCACCGAGCGCCATGCGAATTCCGATCTCGCGCGTGCGCTTCGCCACTAGAAACGACAGCACGCCGTAGATGCCGATCACTCCCAGCAGCAATGCAACTCCGGCGAACGCGACAAAGAGCCATGCTGTCGATGCGGGTGTCGCTACGGAATCCGCGACGACTCGGGTCATGGAGCGAACGTCGCTCGCGGGAACTTCGGGATTCAGTTGCGCAACAGTGGTGCGCAAAATCTCCTGTACTTGGCGGTCGTCGAGGCGCGTATCAATTGTGAGCGTCATGTCTGACGGTATGCCGCCCTGTTCCATCGTCGCTTTCGTGGTGAAGGGGATGTAAATCACGCCGTCGAAAAGATCGGGGGCGTTTTGCGAGAAGGAGTAGGCGCGCGTATCGGGAACGACGCCGACGACGGTGCGCCACTCCTGTTCGCCGCTGAAGCGGAAATGGTGGCCGACGGCGTCTGCGGCGGGCCACAGGCGGTGAGCCGTAGCGGCGCTCATCACTGCTACGGGCGCACTGGTTTCGTCTTGCGCGCTGAAAGTGCGGCCCGAGCTGATGGGCATCGACATCACGCTGAAATATTCCGGCGTGACGACGTTGAGCCACACCAGCGGCAACGGAGCGCTGCTGTCTGGGGGATGCCCTTCGATTTCGAGCGAACGCTTCGCGATGCGACCGTCGAGCGGCAGCGTGTTGATGAGCGCCGCGCCATTCACGCCGGGATGCGATTCGATGCGCTGCACAAGCTCACGATAGAAAGAAATGCATCTCTGAGCGTCGCTGCAGAATTCTTCGTTGGGGGTGATGCGAGCCGTGGCGGTGGTTGCGACGCGGAAGCCCAGATTCGCGTGCGAGACGGTCCAGAAGCTGCGGATCAGAAGTCCTGCCGCGATCACGAGCAGCACGGCGAGCGCGATTTCTGTGGTGGCGAGCGCGCCGCGCAGCGCCTGCGAGACGGATTTCGCTGCGCCGCGGCTCGCAGAGCCGAGCGACTCGGCAATCGCGGTTCGCGAAGCGTGGAGCGCGGGCGCGAGGCCGAACAGAAATCCGGTGACGATGGCGAGCGCGCCGGTGAAGAGCATCACGCGCCAGTCGATGTGCGCTTCAGCGAGGCGCGGCGTGTCAGGCGGCAGCGCGATTTTCAGAATTTGCAGTCCCTCAGTCGCGAGCAGCACGCCGACTATGCCGCCGATTCCAGCGAGCAGCACGCTTTCGGTGAGAAGTTGACGCACAAGGCGTGTGCGGCCGGCGCCCATGGCGGTGCGAACCGCGATTTCTTTTTCGCGAGTGGCGGCGCGCGACAACGCCAGATTTGCAACGTTAACGCACGCGATGAGCAGAATTAGTCCCACGGCCCCGAGCAACAGCACGAGGCGGCCGCGCACATCGGAGACAAGGCCGGTCGCGAGCGGGACGACGCTGATGTTTGCATTCCAACTCTGTGGCATCGGCCAGGGGAATAGCTCCCCGACGTGCGCCTGGAACATTCGAATCTCAGTTCGAGCGCGCGGCAGCGTCTGGCCTTCGCGCAGGCGGCCGAAAATATTCAGAAAATCGCCGGCCCAGTAGGAGTGCGTGTCGCTCGGATCGTTGCGCAGCGGAATCCACACTTCGGTCTTTGCGGAGGGGAAGCGGAAATCAGCAGGCATCACGCCGACCACGGTGCGATTCACGCCTTCGAGTGAAATCGGATGGCCGATGATCGACGGATCGGAGCCAAACCGGCGCTGCCACAGCGAATCGCTCAGCACGACGAAGTTGTCTTGCCCCGCGTGGTCTTGCCCGGCTAGAAATGTGCTGCCGAGTGCGGGTTTTGCGCCAAGCACGGAGAAGAATTCTGCGCTCACCAGCGTTCCGGTCAGACGCTTGGGATCGCTGTGCCCGGTGAGATTGAATTCGTGGCCTTCCGCGTACGCGGCAGGCTCGATCGAGGTGACGCGTTCGCGCATCGCGACGAACGCGCCTTTCGGATACGTGCCGGTGACATCGACAAGCTTTTCTGTCTGAGGAAAGGGAAGGGGCCGCAGCAGAATTCCATCCACCAGGCTGAAGATCGCGGTGTTCGCGCCGATGCCGAGCGCGAGCGTCATCACTGCGACGGCCGTGAACCCGGGATTCTTGCGCAGCACGCGAGCGCCGTACTTCAAATCCTGCACAAAAGATTCGATTGTGCCGACGCCGCGCGATTCGCGGCACTCTTCCTTGGCCTTATCGACTGCGCCGAATTCGAGTCGCGCTTGCCGTAGAGCTTCGTCGCGCGTCAATCCGGGTCCGCCATGCTCACGCAGCAGGTCCTCGGCGCGCGCCTCGATGTGGAAACGCAGCTCCGCATCCATGTCCGATTCGATCGCGGTGCGGCCGGTGAGGCCGCGAGCCCAGGAACGCAGCTGGCTCCACATTGCTAGACCTCCTCCGGCTTGGTACTCAGAATTCCGGCGATCAGATTCGCCATGCGATTCCACTTTTCCGTTTCCGCGAGCAGGCGGCGCTTTCCGGCGGCGGTGAGCCGGTAATATTTCGCTTTGCGCTTATTTTCGGATTCGCCCCATTCGCTTGCGATCCATCCCTGATGCTCCAGCCGATAGAGAGCGGGGTAGAGCGAGCCTTGCTGGATCTCCAGGCGCTCTTTTGAGATTTGCTGGATGCGCAGCAGCACGCCATAACCGTGCAGCGGGCCGAGCGAAACGGCTTTGAGGATCAGCATGTCCAGCGTTCCCTGCAGCAACTCCATATTCTTGTCCAAAGGAGGTCTCTCCTAGATGCACTAGGAATGTAAGGCTGAGTCTCCTAGACTGTCAAGGAGAGATACGCGGTTGCCTGGAGAAAAGTTCAGCGGAAATTTATCGGGAGAAAAAGACTCCGCTGGTCCTTATATGGAGCCTTGGAACGGGGGTGGGTTATGGCGCGCTCGGGGCGTTATCGACGTTGACCACGGCGCAAGCGTTGGCGTCGGACACCGCGTGCTTGCAATTGTCGAGCGCCGCTTTGCGCGCGTCCTCCGCCGTCAGCTTCGCGGTGGCAAAGCCGTATCCGTGAGCGGACTTCGCGAACGCCTTGTGAGGGCCGAGCAGCAAGTAAGCGTGAAAAGCTTGAGCGCCGCTCTCGCTCAGGCCGTCGGGCGTCGCCACATCAGGAGCGCGAACTTCCGGATACGGCTCGGTGAGCGGCGATAGCGAGTGCGCGCTGAGCCATTGGGTTACGGTGTCGCTCCATACGTCCGGATGGCGGAAGAGCGAGTGCCCGTCGTCGCCGATGGCTGGCGCGATCACGAGCTGGCCTTGACCGCCTTGCGAGCGAAACGCGTCGTCAAACTTGTGCGCGAGTTCGGGCCAGAAATATTTGTCGTTCTCCGCGTACAGCCAGAGCATCGGCACGCGCGACGTCTTACCAAAATCCTTGAACGTGTGAATCAGGTTGCCGGGATCGCAAACGTCATGGTCGGACTTTGATCCACGGCCGCCGGCGAAGCTGATGGCGGCGATCAACCCGGCTGGCGCTTGCGCCGTGAGGGCGACGGTTGCGAGGCCCCCAGTTGAAACGCCCACCGCCATCACGCGCGACGTATCAACTTGCGGCAGTTCGCGCGCATACGCGATCGCTTGCGCCAGATCCTCGGCGGATTGTTCTGCGACGGTGCGATAGTCGCGCGAATCGCACGGACCGACGCGCCGACCTTCCTGCTCACCGCCGGAATGGCCGTAGCCGCGCCGCACCACGACGATCACAAACCAACCGCGCCGCGCGAACCACATCGCCTGCGGGAGCAGCGACCACGGCGTCACGGTGAGATGTTCCTCGGGTTTTCGCGACGAGCCGTGCGTCATCACGACGAGCGGATGCTTGCCCGGTGCGTCGAAATAAACCTGCAGCGCGTCGAGGCCCGTCGGCGCGGCTTGCACCCAGGGAATCGTTACTTCGCGCTCGACGTAGCCCTGCGCGTGCGCCACGGGCGCTACAAGCGACGCCAGCGCGCAGCAAAACGCCGCCACAGAATGTTTGCGTAAACGCATGACGGTGATTGTCGTTGCGGGATTGGGCGAATGCAAGCGGAGCGATTCCCAGCGGATACCGGTTACGCCGGGCGAGTTGCTGCCTGCGCAACTTCCTCGGTCACCACTACAAATTTCTTTAGGTTCGCCATCCCGAACGATGTGGTAATTGCAACGTCCGAGGCATCACGCCCGGCTGCCATCAGCACGCGGCCGATTCGTGGAGTGTTGTGCCGCGCGTCAAACGTCCACCAGCGATCGTCGAGGTAGGCTTCAAACCAGGCGCTGAAATCCATCGGCTCGGGCGCAGCGGGCACGCCGATGTCACCGAGATAGCCGGTGACGTAACGCGCAGGAATGTTCAGCGCGCGGCACATCGTCACGGCGAGATGCTGGTAGTCACGGCAGACGCCGAAGCGCTCGGTGTAAACATCGAGCGCGCTTTTTGAAGGACGCGCATACCGGTAGCCAAACGTAACCCGCGTGTGAACCCAATCGCAAACCGCCTGCACGCGCTGCCATCCGGGCGGAACGGTGCCAAACAGTTCGAGCGCGATCATCGAGAAGCGATCCACCTCGCAGTATCGGCTGTTATAGAGGTAGCGCAGCACGTCAGGCGGGAGCTTGTGCACCGGTACTTCGCGCGCGGCGGGCGCCACAGGGTCGTGCAGGCCCGAATCGGCGATGAATGTTGAATTCGACAAACGCACCGTGCCTTGTGGCGCCAAGAACCGCGTGCAGCGGTTGCCAAAACTATCGAGAAACGTGTCAGACGACGTTTCCGGCTCGATTCGGAGCTCGTCCGGAGCGCGCAGATCTCCTTTGCGCGACGGATGGACACTGAGCAGCGTCACGATCGCCGCCGGCGCCGGCAGCTCGAATTCGATTTCGTAGCCTGCACGCAGCAGCATCGGTGAAGGTACGTGCAATCCGTGAACGCTCAAATCGCCTCCTGTACCGCAAAGAGGCCGTCATTGTGCATCAAGCGAGCGCGTTGGGTGATACAGCGAAGTTCTGATGGCTGCCATCAGCGTTCACGTATGTATCGCTGCTTGCGCCGCAGCACGGCACGACCGGCCAAAAAAAAGGCGCGCACCTTGCGATGCGCGCCGCGTGAAAAGACACTCGCTACGTTTTAGTGGTGGTGATGATCGTCGTGATGTTCCTCATGCACGGCGTGGCCTTCGTGCGCGGCCTGGCGCTCCGCTTGGCTGCGCGCCACAGCCTCGTGGTGTTCGTCGTAGTGAACGGCGGCGCGATTGTACGGGCCCGGTCCGGGACGGTGGTAAGCCACTCCCGGATACGGATGAACGTAAACACCGCGATTCACCCACGTGCGGTGCCACGCGACGTTGTTCACAAACATTTCGTGCGTACCCCAGCCGAACCGCGTGTAGCCCCAGCCCCACGGACGGAAAAATCCGCCGATGCCGACGCCGAAACCAAATCCAATCGCACCGCCGATGAAAAATCCCGGACGCGGCGCGGCGTACACCACGACGGGGTTATACGCCGGCACGACGATGTAGCCCGGATCAACGGGCGCGATCGTCACGTATGGACCGGGTGTCACGACGATTTGTTGGTTCGTGCGAAGGTAGCCGTAGCTGTACGCCTTCTGGCGGTCGCGCTGCACGGCGTCCATCACGGCGTTTTGATCGGCGAGCACGGCGTTGCCGAGATCGGTGGTCCAGCCCATGTCACTCGCCATCGTGTCGAGCACGCTCGGGAAGGGAATCAGGGCCTGCACGCTGGGATCAAAAGGCAACTGATCCTGCTGAATCGCATTCGCGAGCGCCTGGCCGGTGAGGTAATGATGTTCGTCGGCGTATTTTGCGGCGTCTGGAATTTGGTCGCTGTATGTGGACGCAGTGAGCACCTGCGCGAGGAGCGAATCGGGATAGAGTGCGATTCGTCCCGTGATTTGGTCGAGCTGTGCAGGTGAGAATGATGGCGGCGGCCCTTGCTGTTGCGCATCTTGCGGAGGCGGCCCCTGCATATTCGGATCCTGCTGTTGCTGCTGCGCTTGTGTAGCGATCGGCGCGGCGATCATGGCAACGCACAGCGTCATCGCGACGGCCGAATAGGTTGCGTCTTTGATGAACCGGGCGAGTTTCATTGTTTTCTCCTTCGTAACTAGGTCCACGTCTTTGACGCTCCGCACGCCGTTTTGGGCGCGCGTGGACTTGAGCGCTGTGCGCATGTACGATGCGCAGCGCCACACTGTATGAAACACGAACGGGCCTGGAGAGTTTCGCCGATGCGCCTTCGCAATGTGCTGATTTCGAGCGGGATACTGATTTGCGCTGCTGGCGCCTCAAATGGGCTGTTAATGCGCGCGCACGCTGACCCGTCGCGGGCGACGGCCGCGCAAACTGCGAGTACAGAGTTACCGCCGCAAGAATTACTGAGACTTTCTGACGATTTTTGGATGTGGCGCGCCGCGACGCAACCGTTTACGACGGACGATATTCCGCGTCTTGATCGGCCGAATGGGCCGCGGGACTGGTCCGCGGCGGGCATCGCGAAGCAGCGCGCAGCTCTCGCAGAATTCGACAAGCGCTACAAAGCCATCGACGCAAGCCATTGGCCGATAGCGGCACAAGTGGATTACCGGCTCATCGGCTCCGCGCTCGCACGCGTTCATTGGGAGCTGGATGTGAACCCGCGTTGGCAGCGCGACCCTACCTTTTATGTAGATCAAACCGTTGGCGCGATTACGGACGCGATGCTGGCTCCGAGCCCTGCTGGAGAGGCGAACGCAAACGTAATTCGGCTACGAATGGAGGAAGTTCCGGGGTTGCTGCGCGCTGCAAAGGCGAATCTGCATCCTGTGAAGCCTTTTGCTGAGCTCGCGATTGCATCTCTCACCGACGTTCGGCGTAACCTCTCGCAGGCTACCAACGCTGTCGCAATATATTCGCCATTCCGCGGTGGAATCGACAATGCGAGCACTTTCGCGTCGTCAGTCCGAGAGGCCATCGCCGCTCTCGAGGATTACCGCGCGTGGCTGCAAGCGAATCTGGCGTCGATGCCGGCCGACACTGCGATCGGCCGCGACAAGTACGAATACTTCCTCTACAACGTCGCGTTGATCCCGTACACGCCGGAACAGATGCTCGAGCTGAGCCGGCAGGAGTGGGCGCGATCGGTGGCGTTTGAAACTTACGAGAAACAGCGCGATCGCAACGTGCCAGAGCTGACCATGGCGGCGACCACCGAGGAAGAAATCGCGCGCGGCGAACGCGACGAACTCGCGATCCGCAAATTTCTCACGGACAATCGCATCCTCACCGTACCGCCCGACCTGCCGCACTACGAATTGCGCGCCATGCCGGCCTATCTCGCGCCGCTCTCAGATTTCACCGAGATGGACGACTTCACGAATCTCGCGCGCATGAACGACCCCGGCATTCGCTGGATCGAGCCGCCGTCTTCGAACCTCGGCTACTTCTGGCTCGCGGAAACGAAAGACGCGCGGCCAGACATCGTTCACGAAGGCGTGCCGGGCCACTTCTTTCAAATGTCGCTCTCGCGCCGCAGCCTCGATCCGATCCGCCGACAGTATTACGATTCCGGCGCGAACGAAGGCATTGGCTTCTACTCCGAGGAAATGATGTTGCAAAACGGGCTTTTCGACGACAGTCCGCACACGCGCGAGATCATTTACAACTTCATGCGCCTTCGCGCGCTGCGAGTGGAAGTGGACGTGAAACTCGCGCTGGGACAATTCACGATTGCGCAGGCGGCGGATTATCTCGCCTCGCACGTCCCGATGGACGCGAAGACGGCGCACGGAGAAGCTTCGTTCTTTGCGTCGGTGCCGGGGCAGGCGATCACGTACCAGGTGGGGAAGAGTCAGATTCTCTCGTTCCTCGCCGACGCGCGCACCGCGCAGGGCGAGAAATTCGATTTGCTCCAGTTCAACGACACGCTCTGGCGCAACGGCAACGTGCCGATCGTGCTACAGCGCTGGGAATATTTGGGCGATGACGCCGAACTGCGCACGATCGATTTGCGTCGCGCCGGTTCACGCCTGAACTAGTTCGCCGCTTCCAATCAGCCTGCGGTGCACGAGCGCGCAAAGCAAACATGCGATAACCAGCACGCCGAAATACCAACACGAAAACCAAATGCTGTAGCCGGCCAGCGAGCCTCTGGGGCTCAGCAGGTGATCGGCGACTGCCCGATACAGCATTAGCGCGCCGACCTCCAGCGCTGTGAGCGCGAGCCAAAGCCCTGCCAACGCTGCAACGCTACACCGGCCAGGCGCAGACCACATCGCGCTTCCGACCATGGCGACGATCGAAATCGCTGCGAGCGCTGGCACGACCGGCACCCACCAGAACCAACCCATCACACCGCCCAGCACGCCGAAGCCGAGCGACAGTCTCGTGAGACGGTCGCGCGTGCCGAAGCGGATTACCGAAAATAAAAATATGACGCACGAAAGGGCGCCGACCGTCGTCACGAATCCGACGAACAAGTTTAAGCCGATGCCCCTCGGAATAACGTCCGGACCCGCGGTAATTCCGACGGCGAAATACCGCGGCGACCACCAACAGCCCGCAGCCGCGAGTAGAAAGCCGCAGACGGGGCGCCACGCGAACGACGCGAGCACTCCGGCGTACGCGCGCCAGAACCATGCGTCGCCTTTCTCGCCAGCGGCTTCCGCCAAATCTCCCACGACGGATGCGGCGCGCGCACGATCCATGAATAGAGCCAGCAGACCTTCGGCAAATTTCTGATTACGCATACGCTCCTCCTCGCAACTTTAGTCCGTGCAGTAATCGTTGATATGCGCGTTGCGCCCGCGCGACGGCCGCTTCACCCGAGCGCGTCACTTTGAAATATCGTTTCGCTCGCCCACCGCGCTCCGGCGTTGGATCGCCCATGCGCGAGGTGAGCATTCCCTTGGCTTCCAGTCGGTCGAGCGTGGTGTACATCGCGCCGGGCGTTGGGCCGCGATCGGTACACTTTTCGATCTCCGCGCGTATGGACGCTCCATACGCCGCGTCGCCGAGCCGCAAGATGGCCAGCAGCACAATTTGTTCGAACTCCCCAAGCTGGTCAGTCATAATGACTGCAAAGTAGAATAAACAGACAGCGATGTCAATAGTACGGTCACAGCGGTATGGCTATCATGCGCGAAGCGTTACTGGCGGGAGCGGCAGGCGGTGACCCGGAGACAGAGAGAGAAAGCTCACGAGAAGATCTTACGCGCCGGTATCGTCTGCGCCCGTGTGGCCGTGCTCGACCGGCTCAAACTCCGGTTCTTCGAATCCGAGGATAACCCAGACTTCCTTGGCCGAGCGCACCACGTGGAGATTCGGCCGCGTCTCCTGCCCGAGCAGCTCAAACATACGCGCGAGCCCGAAGATCGAAGGGGAAGGCGCGATGATGAATCGCGGCGCTTCGCGGTCCTGAATCGCCGGCGGCAGGATTGCGAGCTCGCGTACATCTTGAGGCGAGAGGTCGAACGTGGTGACGCCGCTGAAATCGACGATACCGATCAGCGAGCCGTGCCCGCGGTCAAGGACGAACGCGGCGGTTTCGCCGAGGAATCCGCGCAGAGTCTCAAACGTGATAGTGCCGTCAAAGCTTGCACGGAAAATGCGCTGCGCGGGCGCGAATTCGAGCGAATAGGGCATGGGCGTGTCGGGGCGCCGGTCGGATGTTCCGATACTGGCACTTGGCTCCGAGAATCGCAACCGTTTCCGGATTCACTGGGGCACCCGCTTGCCACAGTGTGTCCCAAAGGGCGTAAAGATTGAATAAAGGGCCCGTGACGATTCGTCGCAAGCATAGTTTTAAGCGGCAGTGATAGAGTACGGGCGGAATCGGTGCTAGAGTTTCGGCTCCATTTCCTCTCCAGGAGGCTCACGCTCATGGGACGTCCTGTAGTTCACTTCGAAATCGGCTGCCGTGATTCCGCTAAAACGCAGAAGTTTTACAGCGACATGTTCGATTGGAGCATCACTCCGGCCGGCCCGGCCGCGCTGATCGCTCCGGAGAAGCTCGGCATTGGCGGCCACATCAGTTCTCTCGGGCACGAGCCGCACCACTACACGATTTTTTATGTCGATGTGGGAGACGTAGCCGCTGCGCTGAAAAAAGCCGAGAGCCTCGGCGGGAAGACGCTCGTGCCGCCGGTCGATATTCCCACCGGCACGTTCGCTTGGTTCACGGATCCCGAAGGCAACACTGTTGGGCTTTGGAAGGCGAAGGCCTAACGAAAACGCTTCTAAAAACGATTTCGGTCGGAGTCGGGCGTCACTCGCCACTATCGTGCTCCGCAAAAAAAATAATCGTCGGGCCATGACGGGATGTGTGTATCATCGCGGCCTCCTGGACCCCGAAAGGGAATTGCTCGCCCCGGCCCTGACGGAATTCAATTTCGGAGTCGCTCATGAATCGTGCCTGCCGGTTTGCTCACGTCGTTGCTGTCGCCTGCATCGCCGTCGCTTCGCTGGTCGCCTGCTCCGGCCGAGTGACCGTTCCATTCAATTCGGACGTCGCCGGATCCTCGCATCAAAAGCTCGCGCGGGCGGCCATGGAACGTCACCGGATGGCGTTGCTCCTGTCGCATCTGGCTGCCGCGAAATCGACAGCCGCCTCTCCTGCCACAATCCCCACACTCGCGCCGTTTCAAGGCAACCTCACCGTGGTGCCGACCGTGGCCGCCAATGGCGTCGCCCTCCAGCGCCAGGCGGACTGCTCGCTGCTCTTCACCAATTTTGAATACAACTTCACCACAAGCCAGTTGACGGCGACGGTCGATTCCCAAACTCCCGGTTACGAAAAAATCCTGCACGAAGCCGCGGGGCTCACCACCACTCCCGACGTATTTGCGAACGGCTGCACGGACTCGACGCTCGGCCTCGCCTCGGATCACACCGCATTTCTTGGAATAGGGAAGAGCGGGCAATACATCGGCGCTGCGCTGGATGTGGGAGCTATCTACGTGGCGACCATGACCGGCACCAACTCCTTTACTTTCTCCACGCCGGCCCAGCTCACCCCAGACCTGCCCGCTGTTTCGATCATGGGCGCCGACCTGAACAAAGACGGAAATCAGGACTTAATCTCAACCAATAACAACGGCGTCGATTCGTCGGTCAGCGTGTTTCTGGGCAACGGTGACGGGACGTTTAAGCCGGCGACGAACTACGAAATTCCGGGCGTCAACGCCAACTACGGTTTCATCAACGACATGAACGGCGACGGCAAACTGGATTTCGTCGTCGCCACCGGTATTCAGAGCACGTTCCAGTTCCTGATCTATTTGGGCGATGGCACTGGGAAATTTGCAGCTCCGGTACCGTTTACGCCCGCCTCAAGTTCGCTGAGTTTCGATTCGCGATTCGTTTCCGCGGACGTGAACGGCGACAATCACGTGGACATCATTACCTCGGATGGCGAAGTCCTCCTTGGGCAGGCCAGCGGGACGAATTTCACCGCCGGCGCTCAGGCGTTTCCGCCGATTGCCGGCAGCAACGAACTCGCGCCCGGCATGATCGTCGGCGATTTCAACAACGACAAGAAAGTCGATCTCGCCACCGACGATGGCACCGTAATTCGCACATATCTCGGTAAGGGCGATGGCACGTTTTCGGCCGGCCCGGCCTACTCCACGATATCCAATCGCGGCCTGATTCTCGGCACCGACATCGATGGCGACGGCAATCTCGACATGCTCAGCGGCTTCTTCGGCCCCGCACTCTACGGCGGCGACGATTACTTGCCCAATCAGGCCTACGCGCTGATGGGCAATGGCGACGGCAGTTTCGTTGGCGCTCCGGTGCTCCCGATCGTATATACCGGAACGAATCTGGCGGATTTGAACGGCGATGGTCGTCCGGACCTGGTGGGACTGGTGACCTCGCCCACGCAGACTTCGTTCGTCACGTATTTGACGGGCGCGAACGGTGTTCCCGTCGCCGGCCCAACCTTGCCGGTGACGCTCAATTCCGGGATCGGCGTGGATTCGTTCGCAGTGGGAGCTTTCAACACAAATACCAACAACGATCCCGGCCTGATCTACCTCGACAACAATCCGAACGGGCAATCCTTCTACGTCTCAACCGGCTCGGGAAATGGAAGCTTCAGCGGCACCACAATTATTCCCGCGCCGAGCTTGGTTCCGGCTGGAAATAACGACCTTGGTCAAAATCTCTCCGGCTTGCAACTCGCCGATTTCAACCACGACGGCAAGCTCGACATCGCTTACTGGTTTTACGACCAAGCCAGCGCCACGCAGATCTATTACGAAGGATTCGCTGTGCAGCTCGGCAACGGCGATGGCACGTTTGGCGCGCCACACATCACGCTGACCTACCAGAGCGCAAGCGCCCCGATCCAGTTTCCGGAAAATGAACTCAGCGGCGTGCAGGACGTGAACAACGACAATTTTCCAGACGTCTTCATGGTTGTGCCAAGCCAAGTCAAGGGCAGCATCCAGCCCCCCACCGTACAGTTGTTCGTTGGCAACGGCGACGGCACATTTCAGGCGCCGAACACGCTCACGGTTACTCCCAACATTCTTCCCGTCGTTCCGCTTGGAGTGCAGGGTTCGCCGTTTGCGTTTGCGGATCTGAATGGCGACGGGAAACTCGACCTGGTAACGGTAGGTTCATCCGCCGATGGCTCGATTCCACAGGCCGCCATCACGCTGGGCAATGGCGACGGCACGTTTCAGTTGCCGGCGATTCTCACGTTTGATGGCTTCGGTTACCCGGCCAGTGCCGCACTGGGCGATTTTAACGGCGACGGAAAGTTGGATCTCTTTATTCCCGGCGCCGGAGTCAACACCGGCGGCGTGTTTCTCGGCAACGGAAACGGCACATTCCAGACCACTGCAAACAGTGACGGCACTGTCAGCGCGACGCAGTTGGTTGCTCTTGCAACCAACGGCGCAGCCACCGCCACGGATTTGAACGGTGACAAAGTGCCGGACGTCTTGGTCGGCAACGTCGTCTTGATCAACAAATCGAGCGCGGTGGTTACACCGGCTACCACCAGCACGGCGCTTTCGTCGTCGCTGAATCCATCCACGGTAGGCGCGACCGTCACCTTCACCGCCACCGTGACTTCAGCCACCGCGGGCACGATCACTGGATCGGTCGCATTTTTTGACGGCGCTACTCAAATCGGAACGGGAACGATTTCAGCTGGCGTGGCGACATTCACCAACTCAACGCTCGCGCAAGGTACGCACTCCATCACCGCGCAATACGGCGGCGACACCAATTACGCCGAAAGCACTTCGCCTGCGGTCTCGCAGGTCGTCAACGCCGGAGGCACGGCATCCACCGCCACGGCGCTCACTTCGTCGCTAAACCCATCGAAGGCGGGGGCGAGTGTGACGTTCATGGCGGCGGTGACTTCCGCCACGCCGGGGACGATCAGCGGTTCCGTCTCGTTCTATGACGGCACGAAATTGCTCGACACGCCGATCACGATGACCGGCAACCTCGCGAATCTGACAATCAGTAATCTGGCTCAGGGAACGCACACGATCACCGCGCAGTACAACGGCAACGCCAACTACGCGACAAGCACCTCGTCGGCCGTCTCGCAGGTGGTGAACGCAGCGGGTACAGCGGCGACGACAACTTCGCTGACGTCTTCGCTCAACCCTTCTACAGTTGGCGCGGCCGTTGCGTTTACCGCGACGGTGACTTCCACGACGCCGGGAACGATCAGCGGGTCCGTCTCTTTCTTCGACGGCGCGAAAATGCTCGACACGCCGATCACGATGACCGGCAACATCGCGACCCTGACGATTTCAAATTTCGCTCAGGGATCGCACACCATCACTGCGCAGTACAACGGCAACGCGAATTACGCGACGAGCACATCACCGGCCGTCTCGCAGGTCGTGAATGCGGGTTCGACGACAGCGACCAGCACCACACTCTCCGCTTCGTCCACGAACGCGCCATCCGGCACGAACATCACGTTCTCGGCGACCGTCGCGGCATCTACTTCATCGTCGGCGCCGGCGACGGCCCGGAGATCGCTGGCGGCGCAATCTGCGCCTGCGGTAACGGGCACGGTTACGTTCTTTGACGGCGCTACGCAGCTTGGCACCGGCAGCGTTGGCGCCGGCGGCGTCGCCACGTATCAGAATTCGACGCTCGCGGTTGGCGCGCATTCGATCACCGCACAATATGACGGCGACACGATTTACTCCGCCTCAACTTCACCAGCGGTGCAGGTCACGATTACGGCGGCAGGCGGCTCGTTTACGATTGGCGCGAGTCCGGCAAGCGTTTCCGTTACGAAGTCCACGCCTGCGACGACCAATATTACGGTCACGCCCGCGGGCGGATTCAATCAGGCCGTGACGTTTTCGTGCGGCACGGTGACGAGCTTCAGTTGCTCGTTCTCGCCCGCAAGCGTCACGCCCAACGGCGGCGTCGCATCCAGCACGCTGACAATCTCTTACAATCCCGCCGCGGCGCGCGCTACACAGCAAGCGTCGGTCTTCGTTGGTCCGATGGGCATCAACGGCGCAAGTGGATCTGGAACGGCGCGGCTGACGCGTCGCGTCGCGTTCGCGCTCGGTGGGGAATTGCTCGTCCTCGGGCTCCTGCTCACCACGCGCCGGAAGAAATTCCTCGCGTACGGAACAGGGCGCTTCGCCTACGCGCTCGTACTGTGCGCGCTGGCGGTGACTCTCATGGCCGGCTGCGGCAGCAATAATTCTTCGCCGCAATCCACCACCATCACCGTAACTGCATCATCAGGCACACAGAGCGCAACTACGATAGTGGACGTCTCCTACAAAAATTAGCGCGCGCCCGTCCGCCGTCCGACAGCCTCCCAGGCGGTCGTCCGACGAACGACGACATTCGCGACGAGCACTACCGCCCGGCGGACCGAGCCTCAATTGCTCCGTGCCGCACTGGCACTTGTGCGCGTACGTGACCGCGCAATTATTGGTTCACGCCTTCGCGCCAACCGTGCGAACCATCGCCGCCTTCGAATCGCGCGCAAATCGCTTTTGCAGCGCACGCGCGATCGGCGCGCCGAGCCGCGCCACATTGCCAGGCCGCGAGAACGCGTAGAGGTCGTACCACACCGCTCCATCCGTGTGCAGCTCCACGCTGAATCGCTCCTCGCCAATCTCACCGTGTCCCACGAGCGTCCCGTACGCGAATCCGTAGCGCTCGATTTCGTCGCTCGCCTCGTCGATCGTGTAAACAACGCGGCACGGATTCAGCGACCAAAATCCGAAGTGCGAAACGAGCGCCGCCACGTTCGTACCCGCAGTGATCCTCGCGCCAGGCCAGCACAGTTGCACCCACGGCATGTCGAACATTTTCCAGTCGCGCACAGCTTGCTTCGCGCGTTCGAACGTTGCGCGCCCCTCGCCCAGCTGTACGCGATTGTGGTCCACGTTGTATCCCACAACTGGAGCCGCTCCATGGCGAGATTGACCGGTTTCCGGATACGAAAAAGTGTTTTCGAACTGCGCTTCGAGAAACGCGTCAACGGCGGCCCGTTTAGGTTTGGTCAGCAGGAACATTCAGTTGAATTGGTGGACTCGCCGCTACTTGCCGAGTGCCGCGGCCACGTCGCGCAGCGGCGGCGCATCGTCACTATACGCGAAGCTGCCGTGCTCGCTCATCTCACGGCCCGCGCGCAGCAGCGCTCCGTACGCCGCGCGCGAGAGAAGACTTCCGACGCTCACGCGCTTCACTCCCATCGCGGAAAAATCCGCGAGTGTAAACGTCATGCCCGGAATCCCGGCTAGCACATTCACAGGTTTGTTCACGGCGTGCACCACCGTCTCGATCTCTTCGCGCGTCCTGAGCCCGGGCGCGTAAAGCACGTCCGCACCGGCATCTTGAAACGCCTGCAGCCGCGCGATCGTATCTTTGAGATCCGGCCGTCCGACGATGAAGTTCTCCGCGCGCGCCGTCAGCGTAAACGGGAAGGGAAGCGCGCGCGCCGCAACAACCGCCGCACGAACCCTGTCCGCAGCGTGCGAAATCTCGTACGGTGCTCGCGCGTCACCACGCGACGGAACGTCTTCCACCGACCCGCCAACCAACTTCGAAACTCCCGCCCGCCGAATCGTTTCTGTCACCGCCTCAGCCCTGTCGCCAAAGCAGTCGCCGAAATCGACGCTCACCGGTAGGCCGGTCGCCGCCGCGAGCTGTTCGGCGTGCGTCAAAGTTTCTTCACGAGTCATTGCTCCGTCGCTCCGGCCCGCACTAAAGGCAAATCCCGCTGAGGTCGTCGCCAGAGCCTTGAATCCCATGTGCGCCAGCATCCGCGCCGATCCGAGGTCCCACGGATTCGGAATGATGAATGCAGTATCTTGCGCGTGCAGCGCGCGGAACGCCGTGCCTTTCTCCTGTATCGTCGTCATATTCCCCTCACTTACTAGCGAATCCCTCCGACGGTCTGTGGCTTGGCCGGAGGTTCGAATGTCCCGTCCACGATCGCGACGAAATTGCGCTCTTCGCGCAAAATAAACCGCTTCGCCTGCGCCATCTCGAAATTCGCTCGCCCTTCCGCATCCGATTTGATGCGGGCGCGATAGGCCTCGTACGACGAAAGATTGTCGAACGCGATCAGCCCCCACGCAATGTCGTTCGTTCCTTCATCGGGAAGAAAATATCCGATCAGGTGACCGCCGCAGCGGGGAATGATGCGCCCCCAGTTTTTGGCGTACTCCTCAAAGGCGGCCTTCTGAAACGGATCAATCTGGTATCGGATCACGCAAACGGTCTTCATCTGGATCGCCTCCTAATTCGCGACCTGCCGACTCCTTGAATTGGCTTAGCAGGGCAGCGCGGGCATCATTCGTCCGCCGTAAAAGCATGCCTGTTGCATCTCACGCACACTTCGTCCACAATCAAACTATGAATGTAAGAAAGGAAGCCGAGGTGGAAGTCTCCGAAATCGCCGCCGCGATCGGTGAGCCCGCTCGCGCGCGCATTCTTTATTGCCTTTCCGACGGCCGCGCTCGCACCAGCACGGAACTCGCAATCGTCGCAGGCGTTTCACCCTCAACTGCCAGCGTTCACCTCAATACGTTAAAGTCCCGCCGCTTGGTGAAAGTCTTCGCGCAAGGCAAGCACCGCTACTACAGCCTGGATGGAGAAGACGTCGCCGCCGCACTCGAATCGCTCAGCGTCCTCGCCGGAGGCTCCCGGGCTGGCTTTGTGCCGAATACGCCGCACGAACTTCGCGCCGCGCGTATGTGCTACGACCACATCGCGGGCACGCTCGGCGTCGCGCTGCACGATCGCATGAAGTCGCTCCGCTGGCTCGTGGCCGATGAAGAATCGGGCGATACTGCGTATAGGCTGTCGCCCTCAGGTGAAAAAGCGCTCGGCGCACTTGGCCTCGACGTTCAATCAGCCTCGAATTCTCGTCGCCGCTTTGCGTACGCGTGCGTGGATTGGAGCGAGCGCCGTCCGCACCTCGGCGGCGCGATTGGCGCCGCTCTGCTTCATGCGGCACTCAAAAAGCGTTGGGTCGTGCAGAATCCCTACAGCCGCGCCCTCGAAGTCACGCGCTCCGGCCGCCGCGAATTCAACGCCCGCTTCGGCCTCGCCGCCTACTAACGCAGCGCCGCCACCCACACCACCCGCTTCGTTCCTTTCAAATTATTTGAAAGATACAGTCCGTCCAGCCCGCTCCGAAGCTTCATAAACCGAATCATTTTGCTTTTCCCCACATGCGCACGCTATACGTGGAGCTGTGCAAATCACCGACCGCCGCTGCGAGGAAATCGATGACAGGAAAAGTTCTCCTCAGCCTCTTTGGGCGCCCCGACCTTCCGCTGAGCCGCGCGCCCTACGCCGCCATTGGACTGACGCTCGCGATCGTGAAGTACGCGGGAGATGTCCTATTGATTTGGTATGCAACCGGCGTTCGCTGGACTCCGTTCGACTATCTCGATCCGTTCAAACTGCCGCTTCTACATCGCGTCGAAAACGCTCAGTTCGGAATTACGCTGATTCTTATGCTTTGGATGGTTCCATTTCTCTGGATCGGCGTCGTGTACACCATGAGGCGTGCACTTGATGCCGGCTGGTCTCCTTGGTGGGCGCTGGCATTTTTTGTTCCGTATCTCAACTACGGCCTGATTTTCACGCTTTGCATCTGGCCCTCGTCCGATAAATACGCTGTCGGCGAGCGCGGTCGGACTCCGGTACACGGAAGCCCTGCGAACAGCGTCGCACTCGGAATCGCGGCCGGCGTCGTGTTTGCGCTGGCAATGATCGGAGTCGCCGTGGTGCTAAAAGGAGCATATGCGTTCGGACTTTTCCTCGGCACGCCGTTGGGAATGGGCATCCTTGCCGGCTACTTCATGTCGCGCGACTACGATCCGTCTAACATGGATTTTTTCTTCGTTTCGCTCGCCGCGAACGGTGTCGCGGCGATGGTCCTTCTCGCCGTCGCGTTCGAAGGCGCGATCTGCATCGCGATGGCGTTCCCCATCTCACTCCTGATGACGTATGGGGGCGCTTACGTCGGCTGTGAGATCGCCATCGGCGGACGCGCGATTCGCAGACCCGCCGCGTCGGCAATGCTGCTGATTCCGCTGCTCACTTTATTTGAGCCCGCGCATATCGGCGCGCGCCAGCTTCACGTGGTGAATTCGTCGATCGAAATTAATGCTTCGCCCGCCGCGATTTGGCCTCACCTGATCGAGTTTCAACCGATCGCGCCGCCGCAGGAATTCATGTTTCGCATCGGAATTGCTTATCCGACGCGGTCGCACACCGATGGCGCCGGCATTGGCGCTACGCGCTACTGCGAATTTTCTACTGGCGCCGTGGTCGAACGCGTCACAACGTGGGATCCCGGCAAACGCCTCTCGTTCGACGTGGAGAGCCAACCCGCGCCGATGGTCGAACTGACGCCGTACAAGGACGTCGAGCCTCCGCACCTGCACGGATACGTCCGCTCCAAGCAGGGCGAATTCCGCCTGGTCGCATTGCCCGGCGGCCGCACGCGCCTGGAAGGAACCAGTTCCTATGAGCTCGACATCGAGCCGGAAACGTACTGGAGCTTATGGACCAGCGCGTCGGTCCACGCGATTCACATGCGCGTGTTCGAGCACATAAAGCACGAAGTGGAGTTCCATGCCGCGCAGACGAGCACAGCGCCCTTACAGTGATACGGACGTTCCGCGAGACGAAAGCCGTTTTGGCGTTCGCGGTGTCTAAGCACCTGTAGCGGCCCCATTTTGAGCCGTCCTATTGACGCAATCGTAACACCTGTACTACGTACCGAATCGATTCTGGTCCGAGCTGTGTTCTGATGCGAATTGCGCGGCCGCGCGTTTCGGCGGAGCGCATGTCCAAATGACTAAAAGCGCCATCCTCGCTTTGCTCGCTGCTTCGGTTGTCGGTCTGGGTGTCTTCCACTACAAGCTGAAGCCTCAGCCCGACATGAAGGAAATTCAGAATCTGGCCAACTATGCAAATGCGCAAACGTCGTGGCGCGGCCAGATCGCTCCCAATTTCGAAGCGCTCACCACGCGTGGCAACCGCTTCAAACTCGCCGACTCGATGGGCAAGAAAGTTGTCGTCATCAATTTCTTCGCCACTTGGTGCGGTCCATGCCGCCAGGAAATGCCGGAGCTCAATCGCTACTACAACGAGCACAAAAACGAGAATTTCGAATTCATCGCCATTGATTCGGAAGAGCACCAGGACAAAGTCGAGTCCTACATCGACGACTTGAAGCTCGATTTTCCCGTGGCCATCGACGAAGGACCCATCCAAAAGCAGTACGGCGTGGTTGCGTTTCCCACCACCGTCCTGATCGGCGTGGATGGCCGCGTTCAGTTTTACGAATCCGGCGCCATCGGTAACGCCGACGTGATTTTCGATAGCCTGCTCGCGGCGAATCGCAAATTGCTGAGCAACGGAAAGACCATCGCGCCCTCAGACTACGCTCGCGAATCCGCCGCGCATCCCCAACTCCCTCAACAGAATTTAAATCAAGAAGCCGCTGAGACATCGGTGCCGCAACTCGACGAGCGTGGAAAACGCATCGCCGCGAAAATGGATTGCACGTGCGGCTGCGACAAGAAAGTTGCCGTCTGCACCTGCAACGCTTCGAAGAAAATCAAAGCCGCGCTCGCGAAAGACGATTTCAAGGACGCGAAAGACGACGCCATCATCCGTTCTCTCAATCAACAGTTCTGCCCGGGGGAAATGTGATCGTCGCCGAAAATCTTCGCGTTGAATTCCGACGGCGCCTGTTCGCCCCAAAGCTTCAGGCTCTGATTGGCCTGAATCTCGACGTTCGCGACGGAGACTTTTTCGCGCTCGTCGGGCAGAACGGCGCCGGCAAATCCACCGCGATGTACTGCATGCTCGGTCTGCTCGCGCCCACATCCGGCAAGATCGAAGTGATGGGCCGCACGCCCGACCTCGGCGCTCCCGCAAACGAACAAGTTGCCTATTTGCCCGAAGAGCCGCACTACCACCTGTATCTCACGGTAGAAGAAGCGACGCGCTACTACAGCACGCTCTACGGCCGTCGCGTACCCGAATCGACGATCAGCGATGTGCTCGACCGGCTTGGCCTCGGCCCGTTCCGTTCGCTGCGGCTTTCGAAGTGTTCAAAAGGCATGAAACAGAAAGTCGGCATCGCGCAGTGCCTGATTCACGAAACACGTCTGCTGTTTCTCGATGAGCCTACGCGAGGACTCGACCCGCTGGTTGTCCGCGAGTTCCGCGAAGCGCTCCGCGAAATTCACAAGCGCGGTACCACCGTCGTGATGAACTCGCACGTACTCTCGGAAATCGAAATGCTCGCCAATCGCGTGGCCATCATCGACGCCGGCCGCGTCGTGTTACAGGACGATCTGCAAAACCTGCTCACGCTCGACAAGGAATCCTACGGCGTCACGTTCACGCCCGTTGGCGATGTGCCGTCGTTCATCACCTCCGTCGAGCGCGTCGGCGATCTCGTGCGCGGTTCAGTTCCGAAGGAACGTCTCTACGATTTCATGGAATATTCGCGCACCGCGGGCGCCACCGTGCAGGAATGCTCGCTGAAAAGATCGTCGCTCGAAGATTCGTTTTTCAAGGTCGTCAACGAGGGGAGGGCCACGGCATGAGCGCCGCTTCTACTGCGCTTCCGAATCGCGGATTGATTCCGGTGCAGACGCCGGCCGCCGCAGTCCCGCCCGCTAACGCGTTTTTCGTGATCCTGCGCGCGAATTTCGTTGCGGACGTGAAATTTCTGCGCCGCAGCCGCCTGATCATGGCCTTCGTTTTGGTTTTTCTGGTAATCACCGTGCTTTCGCTGCTCCCATCCGCCTTTGGCCAATCGGAATTCAAGAGTTTCGGCACGATGGAGCAAATCTACGGGGAACTCCGGCTGTTCCTCGCAATTCTCGCCGGCGGCATGGGGCTATTCCTCGTTTCGTTTCACCAGCGCGATCGCAGCCTCAAAATGGTTTTCACCAAGCCCTGCACGCCTGCAAACTGGCTGCTCGCTGCGATGCTTTCCGCAAGTTTCGTTTCATTCGTCCTGAACGTGGTGATCTGCGCCGTGATGGTGGGCCTTTCGTACGGTTGGCACCTCGCCGTTCGTCCAGGCCTTATGTTCCTGGCGTGCGAATCAGTGATCGTGGATATCATCGTGATTTCCACGATGACGCTGCTCGCCTCGCTGGTTCATCCCGCGGTGGCGGCGACCGTCGCGATCCTATTCAACGGCAATTTGTTTTACAGCTTTCTTCAGTGGTCGCTGCAGACCATCGCGGAAGGGAACAAGACGCTGAAGATGCGCGCGCTCGAACATTTTTTTCACGCGCTCTACATGATCATTCCGATGTATAGCCCGTTTGGAAAGCACATCGATTCGGTCGATGGAAGTTACCGCGTCGAGCATGGCCAGTGGAAATATTTGGCGTTCTCGCTCGGATACGCGCTCACGTTCGCGCTGGTGGCCTATCTGGTCGCGCTGCTCTCGTTGCGCCGCAAGCGTCACATCTAGAGCGACTACGGTTTGTAAATCCACGCAGCAGCCGTTGCCTGATCGTTGTCCGGGTAACCGCCTGTCAGCAGCACCGAACCATCCGCCAGCCGCGTTTCCTCCATGTAGTGCCTCACGTCCGGCAGTTGATCGCTCACCGCAAGAAATTTGCCGGAGGCGGGATCGTACACGTCGAGCGTCTTGCTTCCGCCGGCAAAAAGCAGCCGTCCACCCGGCAGCGCCGCCGGCTGATACGGAAGCTTGAATCGCGCGTCGCTCAGTGAGGCAGCGGCTGTGAAGGTTCCCGACTTCGGATCGTAAATCTCCGCACTTGCCAGTTGGTGCGTCCATCCGCCGTCGATCGAGCCTCCGGCGATCAGCACTCGCCCATCGGGCAGCACGCCGGAACAGTGTTTAATGCGCGCCGTGAGCATTTGTCCGGTTGTGGTGAAAGTTTTGGTGGACGGGTCGTAAATTTCAGCGATGCGCACCGCTCCATCCTTCTCGCTCATCCCGCCTGCGATGAGCACCCGGCCGTCGCTCAGCACCGTCATCGTGTGCGCGATACGACCGAAATGCATCGGCGCGATCGCTTCAAACGTTCCGTTCGCCGCGTGGTAGAGCTCCGCCGTATCCATTCCGCCCGGCCCATCGTGTTCTTGGCCGCCGGTAATCAGCACATCGCCGTTTGCGAGCAACGCCACTTCGGCGCGCCCTCGCTTCATCGTCATGTGCCCGGCATTTTCGAATTTCCCCGTAGCCGGATTGTAGAATTCGGCTAGATCGGTCGTATCACCTTTCACCCAACCGCCAAGCACGAGCACTTTGCCGGATTTCAGTAGAACCGCTGCGTTGCCCACCGTCGCCACGGCCATCGATCCTGTTGATGCAAATTCTCCGGTCGCTGGATCGTACAATTCCGCCGTGTTGTAGAAGTCCTGATTGCGGCGCATCCCGCCGGCGATCAGCACTTTGCCGTTGGGCAGCAGCGTTGCGCTGTGACCCGAGCGCGGTTCGAGCATTGGCAAAGTCGCCCGCAGCGTTCCGAGCGCCGTCGGCGGTCCCGCCACGCCGCTGCCGACCGACGGCGAATTCACGCCGCTCTCGGCGTGCGCCGCCGTCACAAGATGTCTGTTGTAGGAATCGATTGCGATGAAGAACAAAGCAGGAGCAACCAGCACCACACCAGCGCGTCGGAGCATGAGAGTTCTCCTTGCCAAGTGAGACTCGGCAGCCGCCCCGAAGTTAGCAGCGCCTCACGCTTTCACTCGTAGATTTTCGCTGAACAGGCTTTCACCGAACTCGCGCCGGTTAGCCGGCATATGTAAATTCGGCCCGCACGTGCCTCTTCGAAAGTTTTGACATCGCGCTCGGGCAACCGAGGCGCATCATAGTGGTTAAAGAGCAATGACGCGCGCAAAGTCAGCGGACGTCTTCATTGTTGGCGGAGGGCCCGCGGGGCTCGCGGCGGCGATCGCCGCACGCGCGCGCGGATTCGTTGTGATCGTTGCTGATGGCAACGCGCCGCCGATCGAAAAGCCGTGCGGCGAAGGCATGTCGCCCGAAACTGTCGCCGCGCTCGCCGAACTCGGCGTACGCACCGCGAACGCTGGCGGTGTCCCGTTGAAGGGAATCGCATTCGTTCAGCGCTTAGCGCGCGTCGAAGGCGCGTTTCCGCAGGGGCCGGGGCTTGGCCTGCGGCGCACCGCGCTCCACGCGCAACTCGTCTCGCGCGCGAAAGAGTGTGGCGTCGAGATGCTCTGGCGCACTCCTGTCAATACAATTGCGCGCGACGGTGTTCAGCTTATAAGCGGCGACGCGATCCGCGCCAAATGGATTGTCGGCGCCGACGGCCCAAACTCGCGCGTCCGCCAATGGCTGAAAATTCCCACGCGCGCATTCCGCCAACGCTTCGCCACGCGCCGCCACTTCCAAATCGCGCCGTGGTCCGGCTACGTGGAAGTGCACTGGGGCAGTCGCGCGCAAGCCTACGTCACGCCCGTTTCCTCCAGTGAAACCAGCGTCGTGATCCTAGCCGCTCGCCGTGAAGACGCTGCGTTTGATAGCGCCATAGCAGAATTCCCTGACATCGCATCGCGGATCGCCGGTGCACAACTCGCCAGCCGCGAACGTGGTGCTGTCACGGCTCAGCGCCAACTCGCCGCAGTCGCCCGCGGCAATGTCGCACTCGTTGGCGACGCTTCCGGCACCGTTGACGCGATTACCGGCGACGGCATCCGCCTCGCGCTACGACACGCGCAAGCGTTCGCAGACGCCATCGCCAAGAGCGACCTCGCGCTTTACGAGCGCGCTCATCGCAAACTCGCCGCCGGTCCCACGCGCGCCGGTGCGACGCTTCTCCTGCTCGACCGGCACCCGCGGCTCCGCGAACGCGTGATCAGCGCGCTCGCCGCAAATCCTGAATTGTTTGAAAGTTTTCTCGCCGCTCACGTCGGCCACGGCAACCACTGCGACCTCTTCGCCACCGGCGCCGAACTGAGCTGGCGTTTGCTCGCCACATAAAGGCAGGAACTCGTGCCACTCGCGCCGATCGCACGACGCGCCACGAAATCACAACTCCGCTACAACACCCCCGAGGCAAGCGCGTCCGCTTCCGGCTCGCCCTCCGGCACCGGAAACGTAAACTTCACTGTCGTTCCCTCAGCGGTCGATAGCACGTTCATCTCGCCGTTGAATGGCCGGATTCTTTCGCGCATCCCCTGCATCCCAACGCCCGAGCCCTCGCGCTGTATCTCGCGCAATTTTTGCGGCGCAATCCCTCGCCCGTCATCGGCCACATCCAGATGAATTCGCCCGTCGCGCACGTCGATCCGGATCGTCGCCGTTCGGCTCGACGAGTGCCGGTATACATTCGTCAGACATTCTTGAATCAGGCGAAACAGCACCAGATCGAGCCCGCGCGCGAACCGTCCCAAATTGTCCGGCATCGCGAGCGACACGGTCAGCCCCCCGCGCTCGTTCAGCCCGCTCACGTACCACTGCAGCGCCGCCGAAAGACCAATCTCATCCAACATCGGTGGATGCAGCAAATACGACATCGTCCGTATGTCGCGAGAAAGTTGCTGCAGCAGCGTGTCGCAAGCCTCCACGCCACTTGAAACTTTTGGCGGCAGCCCGTCGTGCTGGCGCATCGTCTGCAAACTCAACGTGAGCGCCGTGACGATCTGCCCCGCGCTGTCATGCAGTTCGCGCGCCACGCGCCGACGCTCTTCGTCCTGCGCCATCAGCAGCCGCTGCGAAAGCGATCGCAGCATCGCCGCCTGCTCGATCACCTCACTGTTGCGAACTTCGAGTTCCTGCGTGCGCTCGCGCACCTGTAGTTCGAGAGCTTCAGCCAGGCGACGATAACTGTCCTCGATCCGCTTCAGCTCCGTCACGTCCGACCCCGTCGCGTGAATCAGAAACACGCTTCCGTGATCGTCCAGAATCGGATGCACCGACAGGTCCGCGATGTGCTCGCTTCCATCTGCCCACCAATAAGGCGTGATCCGCCGGAACGATCGTCCACTCGACGCCCGGTCGCACGCGTCGCGGATGGCCTTCCTCGTATCATCAGCAATGCCCCAGAGCGGCGTTTGCCAAAAAAGTTTGCCTGCCACGTCTTCCGTTTTATAGCCGCACAGTTCCAGGTTCAGCCGGTTCACTTCCTGCACGGTGCCATCCAGCGCCAAAATTCCCGCGAACACGGTCGACTGGTTGAACACCGCCTTGAATTTCGATGTCGCCTCGCTTTTTTCCGCCGCCAGCGCTCGCTCATTCAGTTCGCGCGTCCTCGCCAGCGCGCCCATCGCGATGATGATCGACGACATCACCAGAAACGCCGCGAGGCCCACTCCGGTGTTCGTCACGGCCGACCCGTCGATGAAAAGCGGCACCGTCGGCACGATCCACAGCCACACGCCGGCTGCCCCCATCACCATCGAGACCAGCCCCGGTCCCGGCCCGCAATACCACGCTGAAAACGCGATCGCCGGCCACAACATCAAATACGGCGCGTTGTGGTGCAGCACGGGACCAAGCCCGCGGCGGATCGTTAACGCGATCGCTGTCGCCAGCACGGCCAGCCCATATCGATGCAGCGCAGAATTCTCCCGAGCGTTTTTGTAAGCCGCAGAACCCAATTAAGCTCCATCGCGCAAATCGCCACACGCACTTCACCCGGAGCGCGCGTAATCGAGAGCAGGGTTTTCAAATCGAAACTTATTCGCCGCGTTCAGTCCGGTTGCAATGCGGGGCCCGCGAGTCGTGCCCGTTATAAATCCTTGATACGGCAGAAGCAATGAAAAACGCGCCGCAGCGAGAACTCTCGTCGCTACGGCGCGCAGGTTAAATGACGTTACTGCTGTGGTGAAGGTTGCGGCGCCGGTGCTGCGTCGCCGCTCGCGCCCGGTGCTGGTCGTCGATTTCCGTTGCGCGGCTGCAGGCCCACCGCCTGCTCCATCGCTCGCGCGTCGCGCAGATGCTCTTGCAGGGTTGGCAGCGTCGCCGTCGCGAATTGCTTGATGTTCGGATCGGTGCCGTTCGCCGACTCTTGCCGGAACGCCGCGATGTCTTGAACGTGATCGCGCGTCATACTCCGCGCGTACGCCTGATCAAACGCGGATCCGTTCAGCTTCGAGAGCCGGTCGTACGTCGCCTGATCTTTCGGCGAAAGTCCGGCAGGCAAATCGATGTTTGATTTCGTTGCCGCCGCCTTCAGGCTTTCGCCGGCTTTGATGTGGTCGTCCATCATCTTTTTGCCAAAATTCTTCACCGCATCGCTCTGGCCGTTTTGCATGGCGAGTTGGCCGAGCTTCACTTCCGCCTCACCGCCTTGCGAAGCTTCCCTCGCGAAGTCAGCGTCGCTCTTCGGCTCCGTCGCGCGCGCGTTCCGCCGCATCGGCTGATTCGCGGTCGTCTCCGGCGCCTGGTTCGGCGGCATCGAATCTGACGCGGTATTAGGCGCCGAATTGGGCGCGGGTGGCGGAGGCGCTCCGTCTTGTGCGGCTGCCGTGCCCGCACCGATTGAAATCGCAAATGCCGCGGTCAGCGCGGCGCACGTCCCGAATTGATTCAGTTTTCGCATGGCGATACCTCCCACTACTTACGGACATAGTTTTGCCCAGCAGGAAGACTGAGCCCATCGGGCGGTGTCTGTAACGAACTCAGGAAGTTTTGGTAGGTAAAACTCTGTACGCCGCGGCGCCCGCCAGGTCAGTCAGTCGCCGCACCTTCGCCCACACTTCCGACTTGTATTAAACTCACTCGCTGGCCCATTCAGCCACGGAGCGCGCTTGCCCTCGACCGCAACCCCAAAATTAAAAATTGTCCGCGAACCGCGCTGGCCCGCATTCGTCGCGATGATCGCCGCGGGATGCATGTACTGGGCGATGCCCGAGCCGTTTTCGGTCGGTCCCGGCTGGGCGCTGCTCGCCGTGGTAATCCTGTTGCTGATTCCGCTCAGTGCGTCGTACAAGCTCGGCCGTTTCGACATTTCGCGAAACCTCACCTTCTTTGTAAACGGCGTGCTCACTGCCGCGATGATCTTCTCGCTCGGCATCCTGATCTGGGGTATCGCGCAGCACAAATATCAGCCCACCTCGTTACTGCGATGCTCGGTCGCACTCTGGGTCACGAACGTTCTAGTCTTCGCGCTTTGGTATTGGAAGCTTGACGCAGGCGGGCCGCTCGGCCGTGAAACCGCGCAGAAACGCAGGATCGACAGCTCGTTCTTATTTCCGCAGATGATGCAGCAGGCTGAGGACTGCGCGCCGGAAGATCGCTGGCGCCCGCACTTCATGGACTATCTATTTCTCGCGTTCAATACGAGCACTGCGTTTTCGCCCACAGACACCGCGGTGCTGTCGCGATGGGCCAAAGCCGGAATGATGCTGCAGGCGCTGATTTCGCTCACCATCGTTGCGCTGATCGCCGCCCGCGCCGTTAACATTCTTTAGTCGCGCGTCATTTCTTCGCGAGCGTCGCAAGTTTTGTCCGCGCCGCGCCCGCCCAATCTTTAGAAAAATCAGGCTGCACCGTTTCCGCGATGTGTTGCGCTTTCTGGTAGTAGGGAATTGCCTCATCGGCGCGGCCTGCGGCTTCGAGCGCGTAACCCATCGTTAGGTTTTCGTACGCGGCATTCGGCGCCAGCTCCACAGCCTCGCGCGCCTTCGCCAGCGCTTCATCGAATCTCTTTTGCCGCATCAATCGCGACGCCTCGTATGCGCGCTCATGTGCTGCCGCGAGGGGAATATCGAATTTCCCCTCGTACACATTCACGCCATATCCGATCACGTCTTTGGGCTTGATGTAGTTGAACTGCTCGTACGGATTCAGCGGCGGCGGACCAAATTCAAAGCCCGCCACGTCGCTCGTGCTCACCAGCACGGTACCTTCGACGGTCTTTGGTGTGTCCACCGGAATATCTAGCCACCACATGGTCTCGATAATCGGCAATGGCTTGCACGGAATTCCGTAGGACGCAGGATCGATAGCGCCTTGGGCGAAAAACACGAACCAGCAATCCTTGATTCCGCGCTGGTCCAGATACGACTTCACTTCGATCAGCTGCTGCGCCCAGTCCGTATTCGAGTCGCTCAAATATTTGTGCGTCGCAGCCGGTCCGCCCCACGCTTCGTTTGCGTAGGCCATGTAATCCGGATAGACGCGCAATGATCCGACCGCCTGCCAAGCGAGCAGCACGCAGATCACGCCCGCCCACACGCGGCTCGACCGCCACAGCATCGCTGCGCCGCCCGAAATCAGCACGTAGAGGAACGCGTACATCGGCAAAATGTGACGCACTCCAATATTCATGTGCGACGCCATCGCGATTAGCAGGTAAAACAGCGGCGGGATCGTCATAAATACAATTTCGCGTCGCCCGCCGAGTTTTCCGCGAGCCACTAGCACTAGCGCGCATGCGAGCAGAATCAAAAAGGGCAGCGTCGATTTGATCAGGAGCACCCAGATGAAATACCAGTGCGAACCGTGCGGATAGACTTTTCCGAAAAGATACGCGGTGTAGAAATCGTTCACACCGGAAATATCCGCGATGCCGTAGAGATACGATTCAGGCAGCAATCGGAGCTTTGAAACCGTCAGTAGCGTTTCGGCGAGCGCGTGATTTGACACATGTGCCGCCGTCTCCTCAAACGGCGGATCGATCGCAAGGCCCGCCGGACGCGCGCTGTATCGGAATCCGTAGAACGACCACAAAATGATCACCGCCGCCACGGTGACAATTCCGAGCGCAAGCGCCAGCTTGCCGAATCCGATTCGCTTGGCCGGGTCGCGTTCCGCTTCACTCGCCGTCTGCTCAATGTTCCGCGTGGGCCAAGCCAACTCGCACAATCCCAAAATTCCGATCATGAAGAGCGCGAGCAGTCCCGTGTGCTTCGATCCCAGTGCAAGCCCCGCCGCCACGCACACCGCTGCGAGCCGCCAGCCGGTTGGCCGCTTCACCCACCTGTAGAACGCATATACTGTGGCAAAAATAAAACACGACACGCCCGTATCCGTGGTGACCAGCGCCCCGTGCGCCAGAAAGCTCGGATCGAAGACGTACAGCACGAGCGCGATGAAACCAGCCGCGGTTCCAAACATCTCGCGCGCCGCGAGAAAAATAAGCAGGCCCAGCAGCATCGGAAAAATCGATACTGCCGTCCGCATCCGTCCCAAAATATCCTTCGAAATATTCCGCGCGTTGAACTCCGCGCCGTCTAGCGCCGTTGAGACTTTGAACGAGCGCCCCTCCAGCGCCGGAATGTCGGTCGCATTGCCGCCCGGCTGCGGAACGTAAAGGTCCATCCCCAAAATCGGAAGCGTCGCCACAGCTTTCACGAGAGGTGGGTGCTCCGGATTCCATCCGAAGTCGTGGTGCTTCCACCCCATGTAACCCGCCCAGGTGTGGTCCGGCTCGTCCCAGCTGATCGACTCGCGCCGCACTGACCACATCAGCTGTAGCCACATCACCAGCAGCAGCGCGAATACTCCGAGCACGACGAGCCCGCGATTTCGCGGCGTGGATAGTTCAGTCATTAGCGGGAAGGCTCCGGACGAAGGGAAGTGGAAACGCGCTCTGAAACATTTTCATACGAAGGAAACTGCACGCGCGGAAATCGGAACTGAATGTATAGCGCCGAGAGTCCCAGCACCAGGAGGGAAAGCACGCTGCCTTCCGGACCGCTCGTCCCACCCGCGAGCCAGCTCGGCCCATGCGCCGACGAATTCAAATAGTGTCCGACCGCGATTAGGCCACTGTCCGGCGTCCCATAAAAATAAGACTGCGCCCAGTCCCACGCCGCATGATATCCAATCGCAAACCACAAACTGCCCGTGCGTCGCAGCACCAGGCAACATAACAACCCGAACACAATCACCTGTGTGATGCCGAGCGCGTTCTCTCCGTCATTCCCTAAGTGCGCTGCGCCAAAACCGAGTGACATCAGCACCGCCGCCGTCCAAAAGCCCAGTCGAGTCGAAAGCCGGTAGAGCAAGAATCCGCGAAAGAGAAACTCCTCAAACATGCCTAGCACAATGAACGTCACGCCCCAACCGACCGCGTAATACACCGCCGTTGATCCAGCGAGCGCGACCGATTCGATCCGGAAATATTTCAGCGCGATCAACGCTCCCACCACTCCTGAGAGCGCCGCGAATCCCCAAATCGCGCCTTCCCAAAATTTCGCGCCAAACGCGCCGCGCCCCGGCAATCCATATTCGCCGAGTCCCGCGCCTTCGCGCCGGGCCACGACCCATGAACCGAATAGCAATCCCGCGAGCTGAATCGATTCCCGCGGCAGCC
>Ga0206966_1046_pt1 | contig 41264 bp, 32 predicted proteins | sample Alteio_BWOrgHeat_23_FD_152970 | JGI IMG/M metagenome (GOLD analysis project Ga0206966, IMG submission 152970) | Enriched cells from forest soil in Barre Woods Harvard Forest LTER site, Petersham, Massachusetts, United States -... | ecosystem: Environmental > Terrestrial > Soil > Temperate forest >...
TGCTAAGTAACCTCTATCTGAATGAGGTAGACCGGATGCTGGAGAAGGCGGTGGATACCACGCGTAGAGGCAAGTCAACCAACGTCCAATATGCACGTTTCGCGGACGATATGGTGATCTTGATCGATGCTGAACGGCGGAGTGACTGGCTGGTGACGGCGATAGATAGACGGCTGCGCGAGGAGTTCGCGAAGCTCCGCGTTGCGATCAACGAGGACAAAAGTCGAGTGGTAGATCTGAAAGCGGGAGAGAGCTTTACCTTCCTGGGTTTTGAGTATCGGCGTGTACTGAGCCTTCAGCGGAAGTGGCGGCCATACTATGCGCCGAAGTTGAAGAAGCGGACAGCGCTGTTTGAAAAGCTCAGGGAGATCTTCCGGCAACATGTCAGCGGGCCCGTTGAGACTGTGATTGCAAGAATCAATCCGATTCTGCGTGGCTGGGTGAACTACTTTCGGGTCGGTCATTCGAGTTCCTGTTTCTCAATGGTTAAACGGTGGGTAGAAATGAAGGTCCGGAAACATCTGATACGTGCCCGGGGGCGTAACGGCTTTCCCTGGAAGCGGCGGAGTAGCGAATGGCTGTATGATCGGCTGGGTTTGTTTAACGACTACCAGCTTCGTCGATGGTCAAGCGCGAAAGTTGCCCCAGCAAGATCGGCCCCATAAACCTTGGCACGAAGCAAACAGGTGCGCCCAGTGCGGGAAATCGGCACGCTGGGTGCGATGTGGCGGGGGCTGGAAACGGATTCACGGTTTGGCTACTGAGGCACTCCCAGAGGAAACGGGGAGCAATGGTTAGGCTAGACCTACGGAACACCGCGCCAGTCCTCGACCCGACCCCATGGCGTCGCCAATCGCTCATCCTCAATCCAGAATCTGTTTACGGAAGACTAGCCAACGACCCGGTACTAATACGGATCGGTGAGCGCATCGGCGATTCATTATCAGCTGGTTTAGTCTGGGTTAGAATGCGGTCTGTCCAATTTCTCTCGTGGCTCCCCATGACACCGTTTTTCGCGAACGAGTCTTTCGCGATCATCTTCAAATGACTGGAAACCGACACATCGTGAACATCTCAGCTTCTCCCACCCACACGCGGCACCGCGGCTTCGATCTCCTGCGCGTCATCGCGATTTACATGGTCATGCAGATCCACACCGGTGAGTTCGAATACATAGCAACAGACGGCACCGTGCTGCACACGGCGGGATCCTGGGCAGTGGGATGGACAAACTCGCTCCTCCGCGTCTGCGTGCCGCTCTTCGTCATGATTACCGGATTCTTCCTGTTCCCCATCGAGAACGAGCGCAAATTCTTCCGGAAGCGCTTCACCCGCGTGTTGATTCCCTTCGTGATCTGGTGCGCGGTCTACGCGTTCTATTACTACGGGCAGGGAGCGATCTCTCTTCAGACCGCCTTGCTCAACATCGCAAAAATCCCGGTCAACTACGGCACGGAAGTCGGCCATCTGTGGTTTGTTTATATGCTGATGGCGATCTATCTCATCGCGCCTGTGTTCTCGCCGTGGATCGTTTCGGCGAGCCGGAAGAGCATGGAACTCTTCCTGGCGCTGTGGGGCGTGACGCTCTTGCTGCCGTTCATTCATCTCTTCTTCTCCGGGGTATGGGGCGAGTGTTATTGGAATGCAACGCCAACCCTCTACTACTTCTCAGGCTTCATCGGCTATGCGGTGCTAGCCGCCTATATCAAGCGATTCTGGATGGCGCCGTCATTGCGTATCGACTGGCTCGCAATTGGCATGGTGGTTGCCGGTTACTCCGCTACCCTTGCCGGATTCCTATACAGACTTCGTTACGAACACGAAGTGAAGAGTCTGGAGTTGACATGGAACTTCACCACGCTAAATGTTGCGATCATGACGGCGGGTATATTTCTGCTCTTCCGAAATATTTATGCGGTTCGTCGCAACAGTCTCGTATGGCGACTGATAGACGATCTTTCGCGCATGAGCTATGGCATGTATCTGGCGCATATCATCGTACTCAACTCGATGCACTCTCTCCTGGCTCCCCTTCTGGGGAATGCGTTGTTGCGCATACCAACGATCGCGTTGACTACCTTCGTAATCACCTATCTTGCGGTCAAGCTGATTTCGCTATTGCCGGGGAGCAAATACCTCATCGGCTAAAACTTCCAAAGACCGGATGCGCGCCTTATTGTGTAGCGCACCTTTTCGGATGAAAGCATGATATGTCCCCATACGCGCCAGCCTTCCGCGATACGGCACATCCGAATTACCCGAGCCTAGCCGATTTTTGAGGACCTATTCGACTTCGATGCGTGACTTGGAGATTTACCATCAAATGATTAAGAAAAGTAGCTCCGAACATGCAACCAGCCGCAATGGTCAGTTCAGCCCGACACGTCGGACAAAATCCTCAAAGCGGGGGTCGCCGCGCAGAGGATCAAACAGCGGAAATACCTTAAGGTAGATCAGAATACTGGATTGTTCCTGGTAGGCCCGCTCAAGCCACGCAAATGCCTCATCGTTGTCGCCGAGCCCTAAATAAGCATGCACAAAGGCGGCAGGAGGGACGTAGCTGGTCTGCTCGCGCTCTTTCAATTCTCCAAGGAGCCGAAGCGCATCCGCGCGTCGCCCTGCATGGGCATACGCCCAGACCAGCGTACCGATGATCGCTGGGCTGCGATCGGAAACAGCAGCCGCCTTTTCCCAGACGCGGATCGCCTCTTCGGCTTGATGGTTGTACAGGAGCGCCCAGCCAAGAGGCCATAGAGGGAATACGTCGTCCGGCCTTACCGCCAGGGCGTTTCGGAACTCGCGTATAGCCTCGTCATAGCGATGTGCATTGAGCAGAGTCCACCCGATACTTTCGCCGGAAATTCCGAGAGGATCAAGTTCGCGGGCACGGCGCGCCCACGCCAGCGCCTCGTCTATCCGTCCCTGGCATAGTAGCCAGTCAGAGAATCCGTCGTGCGCGGCAGCGTCGTTCGGATTCAAATCGAGGGCCCGCCTGTATTCAGCCTCGGCCTCGACCCACCTCCACTGTCTCATGTAAATGACTGCCAGCGTGACATGCGCGTCGGCGAGTTCAGGATCTAACTCCAGCGCTTTTCGAGCCGCGCTGATCACCTTTGGACGCGTGTCAGTCGGGGGAGCGCCAACAAACATCGTGCAAAGCCTCCAGTATGCATCTGCCCGGCCGACGTAAGCCGGTGCGAACGTCGGGTCTCTCCTGATCGCCTCATCAAAGTAGGCGATGCGCTGTTCAACCTCGGATCTGCTGTTGCCTTTGGCAACCAGGCCTTTGAGATAGCTCTCGTAAACTTCGGGTGACACAGGACGGGCGGCGACAAGCCTGGCGTGCTCTTCGCCCGTGACCGTAACCTTAACTCTTTGTGCAATGGATTGTGCCACCTCGCTCTCCAGCGTGAGGGCATCGCCCATTTCGCGGTCATACTCTTCAGACCAGAAGTGCTCGTCGGTCGACGCACGAATCAATTGCGCGTGAACACGAATCCGGTCGCCTTGTCGTATCACAGATCCTTCAACAAGAGCATCCACTGCCAGAATGGAAGCCCGCATTTCCTTAATACCCGATTTACTGAGGTTTTACGGGCATTGGCCTGGGAAACTTCAAGTTTAGACAGCGATATAAAAGCCGTAGAAATAAAATTCTCCTCTCATGAGTTGTTGATCCGTTCCGTAAAAGCAGGGAGCGACGCGACCGCAACGCTGGTTCTCGGGGGCCACGTTCGCAGCGCAGCGAGAATGGGGCGGAATCCGTCTTGCGGGAATAGGGGCGCGCGCCTGCTAGGCATAGGGGGCAACAGCGGAAGGTGAGGCAAAAGATTTGGGCGCTTACTTCGAAATACCCCTACAATTCGTAGCTGTGTATGAACACAAAGACTGAGGGGTCTGAAAATGGCTGAGAAAACGATCGTGGAAAAGGCTGCGGAGAGTGTAGGGTACGGCCTCGCAATGGCGGAAGATTTGGCCAGCGCCATCAAAACGGCAATTGGGGCAGCCGCAACCACCGTGACAGAGGCTGCGAAAAAGGCACCTGCCAAGAAGGCGCCGAAGAAATCTCCCCCTAAGAAAGCCGCAAAGAAGGCTGTGAGCAAGAAGGCCGGCAAGAAGTCGCCCGCGAAGAAGGTTGCTAAAAAAGCGGCGGCCAAGAAGACTCCGGCTAAGAAAGCCGCGAAGAAGGTGATTAAAAAAGCTCCGAGTAAAAAGGCCGCCAAGAAATCGGTGAAAAAGCCTGCAAAGAATGCTGGCCGACTGCGGCGATGAATGGGAGTAGGGCGCACCGGGAGCGCTACAACTGCCATACGACGGGCTTGAGAAATTCGAAGAGATACATGGGATGTACTGGAATTCCCGTCTTAGAGCTGAAGCACATATGGAGTTACGCCACGCGCAATGAGTAGTTTCGCAACGGCGATACCGCGCGGCGCCACGTCCGGTGACCAGGCTGGCCGTATGCGAAGACGACGAGGGCCGCCTTCTTTGCCATGGCGATCAAATGCTGTCATTGTCAGACCCGATCGGGTCAACGATTAGACGCAAACACCTTTTATCAGTAGCCCGATAGGCGAAGGTACTGCCCACTTAAATACCGCCCTATCCCCATGCTCGGGCGTACCGCCCGCACTTTGCAACAGTCGGATCGTCAGCCATGATGCGGCTTCTGTTGTCCCACGTTCTGACCAGTCGATCGCGGTAGCAGCCCCCCGGACCACCGAACAGTGCGCTACACACTTTACACCTTGCGCGACTGCGAGACGGACTTTGCCGCCGGGATCGTGTTTGGGCTTCATGGTGGATTCCGAAAATAAGTCTATTTGCTGTATGCCAAACCTCCGTCGTCTGCAAAGACCCGCGCATGTACAATTCCCAATTGCAAGCAGAAACCCCGAAAACCACCGAGGAAACCAGCGATGGCGACGAAAAAGTCGAAGGACAAGGCGGTAAAGAAGATCGAGAAAGCCGTCAGGAAAGCAGTACGCAAGGGCGTCGACAAAGATCTGGTAACGCGGACGGTCGACCAGGCAATTGTCGATGTTTCCGATCGCAAACCAGCAAAGAACAGTGCCAAGAAGGCTCCAGGCCTCGTAAAGAGCGACAAAAAAGTCAAGCGTATTTCCGCAGATGAAGATGCCGCATAAGGATGTTTATCCGCATGGGTCATGATTCTGCCGATGTCAGAATCTTCTTCCTCAGCGCCTCAGTCTCGAGCGTACTTTCGGTGAGCATCCTCGCAAGACTCTGGCTTCCGGCATTCCAAGCATCAAATGCTGCCTGCGTCTGCTGGTTGGCCTAAGTGCGGTGAACGACGGGAAGCACGGCGGGGGCTGTGTTGTAGCCTTCACGGGCTGCCTAAGCTCGAAAGGAAAGTTCATCCCCGGCATCTCTGCGCATATACATTCACCCGAACTCGCTGCGTCTGCTTCAGCAGAAAATGTGGGACCTGATGATCCAACCGTTCTGTGATGGCGCGTTCATCGCAACCCCGGAATGTGCCGCACACCATGGGACGAAATTCAGGGTAGTGGAGAGGAATGACTTACCCTTCATGTGGCCGGAGAGTGAGGAAACCGAAGGATAATAGGGGGTTCGTCAAAACATCCCCAGCTGCCCGCTCTCATCTGTTTTTGGCGTTGCCTTTGGCTTCTTCGCAGGCTTATCCGGAAAGTCCTCCTCGGTTAACGGCTCGCACAGCGTAGGCTCGTTATTCCTGATATTGTTCACGCGCCTGTCCACGATCCGGCCAAGAGCCCACGACCCATGTATCTCAATCCATTAGACTTTCCCAAAGAAGCACAAAGATAGACCTTTTTAGCAACCCTCGTAACGCTGTGACGGTGAAATTCACAATTATTGGATCACTGATCACATACTCTCCATCAGAAATGCAGGTTCCCTGTATGAACATTCATTCCCCGCAAGAATTGAGAAGACGCCCTTCTCACGATGCCGTCTTCGCATCCCTGCGTGCCAAACTTTCCCGTGAAGTTTCGAGCACGCGGTGCTCGCCGATCTGCTTGAGAAGGTGAACGGAATGCAGAAGGCGCAAACACGGCCAGGCGACTTCAAAGAGTGGTTTGATGCGTTCATCGCCAGAGCCGAGGATCATCTGGATGTGCTGCGGCCGTTCTTTCCGATCCTGGTGCAATTTCTGCCTTCTTACAGGGAATTGCACGCCGAGCATCCAGGAATCAAAGCAGCCGATGAATTGAATTGGACCACGGATGTGACTTAAGCCTGCCAACCCACAATCCAACCCACAAGAATCGAGACCCAAAGCGACTTGCTTAAGCGACATGGTCTAATCCATTGATAGGGAGTGCCTATCATATGGAATTGAGACATCTTCGTTATTTCACAGCAGTTGTTCAGTGGAAGGGGTATCGCGAGGCTTCGCGGCACTTATATATTGCGCAGCCTTCGATCAGCGAGGCCGTATCCGATCTTGAGAGTGAACTGGGCATCAAGCTTTTTTCGCGTGAGGGCCGCGTAGCGCGACTTACTCCGGAAGGACAGGTTTTCCATGAGGAAGCCCTCAAGACGCTTGCGCAGGCGGAGCGGTCCATTGCATCGGCCAGGCGTGCTGCCAAGGGAGAAATAGGCAGGCTTGGAATCGGCTTCATTGGATTTGCCACCTCCCCATTCCTCCCAGACCTCCTGCGTAAATACAAGACTCGGCATCCAGGGGTCGAGCTGCGCCTTGAAGAAAATGTGCCTAGCGGGCAGGACCTTGCATTCGACCAAGGAGAGATCGACATTGGATTTACGCGTCCGCCTTCCGCTGATCGTAGTTCATCCTATGAAACGCGCCTGCTCTTCCGCGAGCCGCTCGTCATAGCGCTTCCCAAGACTCGCAAGGTGAAGGCGAAGCGCATCCGAATCGCGGAGCTTGCAGGCGAACGCATCGTCACCTTTCGGCGCGAAAGTTCCCCGGAGGTCTTCGACACGATCATCCGCGTTTGTAACGACAGCGGCTTTTCGCCACGACTGCACAATGAGCTGAACAATATGCACTCGGTACTAGCTACCGTCGAAGCGGGGGAGGGGGTGGCCATTGTTTCCGCATCGGCCCGCAATCTGCGCGCGGAGAGCGTGTCCTTCTTTCGACTGCAACCTGACGACATTCGCATCGACTTTGTCGCCACATGGCAAAAGAAGGAACCTTCAGTTGCATTGAAGTTGTTCCTCGAGTTGCTAGACGAAGAATTGCCTGCGATTCGCCAGAAGACGCGTTACACATGACCTATTTGCGATAGGTGATGCCTATCATCTGATTGGAATATACGACGCATCTCTATCACCCCGTCGTGACTCTTATGCGTGTAGTCACAGCCGTAAGGAGGCTGACAATGGCAACCAAACAGAAAACAGTCATCGTAACGGGGGCATCGCAGGGCATTGGGGCGGGTGTTGTGCAGGCGTTCCTCAATCGCGGCTACAACGTCGTAGCCAACTCACGTAACATCACGAAGTCCGGTGCATTTACCGAGTCTGGCCAGCTCGTGCTGGTGGACGGCAATATCGGTGAAAGCGCCGCAGCCGCCCAGGTAATAGAAACAGCGATCAACAAGTTTGGATCGATCGACGCGCTGGTGAACAACGCAGGCATTTTCTTCGCCAAAGCCTTCACCGACTACACGGCCGAGGACTTCAAGGCGCTTTCAACCACAAACCTCGAAGGTTTCCTCTACGTGACGCAGGGGGCCGTGAAGCAGATGCTTGCGCAAAAATCGGGTGGCAGTGTGGTCGGCATCACCAGCTCGCTTGTTGTGAACCCAATCGCCGGCGTCTCCGTTTCCGTGCCGATGATCACTAAGGGCGGTCTTGAAGCAGTCACTCGGAGTCTGGCGAGCGAGTTCGCGAAGCAGCACATCCGTTTCAACACCGTCGCTCCTGGTGTTGTGGATACTCCCCTTCACAAGGACAATCCCAAAGACTTTCTGAAGACACTCTCACCGATGGGTACGATCTCAGACGTGAGCGATATCGTGGACGCAGTTGTTTATCTCACAGAGGCCCGCCATGTGACGGGAGAGGTGCTGCACGTGGACGGTGGTGCACACTCAGGCAAATGGTGAGCTCGACGGGCCCGAAGCCGGCAAGCGCGGAGCGCCGGCTTGCGGAGCTCGGCATTGAGCTGCCCCCCGCGCCCGTCCCATTCGGCGCTTATCTTGAAAGTGTCCAGACGGGCAATCTGCTTTATCTCAGCGGCGTGCTCCCGGCCATCGGGCATGAACCGAAGTTCGTAGGCCGGCTGGGCAGAGAGTACAACATCGAACAGGGACGCGAGGCCGCGCGCATCGCGGCTCTGAACGTACTCTCCGCCGCGAGAAACCACCTGGGCTCGCTCGATAAAGTGATCAGGGTCGTCAGGCTGGTGGCGTACATCGCAACCGAAGGGGACTTCTTCGCGCAGCCGAAGGTGGCTGACGCTGCCTCGGAGCTGTTGCGTGATGTCTTTGGAGAAGACAAGTTGCCGGTGCGGATGGTTCTCGGCGTTGCGAGCCTTCCACTCGGGGTACCGGTCGTGTTGGAGGTCCTTTTCGAAGTTGAAGCCTAAGGGCGCGAGAGCGCTAGCTTCTTCCTTTTTGCGCGAGGTTGCATGATGGCGAAAGCATGGAATCAAACCCGCGGTTTGAAGACGCAGAAATGCGTACTGCCACTCGCGAAGCATTGGCCGGTTCGAGATGGTCAAGGGGGTAAGATTTTATGGGTAAAAGACTCGCAATACTGGCAATTCGCCTGTTGGTGTCGGTGAACCTTCTTTATGCCGCCATCTTTCTCAAGTTTGCAGGTGTGCCAGATTCGGTGGCCCTGTTCAAGCAGATGTCGCAAACGGTCCACGGGTTCGTATCTCAGCCAGTATTCCGGCTAGGGTCAGGTGTGTTCGAGACAGTGGTGGCGGTTCTGCTCCTTATCCCGAAGACAGCCAGATTGGGAGCGGGATTGACTGTTGTGTGGATGACTACCGTAATTCTCAGTCACATTTTCGTGTTGGGATATGGCTGGTTCTTTGTCGATGCTCTCATGGTGATGGTGCTGGCTATCAGTTATCTCTTGCTGACACGCAGGCAAGGCCATTGGAGGGAACCCGAAAGTGTGGAGACGCTTCTTGGTCGATGATCTTCCGCCCGTCAGCCAGAGATGCCTCGATTGGCTCACGGTCCCCCCCATCCTGCGTCATGAGGGTATCTGGATTTCGTTAAGGCTCGGCAACGATCATCATTTGCGTTGACACGTATTTACTAGTAGCGGAACAGGCCGTTCTCCGCGCCCAGCAGCAGGCCGCTTGGCATTTCGTGATAACGATGGAAGCTATCCTGCTGCCGGCAACCCAACCGGCGATGTCGTTTGATCCTGTAAAAACGGGGATCTCGCATTCTTGCCCGGACTGTTCTCGCTCGATTCAACAATCAACATTCGCGGAAACAAGAACGTGATACGCGCAACCGGCGGATTTGCGGCATTTGTTCTCATCTACCTCTTCGACCCGGCTTGATAAGCTCTTTGCTCAACTTTCATAAGTGTTGATCCTGAGAGTTGACTATTGTTTGTTCTGTTTTCGTCGGTATCTTCACAGCGTTTCCACACTTCGGGCAGCGCATGTGCTCACGGTCCAGCCTCATCATCTCGGCTGGCGGAATCTTGTATCCGCATTCCGGGCATGGTGTCGTGAGATCGAAGGTTTTCGGGTCGGATTTTCGGCGGCGCATTGGTTTCAGGGTACGTCTAGCGGACGATAATGCTCCGTTCCAGCAGGATTCGCTCTCCGAGCGTAAGCAGGTGGCTCCAGCTCGGATTGTCCCTTTCGAGACATCTGACCGCGTGGTCGCGCAATTTCAAAGCCTCTTCCCGATTGGCGTTACGCATCGCCTCGGTCCACCACTCTTCAGAGGTGGATCGCAGTTGCCGCTGATGACGGTCTTACTGACGATGGTCATGTTGGCCTTAGAATAGCTCACCATGATGGCGAAGCAGCTTTACGGGCTATGAACAGGTTGCCTGGGCATCTCCAAGGTCAAACGGAGCGTGAGAATGAGCGGTCAAGCGAAGCATGTCGTGTTTCGGTACAACGATGACGACAAGGATACAGATGTCGAAGTTGACATACTCGGCGATCTCCCGGATTACGCCGTGGGTGATATTGTGACGCGGAGGGGAAAATCGTGGAGAATCGTTCGGGTCGTGAGTGAACAGGCCCTTATCGGCTCACAGTCGGTTCCAGCTTATATCGTAACCGTCACTGACAAGGATTAAGGCAATTCTGGCGTTATGCGGCTTTCTTAGCCTCCCACATGCACCGGATCCTATCTGCTGCCAGACGGTACGGCATTAGCGTACTCGCGGAAGATCAGCGGGTGTTGAGCGAACCACTTTGCCGGACGGACAACGGAAGACGTGCACGCCGCTTCATAAGTCGCGCTGGCGCGTCATTGTTAGACGGTGCGATAGCGTACTTCGTAGTCCAGGTGGCAGATGTCCACTCGGCCGGGGATCACACTCTGTACGTCGGCTCTGTGGAGTATTTCGAGTCGCGCGATGACAAGCCGCTTCTCTTCTACGTTGGCAGGTATCAGCAACTGTTGCTCGAACGGTGAAATTGTCGCCTCGTTCTACTGACTGCAGGGTTTAACCGGGCACTCCAGAGCAACTCCGATAGAGCCCTGACCTTCGGCAACTTGTCAGAGACGGCTTGCCTTTATATTTCGCCTCCGAAAGCGCGCGGCGATAAATGTCCACCATCGCCTCCTCAAAACTCAGAAACCAACTTAACCTTTTCCATATGACCATCGTTGGGTTGCTAAGGGAGTGATGCCAGCTCTATTTTCGGCAATTAGTGTCCACCGGAATCGCTGACACAATCAGGGTGGGCAGAGGTTTACAGGGCAGAGGTCGTGGGTTTGATATGGGTTCGATAACCGTTCCCGGTCGTTCCTTAGAGCGCCAAAAGGAGCCATCCGTGACGCTTGTTTTCTGTAAGTTACGCGTTCCTTTTCGCGGTCACGGCAGAGGCGCGGATTTGAGTGCCGGTCCCAGCGACCACTGGGAGTTTTGGTGGCACTTCGTACCGGCGTACCCTGCGGGACACTGCGACCTCATTCAAATGCTCTGAGCCGTTCAAGCTATTGAAATAAATAGTCGATCGAGGTCATTGCGGCTGCTTGCGGCAGATTGCAGCGATCAATAATAGCTGCGCAGAACGCATTCCGAGTCAGGTGCGATCAACCATGCTCTGCCACCTCTCCGTTAGTTAAGCCGTTCTATTTACGTTGTTTACAGAACGCTTCTGTTTAGCCGCTCTTACAGGAAATGCGCCGGTGCCCGTTCTGCCGTCCCCTTCCATTCCCGGAGTTCATCAGCCAGTCGACTGCCGATGCCCGGTGCTGGGAAGCGAGATGGAGAGCAGCGCATGACCATCTGAAGCGTCCTCTGCCCGAGCAGCTCTGCTACTGTGGCAGACGACCCAAACCATTACCAGGCTACTGGCAAAGGTATGCCGGTTACAATGCCAGGTGTCCCCTCGACCTCCGCCTCTTCGAGTGCGGTTTAAAAAACCCCAGCGATCCCTGCAGCGCCTCTACGTTGCGTACCTAAAGAAAACCGGATCCATTCCTCTCCCTCTTCGGTCGAATGCTGCCGTAGAATTCCGCTCGATCTTTTCGTTGTCGATGCCGGCCCGAAGGATCAAAGAGGAATATCGCCTGCCAGCGATTCCGGTTGCTGGCTGCCCAGTTCGGCGGGCGGCAGCCGAACACGGACCCCGTCCGCAAACACCGTCCGCAACTAATTCCGGCAGTTGCCGTCTAAATGGTCGCAAGGCAGACTCTGCCCCTATGCAGCTCACACCCTCCACGCCGACGGTGCAATATCCCCCGATTTTGTGCGCCGAAGACCCGATTGCTTCTATCCGCTATCCCCAACCTCTTTCACCATACGTCCCAAGAGCCAATCTCTTGACATGGCTCCCCCAATTGCTTACAACCATCGCTGACTGCTTTTTTTGGGGTACTCTGCCGTCTCTCGTAGAAGACCCGCATCAGTTGCTCCCCCGACCCTGCGCACTGCTTCGGACTCATTTGGCAGGCAGGTACCGATCGAACGCATCCACAGAATGCGCCCTTCGTCGTCGTAGCAACACGCAACGCCAGGTTCGATCGCTTCAAGACTGGATAGGATGGCCATGCTCGCAAAGATTTTCCGCTCCCTAAGTCCGTTCGCCCTCGTGACGGCAGCCCTCACTCTTATCGCGCCCGCCGCTCTCGTTGCTCAGGCCGCTTCACAGGCCGCCCCATCGCTCATCACCAATCGCCTAACCCAGCCCATTGACGAGAACTCCCGCGTCACAATCAAGGGAACTGTGCATCCCCTGGCTCGGGCCGCCAATGATCGAGGAGCCGCGCCCGACAGCATGCCTCTCGACCGCCTCCAGCTCATCCTGAAGCGCAGTGACGCGCAGGAGTCCGCCCTCAGACAACTCGTCGACGACCTGCACACACCCGGCTCGGCCAGCTATCACAAGTGGCTTACTCCGGCGCAGTTTGGCAAGCAGTTCGGTCCCTCCGATCAGGACGTCGCCACCGTGGAGTCTTGGCTCCAGTCTCACGGCTTTAACGTCACTAAGGTCAACGGCGGTCGCCAGAGTCTTGAAATCTCCGGCAACGTCGCGCAATTCCGCTCGACTTTCCATGCGCAGATCCATAAGTACATGGTGAACGGCGAAACGCATTACGCCAACGCCAACGATCCGCAAATTCCAGCCGCCCTCGCGCCCGTCGTCGGCGGATTCGCCACTCTCAACAACTTTCGTGTCAAGAACCACGCCAGGGTACTCGGCAAAGCCACTTACAACCCTAAGACCGACAAAGCTACTCCAGAATGGACCACAAGTAGCGGCGGTTCGATCCCCAATTTTGTCCTTTCGCCGGCTGACTATGCCGTTCAGTACGACATCAATCCGCTGTACACGGCCGGTACCAACGGCTCCGGCCAAACCATTGCCATTGTCAACGACTCCAACATCAACATCTACCTGGTCAATCAGTTCCGCTCGCTCTTCAGCCTTCCCGCCAACCCGCCGCAGGTCATCATTGACGGAAACGATCCTGGCATTGACGGCATCAACAATCCCGAAGGTCCTAACGGGGACTCTGTCGAAGCTTATCTTGATGTCGAGTGGGCCGGAGCTGTGGCGCCCAATGCGACCGTGAACCTCGTGATTGCCGCTGACACCGCCCTCGAAGGCGGTCTCTATCTTGCCCTCGAGCACGCGATCTACGGTAACCTCGCCCCCATCGTCAGCCTGAGCTTCGGCGCATGCGAAAAGAATATCGGCACCACCAACCAGTTCCTCAACAGCCTTTATGAACAGGCCGCGGCGCAAGGTATTACTGTCCTGGTCTCAACTGGAGACAACGGCTCGGCCGGGTGCGATGACGATAACACCCAGTTCTTCGCGATCAATGGGCAACAGGTCAGCGGCTTTGCCTCTACACCCTACAATGTCGCCGTCGGCGGAACGGACTTCTTCTATAGCGATTACAACAATTCCGCCGCTCTTCCTGCTCAGCTCGCGACTTACTGGAACACCACCACCAGCGACAACACGCCCGCCGTCTCCATCAAAGGTGTAATTCCTGAGCAGCCCTGGAACGACAGTCAATTCGGCTTCAATATCTTCAACACGCTCACTTTATCCGGCGGAATGGAAACCACGATCGCCGGCGCCAGCGGCGGAGCCAGCAACTGCGCCACCGGCACCTACGATGCCAACGGCAACACCCTGACTTGCACTGCCGGTTATCCCAAGCCGGTCTGGCAAACCGGTACAGGCGTGCCTACCGACGGCGTCCGCGACCTCCCTGATCTCTCCCTCTTCGCTGCCGATTTCGCAAACTCCAGCTTCTACCCCATCTGTGCGACTGATGGCGACTGCCAGCCCGTTTCCGGCAGCGGAACCGTTCAGATCTTCGCTGTCGGAGGAACCTCAGCCTCCACGCCCTCCTTTGCCGGCATCATGGCCCTCGTCAATCAGAAATATGGACCTCAGGGTCAAGCCAACTTTGTCCTCTATCCGCTCGCCGCGCAGTTTCCCGCGGCCTTCCACGACGTGACCAGCGGCACCAACTCGGTCCCCTGCGCCTTTTCGGCCACAGCTGCGAGTAACACCCCCAACTGTATCGCGGTCAGCAATCCCGTCACCATCACTGATCCCAACTTAGGCACGGCAATCGAGGGTCAAATCGGCTCTGGCACCACTCCCCTGTACAACGCCACAACTGGATACGACCCGGCCTCCGGCCTCGGCACCATCGACGCGAACGTCCTTGTCTCCGACTGGAGTAAGGTCACCTTCGCTGCTTCAACCGTGACGCTATCCTCGCCTGCGGCAGGAACCTACACACACGGCAGCAACATCACGGTCACTGCTACGGTCACCGGTACCACACCTACCGGCGATATCGCCTTGGTCACCGACAGCACCCTGCCCACTAATCAGAGCCGGAATTTCTTCACCCTGACCGGAGGCACTGCCACCGGAACCACCAACACCCTGCCCGGTGGTACCTACAATGTCTGGGCAAGCTATGGCGGCGACAGCAAGAACGCTGCTGCGGATTCGGCGAAGACCCTCATCACCGTCAGTCCCGAGGCCAGCGGTACATTGCTGAACGTATTTTCCCCTAATGGCAGTGGCGGCTACGTTTCCGTTCCTACCGGTAGCACCAATATTCCCTACGGCACACAACTCCTTCTCAGCGCGCAGGTCGCTCCCAGCTCCCAACTCTCAGCGGTGCAGGCTTGCCAATCCAACCCCGCTACCTGCCCGGTCTTTGGCCCTCCCACCGGAGTTGTCACCTTCTCCGACAGCGGTAAGGCCGTTAACGCCGCTGTCCTCAATGCCGAAGGCGACGCTGAGTACAATCCGTCCGACCCGGTCGCCGCGCGCGTAACCACCAGTATCGGTAGTCACTCCATCACCGCCAGCTATCCCGGAGATGCAAGTTATAACGCCTCCACTGCCGCAGCAACCACGTACACAGTGATACAGTCCACACCGACCATAGATTTGGCCACGCCTAACCAGACCGTCCTGGCAGGGCAGGCGACAACCTTCACGATTTTGCTCGAGACGACGGGCGTCGGAGTCGCGCCAACGGGTACCATCACCATTTCAGGAGCTCCCTCCGGGACACCCACCAGCGTGCCTCTCTCTTTGAGCGGCGTCGACCTCCAAACTGGCGTCACCGCCAGCTACGCGAACATTACTATCCCAGCTTCAGTAACCGCCAACAGCTACACCATCACCTTCACCTACAGTGGTGACACAAATTACACCACCGCTCAGGCCTCGGGCACGCTCACCGTCGCAGCCGCCTCTACTCTCACCCCAAGCACAACAACCATCGCTACCAGCGGTGCCGCTACCTCCCCGTCCGCGCTCACCAGTATCACTGTGACCGTCACCGGGAAGGGAACGACGGCTCCTACCGGAACAATCACTCTTCAGACCTCCGGCTATGAGTTCAATCCCCTGACCCTCACTCCGGTCGCCGGAACCGACACATCCGAGGTGACGATTCTGGTTAACGGCTCGGGGATACTCCAGGGTGCAAACATTCTCATCGCCGGTTATTCCGGTGACACGGTCTACGCCCCCTCTACCTCCACTGCCACCAACCTCGCCAACCCGCTCTCCGACTTCTCCATGGTGCCGCAGACTACAATCATCAACGTGCCCTCGTCCGGCACCGCGACCGAGACCATCAATATCAGCTCGGTGAATGGCTTCGCGGGAGTGGTCGCCCTCACCTGCGCTGGAACTGGCGGCGTGGGTTGCTCGCTCAGTTCTTCTCCTACCCTCACGAGCGGAGGCACTACGCCTGTCACTCTCACCGTCAATAATTCCAACGTCACTACCGCCGGCAGCACGTTCGACGTGCTGATCACAGGGGTGGATCCGACCGGCACCTTTGTGCACACGCTGGGGATCAGGGTCATCGCCCCGGCGACAGCACTTGCTCCCGGGCTCACGCTCGCGGGGCCCAGTGGAATCACCATCGTCAATCCGGGTGACTCCGGAACCGGCACTCTGACTGTGTCGGCGCAGGGCGGCCTCTCCGGGCAGGCAACTTTTGCCTGTTCAGTCGAAGGCACTCCGTCGGGAATCACCTGCGCCGCGCCGAATGTGACTCTTTCCTCCGTAAGCGCCACGTCGACGCTCACGGTGACCACAACATCGTCGGCGATGGCCGGCAGCTACACGGCTGATATTACAGCAACGATTGGTACCACCGTCAGCCAGGTCCTCACAGTACCCATCACCCTGAACCCGGCCGCCAGTTTCGCGCTCAGCGGTAGTCCCACCTCGCTCACTCTTACTGCAGGAGCCACGACAGGGAACACCTCGACCATCTCGATTACTCCGACCAACTTTACCGGTCTGGTTAATCTCACCTGCGCCCTAACCACAAGTCCCGCTGGAGCCACCAAGGTTCCCACCTGCTCCGTCGCCAGCTCTGTTAACGTAACCGGAACAACGGCGGCGACCGCGACACTCACCGTCTCGACCACCGCTCCAACTACCAGCGCACTCGACCTTCCTCTGAACAAGTTCTTTGCGGTAGGCGGAGGGCTCGCAATCGCAGGCCTCTTGTTCTTCGGAATCCCAGCCCGCCGCCGTAGCTGGCGCACCATCCTCGGTGTCCTCCTCTTCGCAGTCATCGTCGGAATGGGAATCGGCTGCGGCAGCGGCGGTGGCAACAGCGGCGGAGGAGGGGGCGGCGGCGGCACCACTACCCCCGGCACCACAGCCGGCGCCTACACCATAACCGTCACAGGAACCGACGCCGCAACCGGCAAATTGACTTCCAGCACAATGGTCAACGTTACCGTCAACTAACCAAACCCTCGCAACCAGCCATGGCCGCACTCCAGCAGTGCGGCCGTTCTGTTTTGGTGCGCCCGGCAGGTCGCACTCACTTGGAGGTGTAAGTCCTCTACACACCCGGCAAGGGGAAGTGTTAGCTGAACGGCAAGGGTGTCCACCGTTGAGTGTACCGGGGAGATGCTTTACAAAACAGACCGGAGACATGGTTTACAGCATGGCGGAGAACAGTTGGCTTTCCCAGCTTTGGCTTGACGCATGAAGATGCGTTTATGCCTTGGAAAGAGACTCGAACCGTGGATCAACGCCTGCAGTTCTTATCGAGCTATCAGAAGGAAGAAATGTCCGTGACCGATCTTTGTCACGAGTACGGCATCTCGCGTCCAACTGCTTACAAGTGGATCAAGCGTTATGACGAAGTCGGGCCTGAAGGCCTGCTCGATCTGACGCGCACGCCCCGCAGTTCGCCGTACGCAACATCGGCGGAGGTCGAGAACGAGGTCCTTGCGTTGCGGAAGCGATTCCCTTCATGGGGAGCAAGGAAACTCAAGGCAAGACTTGAGCGCATGAACCCGACCGTGAACTGGCCGGCGGCCAGCACCGTGGGCCAGATCCTCAGCCGGGCCGGGCTCACCAACCCGAAGAGGAAGAAACGGCGCACCACGCCGAGCTCGCAACCGTTCTCGATGGTCACTGCGCCCAATCAGCTTTGGTGCATGGATTTTAAGGGGTACTTTCTGACAGGCGATGGGTATCGATGCGATCCCTTCACGATCACCGATGCGCACAGCCGGTTTCTGATCCGTTGCCAAGCGGTCGCACGCATGGATCTCGCCCAGGTGAGCGCTGTTTGCGATGCCGCGATGCGCGAGTACGGCGTGCCAGAACGTATCCGCACCGACAACGGAGCGCCATTCGCGGGCGTCGGCCTACTGGGTCTCTCGAAGCTATCGCTTGGATGGATGAAGCTCGGCATCGTCCACGAACGCATCCAGCCAGGGCGGCCTCAACAGAATGGCAGACACGAACGGATGCATCGCACGCTTAAGGAAGACACGGCGAAGCCGCCAGCACGTACGGTGATCGCGCAGCAAAAGAAGTTCGATCGCTTCCGTCTCGTCTTCAACCATGAGCGTCCGCATGAGGCGCTGGCCAACGAAACGCCAGGAAGCATCTACGTGCCCAGCACTCGGCTACTCCCCAGCAGGGTAGCAAGCTTCCAATATCCCAGATTGTTCCAGACTCGGAGGGTGAACAACAGCGGGGACATCAGTTGGCATAAGGGCCGGGTCTTCGTCAGCGAAGTGTTCCGCAACGAGGAGATCGGCCTCGAACAGATGGATGAGGACGTACATCGCGTTTTCTTCTGCAACACTGAGTTGGGTGAGTTCAACAGTTCCGAGATGCGATTCCGGCCAGCCCTTCGAGCATAGCGTCTTCAAATCGTCGCCCTGAAATCAAGTCCACCGAAGAAACCATCTAGCGTCCAGAGAAATCAACGGATTCAACGAATTGGAATGCTCCTTCCGGCTCGATTGCAACTCCGGTTCCGGAAACAACGATGACTCGAGCATCGTCCGATAACATCAGCCTGAGGCGAACAGCTTCTGAGTATGCCGCTGGAAAAAACGAAACCATATTGTCTTGGATTGACGTTCCGATGGTCAGAGAGCCCTCATAGATATAGGCGGGCAAATTTCCCACGTCGCCCTCAACCTTCATCGCCTCCATCCTGATTCGAATGCGCTGCACCCCGCCTTCGCCTGGAGCCACCCCGGGTACACCCTCGGAGCGATGAACGTAGGCATCGAGAAGCACGAATCCTTGGCCAAGTTCGTCGCGTTCAACTGCCAGACATTCGGAGTCGTGCATCTCAATTGCAACATTCATTGAACGCCTCACATAGCCAAGTCTACGACAGTGAAAACTTCAATCTGCCAAAAAACAAGCCATGGAAATGCCGGGGTATGGAAAGCATGGAAAGCCATAAAGCCGGCTTTCCACCCTTCCCACACCCCTTGGAAATCCCTGCGGGGATTCCCACATTACCACGGCTACGACGACGACTATCATGTATCTGAAGACCGGCATAGCCCGCCGAAAACCCGCAATCAGAGCCACTCTCGCCGCAAGGGGCTTGTAAACCATGTCCCCGGTCTAAAACGTAAAGGATGTCCCGGTACTCTCACCGTGAGGTGGAATCCGGAGGAAGCTGTAGGCAAAGCGCTGCTCTGACGAACAGCCAGCGGATCAGAGACCGCGTGAATTCAGCCGTGGTGCCGCAAGCGTTCTCTCACTATTTCTACGATGCGCTCGTGGACTTCCTGAATACCCAGATCGCCATCGATGACCACCACGCGCAAAGGCTCACGGGTCGCGATCTCGCGATATTTGTCAAAGACGCGCCGATAGAAAAGCTCATCCTCGCGTTCAAACCGGTTTTCGTCCGTAGGGTGTCCGGTAGCTCGTGTGTTACGCCTGCGGGCGCGCTCCAGCGATCGGTCAAAATTCGGGAGCAGCAGCAAAGTGAGGTCTGGTTGCAGGCCGCCGCACATAGCAGCGTGCAGTTGGAGAACCACCTCGCTGCCCAGTTCACGTCCGCCGCCCTGGTAAGCCTCGGTCGAATCGGTATAGCGATCGCACAGCACGATCTTGCCCTGCGCAAGGGCGGGTTGAATGATCTCGGCAATGCATTGCGCCCTGTCTGAGAACATCAATCCCAGCTCGGCGTGTGCTGCAAGATTCTCTGTGCGCGAGTCCAGCAGCAGCGCGCGAATTCGGTCCCCGATCCGCGTTCCGCCTGGTTGTCGCGTTACGACAACATCCTCGTCCTCAGCCTCCAGCCACTCGTTCAGCTTGCGCAGCTGTGTCGATTTGCCCGATCCATCGAGCCCTTCAAAAGTGAGAAAAAAGCCCCGTGAAAGAACCAGACACATGGCCGGAGTGTAGCATTCGGAGAACGCCGCTTGAGAGTGACCCCGTCAAAAAGTAACGCCATTCGCCTTGAACGAAGCCGTGAACCAGCAGTTACACTTAGGAGTCTAAAATTTGGGAGGTCATCCCTTTGAAACTTCGCTTTCTGCCCACACTCCTGATGGCCACCGCCGTCACGGTTTCAGCTCAAACATCGTCTCCGATTCATGTGACCGTCGACGTCACCGATGCGCCCCGAAAAACTCTGCACGCTACGCTCTCGATTCCCGTACAGCCCGGTCCACTCACGCTCGTATATCCCAAATGGATCCCCGGCGAGCACGGCCCGACTGGACCAGTGGATAACCTCGCCGGGTTGGTGATTCAGGCAAACGGCCAGCCGATCCCCTGGCAGCGGGACAATGTAAATATGTTTGCGTTTCGCGTGACCGTGCCCGAAGGAGTGTCTTCGCTCGATGTAAAGCTGGACTTTCTCGCCACTGCTGCGGCGTCTGGCTTCTCCGCCGGTGCCTCGACCAGCGCTAATCTCGCCATAGTCAGCTGGAACGAAGTGCTCATCTATCCCGCCGGACACCCGGCCTCTGACATCTCCGTTCAGGCCTCAGCCAAACTGCCTGCGGACTGGCAATACGGCACAGCACTCACCAAGACAGGCGAAGCAAACGGAGCAGTTCAGTTCGAAACAGTTTCGCTTGAGCAACTCGTCGATTCGCCGCTTCTTACCGGCAAATTCTTCAAGGAATTTCCCCTTGCCCCGGAGATCACGCCCAAGCACTATCTGGATCTGGCCGCCGACGGACCCGAGGATTTGCGTGTCAAGCCCGAAGCTCTGGCCGCCTACAGCAACCTGGTTCGGGAAACTGGACCCCTTTTCCAGTCGCGCCACTATGCCAGCTATCACTTCCTCATGACGTTAAGCGACCAGGTAGCGCACTTCGGCCTCGAACATCATCAGTCGAGCGACGACCGCGTCCCTGAGAAAACCTTTCTCGATGAGAATCTCGCCCTGCTCTCCTCCGATCTGTTGCCGCACGAGTTCACGCATTCGTGGAATGGCAAATATCGCCGTCCCGCAGGCCTGGCCACCGGCAATTACGAAGATCCCATGAAGGGTGACTTGTTGTGGGTCTATGAGGGACTAACGCAGTATCTCGGCACCGTACTCGCCGCTCGCAGCGGCATCGAGAGCCCCGATGAATTCCGTGCCGCCCTGGCTGCAACCGCTGCAACGCTTGACTACCGTCCGGGTCGCACCTGGCGTGATTTGCAGGATACAGCCACCGCGGCGCAGATCCTCTATGACACAAGCCCGCAGTGGGATAACTGGCGTCGCAGCGTCGACTATTATCCTGAAGGCGAGCTGATCTGGCTTGACGTCGACACCACCATCCGCAAGCTCACCAAAGACAAGAAAAGTCTGAATGATTTCTGCGCGCTCTTCGAAGGAGTCGGCGGCAACACTGCCCCAAAGGTCGTTCCCTATACTTTTGAAGACGTGGTCGCCGGTTTGAATAACGTCGTTGCCTATGATTGGGCTACCTTCTTCAACGACCGCCTCACTTCCAAATCACCGCATGCTCCCTTAAGCGGCCTCGAAAACGGTGGCTACCGCATCATCTACACTGACGTGCCCAGCGCGGTCATTCAGGCTCGCGAAACGGTCACCGGAGATGCGCAGGCCTGGTGGGCACTTGGCATCAACGTCAGCACCGACGGCCATATTGACGACGTGCTCGTGGGTTCGGTCTCAGATAAAGCTGGCCTCGGTCCGGGGATGCAGATCGTCGCCGTCAACGGACGCCAGTTCACTACGGCACTGCTGAGCGATGCGATTACTAGCACGAAGGGAACCAAAGATCCGATCGAATTGATCCTCGTCAATACTGGCTACTACAAAGTTGCGCGGCTGGACTACCACGACGGTCTGCGCTTCCCACGTCTCGAACGCATTCCGGGCACGCCCGACCGGCTGGACGACATCCTGAAGCCGATGACCCAGCCGCCAGTACCCCCGAAGAAATAGGCCGCTTCAAGAGGACAGTTGGTGTGTGTCTGATGTTGAACATAGAAGAGGAGAGGCACAATCTGCTATGCCAATGCGTCCTCTCCTGCTTCAACTACTGGTTTTCGCCTGATTCAGGACGGCTGTCGCTCAGAAAGCGTTCGGTGATGATGATTGTGGTGATGATGGTGCGGCTGGGCATATGCCGAAGCCGAAAACACCAGCACCAGGGAGAGGAATAGGAGCTTTTTCATGCGGAAATATTAGCAAGAAGCAGATCCTGAAAACCTCGATATTTCGGCGCGGAATATCGGGAGTTACCTTCAGCCATACATTTACCTCTGCGGGGGGATGAGCCTAGAATCAAGGTTGACTCATCCAAACCACAGGACCCTATGACACTTCCGCAATCGCCGGCAGCCGCAGGACCGCAGCACAAGAAGTATTTCTTCGATAAATTTGGCATCACTGAGCGCCTTCTTGAGCGCTGCCTGGGTGAAGCGCTTTCCGCTGGCGGCGATTATGCCGACCTTTATTTTGAGTCGATTGCATCCACCTCCATCGGCGTGGACGAGTCGCTCGTCAAATCGGCGAGCCAGGGCGTGAGCGCCGGTTGCGGCGTTCGCGTGGTGAGCGGCGAGCGTACCGGATATGCCTATACCGATGACCTTTCCGCCGATCGCCTGCTGCGTGCCGCCCGCACTGCTGCCCTGATAGCGAAGGGTCCCGCAAAGCAGCCGGTGCAAGGCTTTACCGAGACGAAGACGCCGAGCCTGTATCCTGCTCCCGCTGTCGATCTCAACAGCGATCTCTCGGCAAAACTGGATCTGGTGACGCGCGCCGACCGCGCCGCTCGCGCCTTCGACTCGCGGATTACTCAGGTTCGAGCCAGCTACTCCGACGAGTTGCGGCGCATTCTCATTGCTGGCTCCGATGGAACCTTTGCTAGCGATACGCAGCCCTTGGCGCGGCTCAATGTTTTTGTTCTTGCCAAGGATGAGGACCGCACGGCGCGCGGCACCTCAGGGGGAGGTGGGCGAGTCGAGATCGATTTTTTCCAGACGGAGAAAACACCCGAGCACTTCGCGCGCGAGGCCGCGCGGCAGGCCATTCTGCAGCTGGGCGCTGTCGCCGCTCCGGCAGGCGAGATGGAAGTCGTATTGGGTCCCGGATGGCCCGGAGTCCTGCTGCATGAGGCGGTAGGGCACGGACTGGAGGCGGACTTCAACCGCAAGAAGACCTCGGCATTTGCAGGCATGATTGGCCGCCAGGTAGCCAGCTCGAAGGTGACGGTCGTCGATAACGGCACCATGCCGGGACGGCGCGGCTCACTCAATGTAGACGACGAGGGTTCGCCGACGCAGGAAACGGTGCTGATCGAAAACGGAATCCTCAAGACCTACCTGAGTGACAAGCTCTCCTCGCGGCTTATGGATATGCCGCACACCGGCAACGGCCGGCGCGAAAGCTATCAGCAGATTCCTATGCCGCGCATGACCAATACCTATATGCTGGCTGGCGAAGACGCTCCCGAAGACATCATCCGCAGCGTAAAGCGCGGCTTGTACGCGGTGAACTTCGGCGGCGGATCGGTCGACATCACCAGCGGCAAGTTCGTCTTCTCTGCCTCCGAAGCCTACCTCATCGAAGACGGCAAGATCACCGCTCCGGTGCGCGACGCCACGCTGATCGGCAACGGTCCGGAGGCTCTCAAGTACGTCTCGATGGTGGGCAACGATCTGGAGCTCGACGAAGGCGTAGGCACCTGCGGCAAAGAAGGGCAGAGCGTGCCCGTAGGCGTCGGCATGCCGACCGTGAAGCTTGACCGCATGACGGTCGGCGGCACAGGACAGTAAAGACAGGAAGGAAGTTCAATTGCAAATAGTAGATGTAAAGCAGTTTGTATCTGCGGCGGATGGATCGCGCCGTTATGCCTGGAAGACCATTCCGGCCAGCGAGGCGCTGAAAATTCCCGAACCGCGTCTGCGCTGTCCTGAATGCAAAGGGATGATCGCATTGCGCAGAAAAACAGAAGACGGCGCGATGCCGAATCGCGGGGAGCACCGGGCCAAGAACCGCGGTTGCTCGCTCGGCGATTGCTTCGACGGTGTGAAGCGACTGGCGGCGAATCCGATCGAACCGGACGAGGAAAGCATTGGTGAGTAGCCTATCCCAGCTTGCGGCGAACAACCTTCAACAACTCGCTACAGACATTGTTACGAAGGCGGTTCGCGCGGGCGCGAGCGATGCCGAAGTGACGATTCGCGAGGGCGACGAATTCTCCACCGTGGTCCGTATGGGCGAGGTCGAGACGCTGAAGGAATCGGGCTCACGCGGCATGGGGCTGCGCGTGCTGATCGCGACAGAGAACGGCCATCGCGTAGCCAGCACTTCGACCAGCGATTTTTCCGAGGAAGGCGTCGACCATCTGGTGCGTGGAGCGCTGGCTTTGGCGCAGGTCACGTCGGAAGACCCATTCGCCGGCCTCGCCGACACCTGCGAGTTCGGCAAGCGTGAGGGCGACCTCGAGCTGTATCACGAAGACGTCTATTCTCTCGAAACCGCGGAGCGCATCGAATACGCCCGTCGCGCCGAGGCTGCGGCCTTGGCTGCCGATACCCGTATCACCAATAGTGATGGCGGCAGCTTCGACGCGGCGACCGGGCGCAGAATCTTCGCGAATTCGCGCGGGTTTAGCGGCGAATACCGCGCCTCATCCTGCTCTATCTCAGCGAGCCCTATTGCTCTGGGGAAGAGCAATGAGATGCAGCGCGACTACTGGTACACCTATGCGCGCTCGCTTAAAAAGCTGAACACACCGGAGTCAGTTGGCATAGAAGCAGCACGGCGCACTGTGCGCAGGCTGGATGCGCGCCGGGTGAAGACGCAGCAGGCGCCAATCATCTTCGCGCCCGAGATTGCTCGTTCGGTGATTGGGGCTATCTTCGACGCGGCCAGTGGAGACAGCGTCTATCGCGGCGCATCGTTCTTTGCCGGCAAGCTGGGTGAACAAGTCGCAGCTGCATCGGTTACGGTCATCGACGATGGAACGATCGTCGGCGGTTTCGGGACTTCTCCTTTCGATGGCGAAGGCTTGCCGTCGCGGCGCACGGTGATCGTCGAACGCGGCGTGCTTACCAACTACCTGCTGAACACCTACACCGGGCGCAAGCTGGGCATGAAGAGCACAGGCAACGCATCGCGCGGCCTGGCGGGAAATCCCGGCATTGGCGCAGGCAATCTCTTTCTCGTTGCCGGCAGTGCAACCCCGCAGGAGATTCTCGGCGGTGTGCAGTCAGGCCTCTATGTAACGGAGCTGATGGGCCAGGGCGTGAACATGGTCACCGGCGATTACTCAAGGGGCGCATCCGGTTTGTGGATCGAGAATGGCGAGCTGACCTACCCGGTCCAGGAGATCACCATCGCAGGAAACCTGAAGGACATCTTCCGCAACATCACGGCCATCGGCAACGATCTCGAATTTCGCGGCTCGGTTGCTTCTCCAACGCTGCGCGTGGATGGCATGACCATTGCCGGAGAGTAATCTTCTGAGTGGTGATATCCAGTGCACTCCTCACAGTTGCTCTCCTCATCCGTCGCATTTGACCCGCAAAACCCACCGTGGGCGCAGATCCCCGCTCGTGCCGGGGTCTTCGCCCTTTGCGCAGCAGACGAGCACGCCGAACCCTATCTTAGCCGAACGCCGAATCTGCGCAATCGGTTGCGACGGCTCCTGGCTGCGAGGCCTAGCGGGCAGCCAGGTCAATCGAAGCGCCTGCGCCTCGCCCAAAGCGTCGTTCGCATTGAATACACCCTCACCGGATCGGACTTCGAGTCCTGGCTGCTGCTTTATCAGGTCTCGCTTGCAGCCTTTGGCGAGCGAGCGCGCAAGCGGCTGCACCTGAAGCCGTCTACGTTTCTACGCATGGCGATGGATAATACTTATCCCCGCGTATATGTAACCAATCGAATTACAAAGTCGGCGGCAAGAGATCTCTTCGGCCCTTTCCCATCCCGCGCGGCCGCCGAAACCTTCCTCGAAAGCATGCTCAACCTCTTCGAACTGCGCCGCTGTCATGAGGATCTCTCACCCGATCCGATTTTTCCAGGCTGCATTTATTCCGAAATGAAGAAGTGCATGGCCCCATGCTTCAAAGGCTGTACCGATGAGCGCTACGCGCAGGAAGCCGCTGCAGTACATGCATTTCTGGCAACGCGAGGCCAGAGCCTGATAAACGAACTGGCTCGGCAACGGGCACATGCCTCAGAATCGCTTGACTTCGAGAAGGCCGCTGAGGTCCATGCACGCCTCGCCAAGGTGGAAAGCGCTGCGGCCGGCGTCTCTCCCGCTGTCCATTCTCTATCGGAACTGAATGGGGTAATCGTGCAGCCGGCCAGCGAACCTGAGCACGTGGCCCTTTTTCTGCTGAACAGGGGCTCGCTCGCCGGACCGGCACTCTATTCCGTGGCAGGCATGCGGCATCCGAACGAGCAGTCGGGATCGTCGTCGCTCTTCGCTCATCCAACCGCCCTTGCGCCGGTGCCCCTCGAAGAGACTCCGCTGGTCCGGCTGGCCGCGCGTGACGAACTGGAGTCGCGGCTCGACGATGCGCTCAACACTCTAGCAGTCCGGTCGACAAAAAGCCCGCAACAGATCGCTGACTATCAGTGCCTATTCAGCCGCTGGTACTATCGCCCGCAGGCGCGGCGCGTGGGAGAAGTGATCTTTGTTGACACCAACGGGGTTGAACTCGGAAACGAAGTCCCCAAAAAGCCGTTGATGCGCGCGATTTCACGCGTTTACCGGCAGGGTCAGCCCGGCCGGCAACCTGAAGAGGCGTCCGTTGCAGACCAGCCCGCGAGCTAGAGAGCTCTGAAACTCCGGTGCTAAGTACGTCAGCGATAATATCTATCTAAAAGCTTTACGGAACCGGCAGCGGCGAAGAGTGCGTATAAATGTCCGATAGGCATTCTACGTTCTTGCCACGATTATCAGCAACTAACACAATGTTTTTGGAGCGAGACGCATGATTTTAGAGGATACCCGCTACGCACTGCGGCAGTTTGCCAAGGCTCCGGGATTTACAGCGACAGCAATTCTGACGCTCGCCCTGGGGATCGGCGCGACGACGGCAATCTTCACTCTGGTCTATGCAGTGTTGCTCAAGTCGTTGCCAGTAGCGAATCCGCACGAGTTGATCCGCGTCGGCGACAACGAAAACTGCTGCATTAACGGCGGCATGCAGGACAATTGGTCGCTCTTCTCCTATGAGCAGTACAAACAGTTTCGCGACAATACACCGGGGTTCTCGCGGCTCGCGGCGTTTCAGGCCGGACACAACCAGGTCGGCGTGCGCCGGGAGGGCAGCAATCATCCGCCGGAGTCGCTGATCGGGGACTTTGTTTCCGGGAATGCCTTCGACACACTCGGCCTGCGGGCGTATATGGGACGGCTGCTGAAGCAGTCGGACGACGAGAAGGGCGCGCCTCCGGTCGCGGTGATGAGCTATCGCACCTGGCAGCAAAAGTTCGGAGAGGATCAGTCGATCGTTGGTTCGAGCTTTCTGATCAATGGCCAGCCATTTACGATTGTCGGCATCACTCCGCCCGGATTTTTTGGTGAACGGCTCGAGAGCGATCCGGCGTCATTCTGGATACCGCTGAACAAAGAGCCAATTGTACTGGGAACCAACAGTGTTTTGGACGCACCGGACCTCGACTGGCTCAACGTGATTGGCCGTATTCAACCAGGAGCCAACCAGAAGGAGATGGAGGCGCGGATGCAGGTGGGATTGCGCCAATATCTGCAAAGCCCCATACGAAAGCTTGACGCGCGCAGCACCGGGCTGATCCCAAAGCAGACGCTGCATCTCTCGCCGGGTGGTGGCGGCGTGCAACGCATGCAGGAGCAGTTCAAGGATGCTCTGCATCTGCTGATGTGGATCTCTGGGGCCGTTCTGCTGATTGCCTGCGCGAATCTGGCGAACCTGATGCTAGTGCGTGCTACAGCAAACAGGCAAAGGATCTCAATACAGGCGGCTCTGGGCGCTCCCAGATCACGGCTGGTAGGTCAGGCGCTCACGGAAAGCGTGGTGCTGGCCGTGCTCGGAGGGATCGCCAGCCTGATCGTGGCATACGGCGGAGCGCGGCTGATTGTGCAGCTGGCTGCCGGCAAGAGCTATGTGCCGATCGATGCCACACCCTCGCCGGCCGTGCTCGCATTTGCATTTGCGGTCTCCCTGTTAACGGGGATGCTCTTCGGCGTGGCGCCGGCATGGGTGACGGCGCATGCGGACCCGATCGATGCGCTGCGCGATGCGAACCGCACGATGAAGCATAGTGGCCTGTGGACGCAGAAGGCTCTTGTCGTCGTGCAGGCGGCGTTTTCCCTGATGTTGCTGTGCGCGGCGGTCCTGCTCATCCAAAGCCTGCGCAATCTGCATCATCAGGATTTCGGATTTGACACCGCGAACCGGTACATTCTGCACATCGATCCGCAGATGGCGGGCTACAAGGTGGAACAGATCGATGCCCTGGATCGCCAATTGCACGATGCGCTGGCTGCAATTCCCGGCGTGAAGCTGGTGGCCTATTCAACTTACAGTCCGATGGAAGGCGACAACTGGGGCACGGGGGTCTACTTTGAAGGCAGGCAGCCACCGCCCCCGGGCAGCAATGAAAATAATGCATCGTGGGTGCGTGGGAGTGCCGGGTACTTCGACGCGGTAGGCACCCGCATCATTGCCGGGCGGCCTATCACTGAGCAGGACACGGTTACCACGCGCAATATCGCCGTTGTGAATCAAGAATTTGTTAAGCGGTTCTACAAGGATCAGAATCCGATAGGCCAGCACTTTGGCACTGACGACCAAAAGTATGCAGGCATGTATGAGATTGTCGGTGTCACCGAAAATACCAACTACTGGCAGCCGACGAGCAAGATGCGTCCGATGTTTTTCGTCGCTGCACCCCAATACCAGCGAATCGATGACCCCGATGTAAAGATGGGCGATACCTTTTCCCACATGCACTTGAACGCGTGGGAACTGCGTACGAATCGAACGGTTCCCGGGCTCGAATCTCAGGTACGCGAAGCGCTCGCCCAGGTCAATCCGAACCTGACGGTTATCGACTTCGAAAGCTTCGCAGAGCAAGTGCAGGAAAACTTCAACCAGCAGGCAATGGTCGCAGACCTGACTTCGGTATTTGGGTTGCTAGCTCTGGTGCTGGCTTCGATCGGCCTTTATGGCGTGACAGCGTACGCCGTGGCGCGGCGCACCGGTGAGATCGGCATTCGCATGGCGCTGGGGGCGGATCGAATGGATGTTCTGCGCCTGGTGTTACGAGGCGCGTTTCTGCTGGTTGGAGTGGGACTGGCGATCGGCGTCGTCTTCACGATGCTGGTCGGCCGGTTCATGGCGAGCCAGTTGTTTGGCGTCAAGGCCTACGACCCTGCCATCTTATTAATCACGACGATAATCCTGGGGGCGGCAGCGCTGATTGCGTCAGTGATCCCGGCACAGCGCGCGGCGAGTATCGAACCGATGCAGGCGTTGAGGACGGAATGAAACGCGACTAACTTGGCCGCTCTTCAGAATTCGCCGGAGATCGCGCGGCGAATGGAGCGAGGCGTGAATGATGATTCGCTCTGGCGTGTTTTGATAAACGATCATGTATTTCTGCACAGGGAAGAAAAGTACAGAACGGGAGGTCAGATCCACTCGCGGATGCCCCGCTCTCGGAAACTGCTCAGAAGTGCGAATGTCTAGAAGAATACTTCTTCGATCTGGTCCGCGATTGATGAACCCTACCTAGCTGGATGTATCGCCAAATCTCGTTCAGGTCATCGACCGCTTGAGATGAGTGGATATAGGCTTTGTCACTAGCGGCGCTGTTTCCTCGCTTCAAGGATACGGCGTGCTTCATCGCTCTGGATCCCTTCTCCCCGCTCGAGCGGAGAAAAGCTGTGCTTTATCTTGAAGCCAGGTTTCCTGACCGTCAAGCAATTCGAGCGCATGGGCGATCTTTTCCTCAGGGTTTTGAAGTGTCCCAGTTCGATTTCGCGCTTGATTCGCTGTTCGCTGGTTTCCTCAACAAAGACATTCATACCAAGAGTCTACGACAGGTCTGATCTACAGAACTGGATCGAGTTGGCCTACTTATTCCGCGCCTTTACTTTGAACCAGATCGGCGAGCCTTCAAAGCCAAAGGCATCGCGAATCTGGTTCTCGAGAAAGCGCTCAAAAGAGAAGTGGAGTTTCACATGCCGGTCGGTGAACAGCACAAACGTGGGCGGAGCCACAGCGGCCTGCGTCATGTAGAGGATGCGAACCCGCTTGGACAGCGGGACTCCGGCGCGTTGGAAGTCGACGCGTTCCAGGAATCGATTCATCTGGCCCGTGGTCACCCGCTTGCGCCGCTCATTGGCGACGCGGATGGCAGTGTTGAGCACGCGGTTAAGGGTGCGGCTGTCCTTCTGTGCCTTGACCGCCGAGACAAAGACGATTGGCGCATAGTCGAGATACTTCAGCACGTTGCGGACCTGGCTCTCGAAAATCTTGAGGTCCGCTGGAGGCTTGCCATCGGTGCGGCCTGTTGTGACTAGATCCCATTTATTGACGACAATCACCACCGACCGGCCACTCTCGTGCGCGTAGCCGCCAATCGTCGCGTCGGAGGCGGTGACACCTTCGGTGGCATCAATCATCAGGAGAGAAACATCGGCGGCCTCAAGATGGCGGCGCGCCATGATGACCGACAGCTTTTCCGCCATCAACTCCGTCTTGCCCTTGCGGCGAATGCCGGCCGTATCGATGATGCGAAGTTGCTGATCCTGGTAGTCGATCACCTCGTCAACCGCGTCGCGAGTGGTCCCCGCGATGGGTGAAACAATGGCGCGCGTGGTTCCGGAGAGTGCATTCAGCAGCGTGGACTTTCCGACATTCGGTCGGCCAATAATGGCCAGGCGCGTTTCGTGCTGCCGGTACTCGCCGTGCGTCCGATGCACTGCTTCCTGGGTGCCATCTTCGACGGCAGATTCTTCTCCGGACGCGCCTTGTGTGGCTGCATCTTCTACCGGTTCATCATTGAAGGGCAGAACAGCAAAGACCTCGTCCAGCAACTCGCCGATATTGTGTCCATGCTCAGCCGAGATGGCGATGAGGTTCCTGATGCCAAGCTGGCGGAAGTTTTCGGCTGCGGTGTCGAGCGCCTCAACATCAATCTTGTTCACAGCTAGAAAGAGCGGCTTGCCGGAGCGGATCAGCAGGCGGGCGAGATCAAGATCGGGCGAGGCCAACTCTGTGCGCCCATCGACTACCATCACGATGGCGTCGGCTTCCTGTACGGCGACCTGGGCTTGACGGAAAATCTCTGCCGGAATGAGCGCTTCATCGTCGGGGATGATGCCGCCCGTATCCACGATCCGCGCAGCGCGGCCAGACCATTCGACTTCTCCGTAGATGCGGTCGCGCGTAATGCCAGGCTCGTCTCCCACAATCGAGCGTCGTGAACCAGTGAGGCGATTGAAGAGAGTCGACTTCCCGACGTTAGGACGCCCAACGATTGCAAATACGGGCTGTCCGTCTCCGCTCCGTCCGGATTCCCTGATTCGCGACTTCTTGCTACTGGATTTTTTCAACGTGCTTGCCGACCTGACAGGGACGAGATTCGTCCCTCAACGGCAAATGCCGCAGATATGGACTGTGATGGGCGCGATGGTATGCACTTCATGATTCTATCGTGCGAAGGGGTTCGACGGCCCCTTAACCGACTCAGTACGGAGAAGGGTACTCCTGTGCTGAAGCAGGAGCGAGATCCAACTTTTTCACAGCACACCGGATATCCTTAAGAAGCCTACTTGAGGGAAATCGGCCCTGTCCTCCATGACCCAAACCGCGTTACCCTCGCTTTACGACTTCTTCGCTCCCGGCGGTGTGCTCTCGCGTTCGAGTCTACCCTATGAGTTTCGCCGCGGCCAACTGGAGATGGCGCAGGCCGTCGAGCGCTCTCTCGATGAAAATCGCCACCTGATCGTCGAGGCGGGAACTGGCACCGGCAAGACACTGGCCTATCTTTTGCCCGCCCTGCGCTCGGGGCGACGTGTGATTATCTCCACCGGCACCAAAAATCTCCAGGAGCAGCTCTTCTTCAAGGACATTCCCTTCCTCGAGTCGCTGCTGGGGCCGTTGCGCGTCTGCTACATGAAGGGCCGCGCGAATTACGTCTGCCGTCACAAGCTTTACGCCCTGCGAAGCCAGCCCATTCTTTCCGGCCTCGAAGAAATCTCGCAATACCACGCCATCGCCGAGTGGGAAAAGACGACCGAGACCGGGGACCGCGCCGAGATCGACAATCTGCCCGAGAGCAGCCAGCTTTGGGCCAAGCTTGACGCGCGCAGCGACGCCTGCCTGGGGCAGAGTTGTCCGGACTACGAGCGCTGTTTTATCACGGAAATGCGACGCAAGGCGGCGGAGAGCGATGTGATCATCGTGAACCACCATCTGTTCTTCGCCGATCTCGCCATCAAGCAGCAGGCCGGAGCCGCGCCTGACGCAGGCGTCCTACCGGATGCAGGAATCGTCATCTTTGACGAAGCGCATGAGCTGGAAGACGTGGCCTCGAGTTACTTCGGCATCAGCCTGAGCAACATTCGGTTTGAGGAATTAGCACGCGATCTGGAGACGATGCTGCGCGCGAAGCAGGCGCTTAATTCAAGTATCACCAGTGCTGCACAGATCGCGCGCGAGCGCGCGCGGATGTTCTTCGCAGCACTGCCTCGGGGGTCGGGCAACCGTGGATCGGGGAGCGAAGGCCGCATGCCATTCCTCAATCGCGAGGAGTTTCTGGAGACGCAGGGTGATTTGTACCTGGGGCTGCTGAATGCGCTGCATCGACTGGAGGGCGAGTTGGAGCGGGTGCGCGGGGTGGAAGAAACTCTGCCGCTGCGCAAGCGCGCCGCCGATATTCGCGAGCAGCTGAAGTTTTTACTAGAAGCAGACGACAGAAATACAGTTTTCTGGCTGGAGCGGCGCGGCGGCAGAGGACACGGCTCTGCCCCAGTGACGTATTTGCAGGCCACGCCCATCGATGTGTCGGAGCTGTTGGGCGAGCTGCTCTTCGAGAATTTTCCTAGCATCGTACTCGCCTCGGCCACGCTCACCGTGCAGGGTGGATTCGCCCACATCCGCAAGCGGCTAGGTATGAACAACACGCAGGAGCTGGTCGTGCCCTCGCACTTCCGCTACGGCGACCAGGCGCTGCTCTACCTACCGCAGGATATGCCTGATCCTCGCGACGCGAACTTCCAGGAGGAGGCCGCGAAACGCATCCGCCGCATGCTCGACATCACGCGTGGCCGCGCATTCTGCCTCTTTACCAGCTATCAGCAGATGCACGATTTGTACGAGCGGCTGCTGGTCGAGGTGGGCTACCCGCTGTTGTTGCAGGGCACGGCTCCTCGCAAAGCGCTGCTTGAGGAATTTCGCCAGACACCGAACGCCGTTCTCTTTGGCACGTCGAGCTTCTGGCAGGGCGTCGACGTGCAGGGAGAGGCTCTAAGCTGCGTGATCGTGGACCGGCTGCCCTTTGCCGTTCCCTCTGATCCCGTAGTGCAGGCGCGGATGCGCGCGATTGAAGAAGGCGGCGGTAATGCATTCTTCGAGTACCAGGTACCCTCGGCTGTCATCACCCTAAAACAGGGCTTCGGACGACTCATTCGCTCGCTCGAAGACCGCGGCGTGCTGATGCTGCTCGATCCTCGCATCCAGAGGCAGCGCTATGGGCGGGTCTTTATCGAGAGCCTGCCGCCGTATCGCATCACTCAGGACATCACTGCCGTCGAGGCATTCTTCGCGAGCAAGTGACTGATAACATTGCAGTGGAAATGGCGCGTAATCTCTACATTCTGGCCGCAACCTTGCTGCTCTTCGCCCTTGTCTCCTGTGGCATGACTCTGCTAAGTCCGACTCTTCAACCCGGCATTCCCGGGAACGGCTCGCTGTGGAAGACAACGGCGCTATTCCTGTTGCTTGGAGGGCTGATCGTCGCGTTGTTTGGCGTAATGACGGCGATGTTCGAGCAGGTCGACCGCCGCGCGGAAGAGCGACGGCTGCGTGAGCGCACAAAGCGCAAACCCGGTTACTGAGGCTCCCGGAAGCTACAATAGAAGCAGGGCGTATTTGCCCGAGAGAGTTAAGTAAAAAATGTATGAAGTTACCGTGGAGCGCGAATTTTCCTCCGGACACTACCTGAGGAATTATCGCGGTAAGTGCGAAAATCCGCATGGGCACAACTACAAGGTCCGCATTACCCTGCGCGGCGAAACGCTGGACGTATCTGGATTGCTTCTCGACTTCAAGGATCTGAAGCACGTGATGCGGCCGGTCATCGAACGCCTCGACCATCACATGTTGAACGATCTTGAACCATTTACCGAAATCAATCCATCGGCCGAAAATCTGGCTCGCTATTTTTACGACGAGACGAACCAGCAGCTCAGCGAAATGACAGGCGGCCGCGTGCGCGTGAAGGACTGCACGATTTACGAGACCGACACCACTACTGCTACCTATTACGAGTAGTCCCTTGTTTCTCATCGAAATCTATAAATCCGTGCAGGGCGAATCGAGTTTCGCCGGCCTTCCGTGCATCTTCGTGCGCCTCGCTGGCTGCAATCTGCGCTGTTCCTGGTGCGATTCCGAATACACCTTCACCGGCGGCTACAAGCTCACTGAGGACGAAGTCGTAGCCGAGATCGCGAAGCTCGCCCCGGTAAGGTTGATTGAGTTCACAGGCGGAGAGCCCCTGCTGCAGGAGCGCGAGTTGATTCCCCTGATCGAACGATTGTTAGGTACGGGATACGAGTTGATGATCGAGACCAGCGGCGAGCGGCCGGTCGAGAATGTGCCCAAAGCAGTCCACAAGATCATCGACGTCAAGTGCCCCGGCTCGCGCGAGGCCGGACGCTTTCGCATGACCAATCTGGCATCGCTGACCGAGCGGGACGAATTGAAGTTCGTCATCACCAATCGCGACGACTACGAATTCGCCCGCGACTTCATCCGCACCAATGCGCTGGAATCGCGTGGCGCGCAGCTTCTGCTTTCGCCGGCATTCTCAAAGACGCCGTCACTTGAGCGCAGCACCGCGAACTGCCTGCTCGATCCCCGCGAATTGGTCGAATGGATGCTGGTCGACGGCCTGAACGCACGCCTCAGCCTGCAGATTCACAAGTATGTCTGGGAGCCGCAGAAAAAGGGAGTCTAACTTCAGTCTGCGATGCTGTACTGCAGATAAGGCCGGGAGATTTTGAGAATCTTGTCGTTGCTCAGCTCCGTCAGGTGGTCGTCGGGGTTTGTAATGGGTGTGAACTCAACATCGACCTTCACGTACGGACACAGTCTGTACACATAAGTCCGTTGAGTCCGCGAGGAAAGGCCACCTTCCTCGGTAAAAACCGTGAGCAGGTCCGCTCGCGTCATCCCTGCTTTGATTGACCCCACGGCGTCAATCACAGCTGTGATTGACTTGGTGAGGGGAGAATTCGCCGCGACCGCTCTCTCCTCGGTGATAGAGGGAGTGATCGGAACCGGAGACCCTGGTTGTTGCCCAAATAGGGCGTTACCTACAAATAGCAAAAGGCTTAGATAAAGCGCTCTACGGTGAGACAAGCTCGCCTCCTCTGCTCATCTTATGAGCACGCACTTGAGCCATTTCAGTGCATCGCGTTCAGATATTTATCGAACGGAATCTCGAAATAAAACAGCTCCTTCCCATCCGCACCACGCAGTTCTTTCAGGTGCAGCTTGGCTCCGCGTAATGGGTCGCTGCCCAATCCCTGCATGTCATAAAAAAGAAAGCCGGCGCGTGTGGTGTGGGGCTCGACGGCGATCGCTGCATATTCAAACTCTGAGAAATCCTGCTCGATCTTGGAGTCCGGTGTCTTGGCTTTTCCGCTGATTGGAGGCAGAGGCGCGGGCATGGGAATCTTTCTGCCCGCATTGCCGACGTGCGTCATACGGCGTTCGACGTCCTCCGGCTCGGCGGCGGGAATCGTATCACCGGTTGCGCTGATGAAGTGAATCCGCGCGTCAACCAGCGAAATGGGCCGGTCGCCGTCGTTGGTCACGATGAGCCGGATGGGCATAAAGCCGTTCTTCAGGTAGTCGATGCGAAAGATGCTTTCCTTCTCTTTGGTGTCGAAGGGCTCAGCAGCGATCACCACATGATCATCAGGGTGTGCGTCAAACGCCGCGTAGGTCGAGGCGTCCTTGGCCTGCGGCAAAGGGTGGTCGGAAGCCGGAAGCGCTGCCGTCGTGAACGAGAGAGCGAGGGCGAGAGAAAACAGAGAAGGCAAGCGCATATTCTTCCGCACGATTATCATCTTCGGTTAAGACTTCAGTAAAGTGAGATTCGTAAGCGCATGCTCGTTCTGTACAGCCTCGCGTTGTTCCTCGCCCTGGTCGTGGCTGCGCCCTGGTGGCTTTTTCGGATGGCCACCAGCGGCAAGTATCGCGAGGGCCTCTCGGAACGCCTGGGCAGAGCGCCGAAGCGAGTGTCGTCGACCGGCAATGAGCCGGTGATCTGGGTGCATGCTGTCTCCGTCGGCGAGGTACTGGCCGCCAGCCGGCTGATTGAAGAACTGTCCTCGCGCGCGCAAGGATGGCGTGTGGTGGTTTCAACTACGACGCGGACTGGCCAGAAGATCGCGCGAGAACGCTTCAGCCCCGATCGTGTCTTCTATTTCCCGCTGGATTTTGCCTTCGCTGTTCGAGCCTGGCTACGAGCGCTGCGACCCCGCATGGTGGTGCTGCTTGAGACCGAGTTCTGGCCGCGATACCTGTCCGAGTGCCGCCGCGCAAACATTCCTGTAGCCGTGGTGAATGCGCGCATCTCTGATCGCTCGTGGCCTCGCTATGTGCGGCTACGCTTTCTCTGGAAGCAGCTGCTGAACAGCTTTGCGCTCGTGCTGGCGCAGAGCGAACTCGACGCCGCGAGGTTGACCGCGATCGGCGCAAGCAACGTGCGCGTGGGAGGAAATCTGAAATTCGGAATTCGCGTGGAGAAGCAGGCGGCGGTGACCGAAGCTCTGCGAAAGAACCTGCCGCCCGGCGTCAAAGTGGTCGTCTGTGGCTCGACGCGCGCGGGCGAGGAAGAGGTGCTCCTCAATGCTTTGCCGTCCGATGTGGTCATTATTCTCGCGCCTCGTCACCCCGAGCGATTCAGCACGGTCGAGAATCTGCTGTTGCAACGCAAAGCCCCGTACCTACTGCGTTCCAAATGGATCGAGTCACCGACTCCCATTCTGGGTGGCACAGTCTTTTTGCTCGATTCGATTGGTGAGCTGGCCTCAGTCTATTCGCTGGCTACTCTGGCCTTCGTGGGTGGCGGTCTCCTCTGGCCGGGAGGCCACAATCCGCTGGAGCCGGCGCAATTCGGCTTGCCCGTAGTGATCGGGCCGAACTATCAGAATTTCCGCGACATCGTGGGTCGGCTGTCTCACGCGGAGGCGATTGCAGTGGTCGATCTTCAGGAGTTGCAGGACACATTTCAGCGGCTTTTGACCGACGAGTACGGCGCGCGTCGGATGGGTGAGCGAGCGCGTAAGGTCTTCGAGAGAGAAGCTGGAGCCACCGAAGCTGCGGTGAATGCGCTGCTGGCAATCGTTGGGGTGCGCGGTTGAGCCGGACGATCTTGATGCCCCTCGTGCCACTTTACGCAGCCGCGATTGGCATCAAGAATTTCTCTTACGAACACGGCTGGCGTCAACCGAAGCGCCTCGGATGGCGGGTGGTCAGCGTAGGCAATCTGTCTGTGGGCGGTGCCGGGAAGACGCCTGTAGTAGTCCGTCTCGCGCAGTTGCTTGCCGAGCAGGGCTATAGCGTTGATGTGCTCTCCCGGGGCTATGGTCGCAGCGCACGGGACGCCGCACGCGTGGACGCGGAAGGCTCTGCCGAGCAGTACGGCGACGAGCCGATTCTGATTGCGCACAACGCACGCGTTCCGGTCTACGTCGGAGCGGCCCGCCACGAGGCTGGAGCGCTCGCAGAGCGTGAGCAACTCAATCCCGGCGGGCATCTCCCCGGCATACATTTGCTCGACGACGGCTTCCAACATCGCCAGCTCGCGCGCGACGTGGATATCGTCGTTCTCCACCGCAGCGATTTCAACGAGCGTTTGCTGCCGTCGGGACGCCTGCGGGAGCCGCTGACGGCGCTCAAGCGCGCCTCGGTCATAGTGCTCCGCGTCGAGGACAAGCACCTTGAAGACGAGCTCAGAAAACGTGGCATCGACGCGCCGATCTGGATTCAGCATCGTTGCCTCGTGGTCGAGCCCCTGGCCCGCGTCGTTGCATTTTGCGCGATCGCCCGCCCGGAGGAGTTTTTTTCTGCACTGCGCGCCAGCGGCGTAGAACTCGTCGCGACTTCTCAACATCGGGATCACCACGCGTACACCGGCTCTAACCTCGAGCAGCTGATCCAGCTCCGCGACACGCATCAGGCAGAGAGCTTCATCACAACGGAGAAGGACTGGGTGCGCATGAGTGCGAATCAGAGAGCACTCCTGGCTCCGCTAAACACGGCCCGGCTTGAGGTTGTGTTCGAAAATGAGACAGCTGTGACAGCCCAATTACTCAGCCTGCTTGTGAGAAAATAAAGCATTGCCTCCAGCAGAAAAGCAGTTACGTGTGCTCATCGTGCGGCTCGGCGCGATGGGAGATATTCTCCATGCCTTGCCGGCGATCACAGCACTGCGCGCGGCGCATCCAGAGTGGTTTCTGGGTTGGGCGGTCGAGCCCCAGTGGCGCGGTCTGCTCTCCGCAGGGGATTATGACAAACGCGGTCCACAAATGCCGATAGTAGATGCGATCCACTCCGTGGCGGCCAAGCACTGGGCGCGTTCGCCGCTCAGTGCGCTGCCCGACATCCGCCGTGTATACCGCGAGCTGCGCGAAGCGCGGTACGACGTCTGCGTGGATCTGCAAGGCGCGGTGCGCTCCGCCGTGATCGCCCGGTGGGCGCATGCCTCGCGTTTGATTGGCGAAGATAAACCTCGGGAGCGCGCGGCACGGTGGTTCTTCAGCGAGCGCGTGGAGACGCGGGGAGTGCATGTGATCGAACAGGCAATCGAAGTTGCGAACGCCGTGGCAGGCGAATCGCTGCCGGTCATGCTGCCATCGCTTCCCACGGATGCAGGCGCAGAACGCGAGGCCATAAGCATCGCACAACCTTTTGTCCTCATCAGTCCTGGAGCAGGCTGGGGCGCAAAGCGCTGGCCCATTGAGCGTTACGCCGCAGTCGCGCGTCAGCTTTGTGAGGCAGGATACCGCGTGATCATCAACGCCGGGCCGAGCGAGGAGCCAATCGCCAACCAGCTTATATTTCTGCTCGGCGATGTGGGCGGTGTGATGATGTTGCAGCCCACACTCACGGAACTCATCGCAATCACACGCAAGTCCTCGCTTGTCATCGCCGGCGACACCGGCCCGCTTCATCTGGCTTCCGCATTGGGTAAACCGGTAGTAGGAATATTCGGCCCCACCGATCCCGCGCGCAACGGGCCCTTCGGGGGCAACTTCAGGGTGCTTCGGCATCCGGAGAGCAAACGCGATCACGCGCGTCATGCTGCGCCGGAAGCGGGCTTGTTGACGATTACCCCCGTAGCCGTATTGAGCGATGCGATGGAATTGCTGAAGGAGACGGCCTAGATGGCGGGCGGTTGGAGCAGGATCGCCAGGCGCATCCGCGTGCCTCTGGGCTTTGTCTTTGCAGCGCTCTATCTCTGGCTCGCGCGTCCCACGCCAGTATTCATGGCGCTAAGTCTGGTTCTTGTAATTCCCGGAATCTGGCTGCGCGGCTACGCCTCGGGATACGTCAAAAAGAATGCGGAGCTAACCATGACCGGGCCATACGCATTCACGCGCAATCCGCTTTACCTGGGTTCCATGCTGATTGCATTTGGCTTTGCCCTGGCCTCGCGCAGTATTTGGATTGCGCTCGCGCTGGCAGCGCTCTTCGCCGTTATTTATATTCCGGTGATCCGGTCGGAAGAGGCGTTTTTGCGTTCAAAGTTTGACGGTTTCGATACCTATGCGGCGCGGGTTCCCCGCCTGTTGCCGCGCCTCGCTCCGGCATCTGCCGACAAGGGTGAGCGAGGCAGTTTTTCTGCGGACCTTTATCGAAAGCACCGCGAGTACAATGCACTGATGGGCGCGGCGGCGATCTATGCCGCTCTCGCGTTGCGAATTCATTTTTTACCTTAAGCGCGGCAGCTTCGCGTAGTGAGTATCAGATTGACTTGGCATCACAGAGTGTTTCCCAGTTTTACTTGTCTGCTATTGCTGGCAACTCTTAATGCGGAGACGCCCCAGGCGCCTCCGCCCCTACGCGCCCCGCGTGCAGGTTTCGCTATTCCAGCAAAACAAACCCTAAACTACGCCGTTGACTGGCGGGTGTTTCCGGCGGGAGTGGTAGCATTTCACCAGGAAGCTGAAGGCGATCAGCAGCGGGTCTCAGTCACGGCCGACACCGTGGGCGCGGTGAATCTGCTGTTTCGTGTCAGCGATCGCTTCCAGTCGTCATTCAGCCGAACGACGGGCTGCTCCGAAGGGTTTTCAAAGCAGATCGTCGAAGGCCGGCGTCAGGTGAATGGCGATCTAAAATTCAACTACGCTCAGAGCAAGGCAATATACAGCGAAAAGAATCTTGTCTCGGGAATCAGCAAACATCAGGAAGCGGAAATTCCATCGTGTGTGACAGACTCCCTCTCCGCGATTTTTTACGCAGCTTCGCAGCCCATGACCGTTGGCCAGAGCTTTCAGCTGCCGCTTGGCGACACGATGAAAACCATACCCGTCACGATGAAGGTAGAAGGCCGCGAAGAGGTGCGCACGCCTGCGGGAACATTCCAGACGCTCCGTGTTGAGCCAACTGCGGATGCGGGCGTTGTAAAGAATCGCGGCAACATCTGGATCTGGTATACGGACGATGACCGGCGCATGCCGGTGCAGATGCGCGCCCGCTTCTTTTGGGGCACAATCACCTTCCGCCTGACTTCCGTTGAGCAGAAATAGGGCGTTTCCGTGGTCTCCACGAATGGGTCCTCGTTCGCGGGGTGGCAACTACTGGATTCGATACCGTTCGCGCATCAGCCGCTGCAAACGCGGCCTGTAGATAAGATCGTAGGCGAGCTCCTTGTCGGGAAACATGGCGAGCGCGGCGCGCCGGCTGTCGGCCACCATCTCGGAGGCCTCATCGATGGTCAGCGAACTGTCCTGCCCGATGACCGACATGACCATGTCCATCATCATTTGCAGGCGTCGTAGTTTGCGCTGCTCTTCTTTCAGTTCCTCGGGGCTTTGTTTCGGAGTGCTTTCAGAAGCTGGTTTGTCAGGTGAGGGGTTAAAAGACGGATGGGGAAGATCCGCGGAGCTTGCCG
>Ga0206966_1047_pt1 | contig 41182 bp, 25 predicted proteins | sample Alteio_BWOrgHeat_23_FD_152970 | JGI IMG/M metagenome (GOLD analysis project Ga0206966, IMG submission 152970) | Enriched cells from forest soil in Barre Woods Harvard Forest LTER site, Petersham, Massachusetts, United States -... | ecosystem: Environmental > Terrestrial > Soil > Temperate forest >...
AACCGAAGACGTCGCTGAAAACTTGCGTGGTGTCGCGCGTCACGTCCTGGTAATCGAGATACGAAAACATTTGGTAGTCGCCGTCGCCTTTTTGTTTGGTGGCGAGGACGGTGAGCTGCTCCGGGTGCGGGACGGGAAGCGGGCGGAGCAGGATGCCGTTGATGACGCTGAAGACGGTGGTGTTGACGGCGAGGCCGAGACCGAGTGTGAGGATGGCGATGAGGGCAAAGCCCGGCGAGCGGCGCAACGAGCGCAACGCGTAACGCAAATCCTGAAGCAGGCTGTCCATCGATTCACCTCTCACGCGACACACTTGATACGAGTGCGCGGGCGCGGTAGTTCACTACTTGTGCGTACGGCGCGAGTGCATGCGCTGGGCCTTTTGACGTGTGCGCTAAAGGCTGAGTTGCGCTGGAGTTAGAAGGTGGCGCGCGGGTGGTGCGGGGCGGCGTTGCGCGGATTTGGGATTGGGCGTGGCGATAGTGGACGCGCCTAGGCTGTATATAAGGATGCGCGGCGCAGTGTTGCGGGAATGCGACGGCGCGTCCCACTAGCGGGCACGGCCTGCCAGTGCGACCGGTGCGGGTGGCACGTAAGTGGCTGAGCACGCTGGGGATTGCAGTGCCGCGTTGTGGAGCGGGTCGTGCAATGCGTCGTGTGACTTAGTGTTTTGTATGTGCGATCGAAGCTTATCTTAGAGAGCGGGAAGGAGCTGGCGGCCTTCCGCATTCTAAATGGTTCGGCGCTCGTTGTGGAAATTGTGCGGAGGTCTTTGGCATGGGAACGCTCTGGCAGGATTTGCGGTTTGGGTTGAGGCAGCTGCGGCTTTCGCCGGGGTTTGCGGTGGTGGGAATTTTGTCGCTGGCGCTGGGGATTGGCGCGAACACGGCGATTTTTCAACTAATCGACGCGATCCGGCTACGGTCGATGCCGGTGCAGAAACCGGAGGAGCTCGGCTCGATCAAGATTCAGCCGCGCAATTGGGCCAGCGGTAACTTCCGTAACGACTACAGCGAACTGACCTACCCAATCTGGCAGCAAATCGCCGCGAAGCAGGAAGGGTTTCAGACGTTTGCGGGATGGGCGCCGGAGCAATTCAACCTGGCGCGTGGCGGCGAGACGAAACCGGCGCACGGAATGTGGGTCACCGGAGATTTTTTCAAATTGCTGGAGATGCAGCCGCTGGCAGGCCGGCTGATCGATGCGAATGACGACGTGCGCGATTGCAGCGAGCCCGCCGCGGTGATCAGTTACGCCTTCTGGCAGCGGAATTTCGGTGGCGATCCGGCGGCGGTGGGAAAGAGGATCACGCTGAATAATTATCCGGTGGAGATCGTCGGGATCACGCCGCGAAAGTTCACGGGCGTGATCGTGGGCGATTGGTACGACGTTGCGGTTCCCGTGTGCGCGACGCCTCGCATCGACAACACCGACGCGATGCTGGCGGGGCGGCGGATGTGGTGGATCAGTTCCATCGGGCGATTGAAACCGGGATGGACGATCGAGCGCGCGGCGGCGCAGGCCAAAACGATTTCGCGGCCGGTGATGGACGAGACCACGCCATCTGAGTACGACGCCGAGAAGGTGAAAAAATATCAGGCCTACGTGCTGACGGCGCTGCCGATTGCGACCGGCGCGTCGGAGTTGCGCGAGTCTTCTTCGTCGGGATTGTGGATGCTAATGGGAATTTCGGCGCTGGTGCTGCTGATCGCCTGCGCGAATATCGCGAACCTGATGCTGGCGCGGGCGAGCGCCAGAGAAAGGGAGCTTGCAGTGCGGCTTGCGCTGGGTGCTTCACGGCCGCGGCTGATCCGGCAACTGCTTTCTGAAAGCTTCATGCTGGCCCTGAGCGGTGCGGTGCTCGGTGCGGCACTGGCCGCGATGCTGAGCACGTCGTTGATCGAGTTTCTTTCCACCGAGAGCAACCAACTTTTCGTGGATTTGAGCCTCGACTGGAAGGTGCTTGGGTTCACGACGGCGCTGGCGTTTCTGACGACGCTGCTCTTTGGTTTAGTGCCGGCGCTGAAGGCGACGAACACGGCGCCGGGCGAAGCGTTAAAGTCAGGCGGCCGCGGGATGACGGCATCGCGCGAGAAATTCGGGCTGCGGCGGATTTTGGTGGTTTCGCAGGTGGCGCTGTCGCTGGTGCTGCTGGTGGCGGCGCTGCTTTTTGTACGCAGCCTCCGGAACCTCTACGCGCGCGACGCGGGATTCGAACCGGGTGGTGTGCTGATTGCGAACGTGGACTTCACGCGGCTGAAGATCCCGGATCAGCAAATCGGAGCGTTCGAGATGCGGGTACTCGAGCAAGCGCAGTCGATGCCGGGCGTAACGTCTATCGCGGCATCGACGGAGACTCCGCTGAGCGGATCATATTCGAACGACATCGTGCTCGGCGCGAACGGCGAGAGTCTTTCGCCAGCCACGCAGAACTGGGTAAGTCCCGGCTATTTCCATGCGATGGAAACGCCGATGCTTTCGGGGCGGGATTTCGGCGCAGAGGACACGGCGACATCGCCCACGGTGGCGATCGTGAATCAGGCGTTCGTCGATAAATACTTCGGCGGGCACGACGCAGTGGGAAAAACATTCCGGATGCAGCAGCCGAAGGGCGCGCCCATTCCGGTGTTTCAAGTGGTGGGCGTGGTGAAGAATTCCATCTACAACGACATTCACGCTGAACTGCCGCCGACGGCATACTTTCCGATCGCACAGCCGATGCAGCCGAACACGTGGATGTCGCTGGTGGTGAGATCGCCGGAGCACGTGAATGCGGTGGAGAGCGCGGTGAAGGATGCGGTGGCGCGCGTAAATCCGGAGATCGATATCGAGTTCCACATTTTTAGCGCGCAAGTGGATTCGGCGCTGAAACCCGATCAGCTGATGGCGACTCTGACTGGATTTTTCGGCGGACTGGCCGCGGTGCTGGCGATCATAGGATTGTACGGCGTGATTTCGTACATGGTGGCGCAGCGGCGGAATGAAATCGGCGTGCGGATGGCGATGGGAGCGCAGCGCGCGGATGTATTACGGATGGTGATGCGCGACGCGGCGGCGATGATCGGCATCGGGCTGGTTGTCGGTGCGGTGCTGGCGGTGATTTCGGCGAAGTGGGCGGCGTCCATGCTGTTTGGGTTGAAGCCGCGCGATCCCATTACGTATGTGGTGTGCGCGGTGGCCTTGGCGTGTGTGGCGGCGGTGGCGAGTTTGATTCCGGCGCGGCGGGCGGCGCGGCTGGATCCGTGGACGGCGCTCAGGGATGAGTAGAATGGTGTTGAAGTTGTGCCGCGCACCCCTTTGAGGGGAAAAGGGCGCGGCACCCGGAAAAGCAACGGCACCGAGAAAATTCTGTGGGGAGTGTTTCGGAGGAATACGGATGCGATCGTTCTGGCAGGATTTGCGATTTGGGATGCGGCAGCTGCGGCTTTCGCCGGGGTTCACGCTTGTTGGAATTTTGTCGCTGGCGCTGGGGATTGGGGCGAACACGGCGATCTTCCAGTTGATCGACGCGATCCGGCTGCGCACGATTCCGGTGAGCGATCCTTCGACGCTTGCGACGGTGCGCATTGCGGACCGCAACTGGGGCTCGGGAAGTTTCTACGGTCCGTATTCCGAACTGACCTATCCGCTGTGGCAGCAGATCGCGCAGCGCCAGACGAGTTTTTCGCACGCCGCGGCCTGGGGCAACGACACATTCAATCTGGCGAACGGCGGCGAGACGCATTACGCGCGCGGATTGTGGGTGAGCGGCGACTTCTTCGAGACGCTGGATCTCAAGCCGTTTCTTGGGCGATTCATTCAATCGAGCGACGACACGCCCGGATGCGGGCAGACCGGCGTAGTGCTCAGCTATCCCTTCTGGCAGCAGAATTACGGCGGAGATCCTGCGACGGTAGGGAAGAAGATCACGCTCGATGGATATCCCGTTGAAGTAATCGGAGTTGCGGGGCCGCGTTTTACGGGCGTTACGGTGGGCGAATCGTTCGATGTAGCCGTTCCGCTTTGCGCCGAGGCTTCGATCCATTCTCACGATCGTACAAAGGATCGCCGCGCTTGGTGGATCGCCTCTGTGGCGCGGCTGAAACCCGGCGTATCGATTGCGCAAGCTGATGCGCAGATGAAAGCGATCACGCAGGCCACACTCGAAGAAACCGTGCCGCCGACGTACGACGCCGACGGCGTGAAGAAATACATGGAGTACAAGCTCGGCGCGTTCACCGCGGCGACGGGATTTTCGGATATTCGCAAGGGCGCGGAAACCGGTTTGTGGTTGCTGATGGGAATTTCGGCGCTGGTGCTGCTGATTGCGTGCGCGAATATCGCGAACCTGATGCTGGCGCGCGCGAGTTCGCGTGAACGCGAGATTGCGGTGCGGCTCGCGCTGGGCGCTTCGCGGCCGCGGCTAATCCGGCAGCTGCTGTCTGAAAGTTTGCTGCTGGCCGCGGGAGGGGCGCTGCTGGGATCGTTCATTGCTTGGTCTTTGAGCGCGTGGTTGATCGCATTTCTTTCGACGGAGCGGAACCGGATCATCGTGGATCTAAGTCTCGACTGGCGCGTGCTGGGATTCACGACGGCGCTGGCGTTTTTGACGACGCTGATTTTTGGTTTGATTCCGGCGCTGCGTGCGACGAGCGCGCCGCCGGGAGACGCGTTGAAATCAGGCGCGCGCGGGATGACCGCATCGCGCGAAAAATTCGGATTGCGGCGCGTGCTGGTTGTGTCGCAGGTCGCGCTGTCGCTGGTGCTGCTGGTAGGAGCACTGCTTTTCGTGCGCAGCTTGCGGAATCTTTACCAGCTCGACGCGGGATTCCAGCAGGACGGAATTCTGGTGGCGCAGCTGGATTTCGAGCGGCTGAAGACTCCGCCTGAGGGCATCTGGGACTACAAGCGCGGGCTGATCGAACGCGCGCGCGCGACTCCGGGCTTTGAATCGGTGGCGGGCGCGATGACGACGCCGCTCTCCGGCTGGACGTCGAACGACTCGCTGCTCGGGCCACACGACGAAAAACTCGATTCGACGATGATCAATCGCGTGTCGGACGGCTACTTTCAGACGTTTGGCACGACGCTGCTCGAGGGCCGCGACTTCAATTCAGGAGATACGCTCACGTCTCCGAAAGTGGCGATCGTGAACCAGGCATTCGTGAAGAAATTTCTGCAGGGCGACGGTGTCGGCCAGACGTTTCGTATCGCGGTGGAAAAGGGCGAAGAGGTGCCGGTCTACCAGATCGTCGGGGTGGTGAAAAATGCGTTGTACCAGAATATTCACGAGGATTTTCAGCCGACGGCGTATTTTCCGATGGCGCAGGAGCGGCTGAAAGATCAGGGGCACGAATTCTCGTTAGTGGTGCGTTCGCGCGAGCCGATGGGCGCGATGATCAATTCGGTGAAGGCGATGTCGGCGTCGGCGAATCCGGAGATCGACATCGACTTCCACATCTTTAAGACGCAGATCAAGGATACGCTGCTGCAGGACGAGTTGATGGCGACACTGACGGGATTTTTTGGATTGCTCGCGGGGCTACTCGCGGTGATCGGTCTCTACGGCGTGATTTCGTACATGGTGGCGCAGCGGCGCAACGAGATCGGCGTGCGGATGGCAATGGGCGCGCAGCGCGGCGACGTGCTGCGAATGGTGATTCGCGATGCGGTGGTGATGGTGGGGATTGGAATCGTGGTGGGCGTGGTGCTGGCTGTATTTGCATCGAAGTCGGCGGCGTCGCTGCTGTACGGGCTGAAGTCTTACGATCCGTTCACGTATGTGGCGTGCATCGTCGGGCTGGTGATTGTGGCGGCGCTGGCGAGTTTTGTGCCGGCGCGGCGTGCGGCGTCGCTGGATCCGTGGACAGCGCTTCGGGATGAGTAGAGCTTCCATAGACAGTCTTCTGAGGCACGGAACTTCTAGATAAAAACTGGTATGGATGGCGGTGAAGCCGGGTCGGACGCATTTTGTTCTTGCGGTAGATAATCTAGTGGAGTAGAACTTCGATGGATGCTGTCGATCGTGAAATTGATTTGAGGGGAATGGTGAATGCCGAGGAAGGCTGCGCCGCCGCTCGAGGCGGACTTGCTGCAGGGGACGCTGGACCTGCTGATTTTGCAGACGCTGGTGATGGGCGCCGCGCACGGGCACACGATCGCGCACGCGATCGAGCGACGGTCGGATGAAGTGCTGCAGGTCGAGCACGGCTCGTTGTATCCGGCGCTGCACAGGCTCGAGGATCGCGGGTGGATCGCGTCTTTTTGGGGGACGAGCGAGAACAATCGCAAGGCGCGCTACTACCGGCTGACGCAGGCGGGGAAGAAACAACTGACGCATCAGACGAGCCGGTGGGAGCAGCTGGTGCGCGCGGTGAATCGCGTGCTGGGGCCGGCGACGGATTAACCGGGAGACGCGGATGAGCTGGCGGAAATATTTTCGGCGAGACGGGCGGGACGCGGAGCTGGCGGCGGAGATGGAGTCGCATCTCGCGCATGAGGTGGATGAGTTCGTGGCGCGAGGGATGACGCGCGAAGAGGCGCAGCACGCGGCGCACCGGAAATTGGGCAGCGTGCGGCGCGTGCGCGAAGACGTTTACGAAATGAATTCGCTCGGATTCATCGAGACGCTGTGGCAGGACGTGCGGTACGCGGTGCGGATGCTGCGCAAATCGCCGGGCTACGCGGCGGTGGCGATTTTCACGCTCGCGTTGGGGATCGGAGCGAATACGGCGGTGTTCAGCGTGATCAATACGGTGCTGCTGCGGACGTCGCCAGTGCGCGACCCGGCGAATCTTTTTCTGGTGAGCTGGGAAGCGAACAAAGCGCCGGACATGGAATGGCAAAGCAGCTACGGCGACTGTGCGGGAGGGAGGTCGAGCCCGAATCCTTCAGACTGCACGTTTCCGCGAGGCACGTACGAAGGCCTGCGAGACGATTCGAAAGTCTTCTCAAGCGTGGCGGCGTTCGCGGGTCCATCGGAACTGCAAATGAGCGGCAACGGCGCTGCGAGCGTGGTGCGGGCGATTACGGTGTCCGGGGAGTATTTCGCGACCCTGGGCGTGAATCCTGTGATTGGACGGACGCTCACGCGCGAAGACGATCGGCCGGACCCTTCGAACGTGGTGTTGAGCTACGCGTTTTGGCAGAGCAATTTCGGCGGCGATCCCGGAGTGCTGGGGCGGACGATCGCGCTGAATGGCGCGGCGTTTCGCATCGTGGGCGTGGCGGAGCAGAAATTCACGAATCTCTCGCCCGGAAAAACGCAGGATCTGTGGCTGACGATCGCGGCTTCGAAAACGATGGGCATCAAGTGGGCGAAGCGCAGCGACGGCATTTCGAATTGGTGGCTGGTGATCGTGGCGCGGCTGGCGCCAGGCGTGACGCGCGCGCAGGCCGAGTCTGAAGCGAGCGTGATTTTTGGCAATCAGCTCCTGCACGGAGAAAAGCCGTTAGCAAAGGCCGAAGACAATGCGCGCATCGTCTTGACGCCGGTGCAATCGGGGCTCACCGGGCGGCGGCGAATGTATTCGACGCGGTTGTACGTGCTGATGTGCGCCGTGGGCCTTATTTTGCTGATCGCGTGCGCGAACGTGGCAGGCCTTTTGCTGGCGCGCTCCGCCGCGCGGCGAAAGGAGATCGCGCTGCGGCTGGCGCTGGGCGCGCGACGGACGCGCATCGTGCGGCAACTTCTCACGGAGAGCTTGTTGCTTTCGTTCATCGGCGGCGTGGTGGGAATTGCGTTTGCGTTTTGGGGAGTGAAGACGATTACGGCATTGCTCGGCGGAGGGTCGGCGGAGGACTTTGCGTTCGCGGTGACGCCGGACTGGCGCGTCCTGGTGTTCACGCTCGGCGCGTCCACACTCACGGGAATATTTTTTGGCCTCGCTCCCGCCCTGCGGACGACGCGCCTCGATTTGACGTCGTCGTTGAAAGAAAATGCGCCAGTAAACGCAATTTCCGGCGAAGGCGCGTGGTGGCAGCGATTACAGACGGGAAACGTGCTGGTGGTGGCGCAGGTGGCGCTGTGCGTGGTGGTGATGATCGGCGCGGGCCTGCTGGTTCGGACTGTGAACAATCTGCGGCGCATCGACCCGGGATTCGATACGAAGAACGTGCTGCTGTTTGACGTGGACCCGACACGCACCGGAATGAAGGACGAGCAAGCCGCGAGTCTCTACAACCATCTGCGCGAGAAATTGGCGGCGCTGCCGGGCGTTGCGTCGGCGACGTATTCCTCCGGCGAACTGATGAGCGGCGGGCAGTGGCGCGAAGCTGTACGCGCCGAAGGCTCGGCGAGTGAGAAGGCCGAAAACGTTGACGTGCTCTCCATCGGACCGGACTTCTTGCACGCGGCGCGGATTCCCCTGCTTGCCGGAAGGGAATTTACTTCCGAGGATTTTGAGCGGGCGTCAACGAAATACAACGAGCAATTGAAACTCGCACAGGAAATGGATAGCGGGAAGACGGTTGACGAGAACGCGCAGCTGACGATCGTGCCGGTGCTGGTGAATCGCGCGTTCGCGGCGAAATATCTGGCAGGGAAGGAGCCGATTGGCAGAGCGCTCACGCGCGGCGGGTACTCCGGCGCGACGAACGGCCGCAACAACGAGCCGCCGTCGCGGGAGTACGAAATTGTGGGAGTGGTGGCGGATACGAAGTACGGAACGCTGCGCGATGCGATCGCGCCGCTGCTGATTGTGCCAAACGTCACCGGCGGCGTGGAATTTCAACTACGCACGGCGAGCGATCCAGAGGCGCTCGTGCCTGTGGTACGTGAGGTGGTGAAAAAAGCCGACGCGGAACTGCCGGTAACCGCCGTTCGCACACTTACTCAGCAAATCGACCACTTGATGGAGGCGGAGCTCTTTCTTGCGCGGCTCGTGAGTATTGCGGCAGGGCTGGCGCTGCTGCTTTCGTGCGTCGGCCTGTATGGGCTGCTTTCGTATGAAGTGGCGCGGCGCACGCGCGAGATCGGTGTACGGATGGCGTTGGGCGCGAAGCGCGGGGATGTGATGCGGATGGTGTTGGGGCACGGCGTGCGGCTCGCGTTGATCGGTGTGGCAAGCGGTGCGGCCGTGGCAGCGAGCGTTACGCGCTTCTTGCAGAGCTTTCTGTACGAGTTAAAAGCGAACGACCCGGTCACGTTCGCGGCAATCGGCCTGCTGATTTTGTGCGTGAGCGTGGCGGCGAGTTATGTGCCGACGCGGCGGGCGACACGCGTGGATCCGATGGTGGCGCTGCGGTACGAGTGAGAGTTTTGCGCGTGTTGAAGCTGTGCTGCGCACCCTTTTGTGAAGCAAAGGATGCGGCACGCGGAAAGGCGATGTGTGCTGCGGCTAGGCGCGGAGATGTTCGAGGCGTTTGCGGGGTGTGGGCTGCGGTGGAGGCAGAGCGGTAGCTGCGCTCCCGCAGTCCGAGAGGGGCGGAGGGTTCGATGAGCTGGCGGAAATATTTTGGGCGTGCGGGGCGGGACGCGGAGTTGGCGCGAGAGATGGAGGCGCATCTCGCGCATGAGGTGGATGAATTTGTGGCGCGGGGGATGTCGCGCGAGGATGCGCGCTTTGCGGCGAAGCGGAAGCTGGGGAATGAGACGCGCGTGCGCGAGGAAGTTTACGACTTCAACAGCGTCGGGTGGCTGGATTCAATTTGGCAGGATGTAAAGTATGGCGCGCGGACGCTGCGCAAGTCGCCGGGGTACACGGTTGTGGCGGTGCTGACGCTCGCGCTGGGGATCGGCGCGAACACGGTGATCTTCAGCGTGGTGAATACGACGCTGCTGCGCCCTCTGCCATACAAGGACGCCAAGCAGCTGGTGATGATTTTCCGCTCCGACGCGAAGAATCGCCTGCAAGATTTCGGCATCGATTCGAAGCCCGACTACGAAGACTACGTGAAGCAGGCGGACGCGTTTAGCTCAGCCGCGCTTTTCGATTCGAGCAGCAACGGCTACAACCTGTCGGAAGGCTCGCGACCGGAGCGGCTGCAGGGCGTGCGGATCACCTCTGGATTTTTTAAAACATTTGGCGTGGAGCCTATGCTCGGCCGGGAATTTGTGCCAAACGAAGAGCCGCAGGGGGCGGATCATGAAGTGATTCTGAGCTACCGCGTGTGGGCGCGGCGCTACAACAGCGATCCGTACATTGTCGGGAAGTCAATCCGCATCGACGGCGTGGGACACACCGTGGTGGGCGTGACGCCCAAGGATTTCGTATTTCAGTTTTGGCAAAACCCCGGCGACATTTTTATTCCTGTCGGCTACACAAGTGGCGACCAGCAGCGCGGCTCGCATTCGTTTGGCGTGGTGGCGCGGATGAAGCCGGGCGTGACGCTCTCGGAAGCCGACGCGGAAGAGGATGCGATTGGGCAACGGCTGGCGAAGCAGTATCCGGACAGCAACGCATCGACGACCGCGACGGTGATCCCGATGGATCGGATGGGCGTGGACGATTTGAAGTCCGTGCTGATGGTGATGTTCTGCGTGGTCGGGTTCGTGCTGCTGATCGCGTGCGTGAACGTGGCGAATCTTTCGCTGGCGCGATCGGCGACGCGACGAAAAGAAATTGCGGTGCGTCGCGCGTTGGGCGCAGGGCGGTGGCGCGTGATGCGTCAGCTGCTCACGGAAAGTTTGCTGCTCGCGGCGATTGGCTGCGCCGCAGGACTTGCGCTGGCGTACGTGAGCCTCACGCTGATCGACGGATCGCTGCCGGACCAGTTGAAATTCATGCCGTTCCGGCCGATCGATACGATTCCGATGGACGCGCGCGTGTTTGTATTCGCGTTTGCGGTGACGTGCTTGACGGCGGTTCTGTTTGGAATTGCGCCGGCATTTTCCGCGGAGCGCACCGAAGCGAGCGACGCGCTGAAGTCGGGAAGCGGTCGCGGCACATCGCACGTGCAGGCGCGGTTGGGGCGCGGACTCGTGGCAGCGGAAGTGGCGCTGGCGTTTGTGGTCGTGGTGCTGGCGGGGCTTTTGATCGACAGCTTGGTGCGCGTGCTGCGCGTCGATCCGGGATACACGGCGAAAAATGTGCTGACGATGAATATTTCCACGCCGCAGACGGAAATTTTCTACGGGCCGCCGGTGAACGAGCGTTTCTGCCAGCAGGTGAGCGACAGTTTGGAAGCGATACCGGGCGTGGAACGCGCGAGCGCGGTGAGCCGCTTGCCGCTGCAGGGCGGCGCGGGGCGCGGCATCGAGATTGAAGGGCAGAGTTTCACGAATCCCGACGATCAGCCGGGCGCAGGATATTTGATTGCGTGCCCGGGAGCGTTCGCGTCGCTGGGCGTGCAGATGATTGAAGGGCGCGAATTCACAAACGCCGATGCGAACGGCGCGCCGCCGGTGACGATCATCAACGAATCGATGGCGAAAAAGTGGTGGCCAAAGGAAAGCGCAGTAGGCCGCCGTATCCGGATTTCGCGAATGAAAGCGGACGAGCCATGGATGACGATCGTCGGCGTGTCGAAAGATATCCGGCAGGGCGGGCTCGATCGCGATACGTTCCCAATTTTTTACCGGCCGTTTCCGCAGGCGGGCTGGCCGCAGATGGCAATCGTGGCGAAGACGGCGATGCCGCCACACGCGATTGAAGAATCCGCAAAGCGCGCGATTGCGACCGCGCTGCCGGATACTCCCGCGGCGGACGTGATGAGTCTCGAGGCGGTGCTGCACGATTCGGTTTCGTATCGCAGAGTGCCGACGATGGTGCTGACGAGTTTTGCGTTGCTGGCGCTGGTGCTGGCGGCGGTGGGAATTGCGGGCGTGGTGAGTTATGGCGTGGCGCAGCGGACGCAGGAAATTGGAATACGGATGACGTTTGGTGCTTCCGCGCGCGACGTGCTCTCGATGATTGTGGGCGGCAGCATGAAGTGGGTGCTGGCGGGAGTGGTGGTGGGCATTGGGTGTGCGCTGGCGGCGACGCGATTGCTTACCGGCCTGCTATTTGGAGTGAAGGGGTGGGATCCGTGGGTGATGGCGTCGGTTGCGGCGCTGCTCGCGGGAGTGGCGTTTGTGGCGAGCTGGTGGCCGGCGCGGCGGGCGACGCGGGTGGATCCGATGGTGGCGCTGAGGTATGAGTGAGTGTTCGGCTGAGTCGAGGCTCAGTTTAGAGTGCGGGAGCGGAGCTACCGCTTTGCCCCGGGCTGAATGCAGTGTGCGAATGACGGCTCGTAGGCGCGATCGCCGCGATGAGGTGGAGTTTGTGCCACGCACCCTTTTAAGATGAAAAGGATGCGACACCCGGGAAGGCGCGCTGTGCTGAGGATGACGTTGCAGTGGTTCGAGGCTTTTGCGGAGCTGCGCTGAGTTTTATGGCAAAGCGGTAGCTCCGCTCCCGCACTCTAAATTGGGGGGAGCCTGCCGTGAGACTGGAGAGGGCGGTGTCGAAAGCGAAGCTCGGCGGGATTGCGCCCCTTTTCATCGTTAGCGATGTGGCGCGGTCGATTGCGTTTTACTGCGACTCGCTGGGATTCGCGGCGGAGCACAAGGCGCCGGACGTTGAGCCGTTTTTTGCGATTGTGCAGCGCGATGGCGCGATGATTTTCATGAAGGCGGATCGCAATGTGGCGCCGCTGCCGAATCACAAGCGGCACCACTACATGAAGTGGGACGCGTACGTTTCGGTGGCCGATCCGGATGCACTCGCGGCGGAATTTGCGGAGCGCGGCGTTACGTTCAGCGACCCGCTGCGTGATACGCACGACGGTCTGCGCGGCTTCGAAATCAGTGATCCCGACGGCTACGTTCTTTTCTTCGGCCGTCCTCGATAAGTTCGCGTTCACTCCGAAACGCGGCATCGCGTCACAAGCTGTTTTTCAATTCCACTCCAGCGGATTAAGCTCACCTGCAAATCGGCCGGTGCGGCACGGAGATATTCCAGTGAAAACAGGAGTGAATTTCGAGGTGCGGGCGGTGCGGATGTGTGCGTCATTCGTCGCGATCGCGTTGGTGTGCGGGGTCGGGCTGAGGCGTGGCTTCGCGTCGGCGCCGGACACGAGCGCGACGGCGCATTACATGTTTGTGTGGACGGGCGATCAGGAAAAGAAGGGCAACGATTTTCTGGCGGTGATCGATGCGGACCCGGCGTCTGCTACCTACGGCAAGCTGATCACGACGCTCGTGACCGATCAGCCGACGATGCAGATTCATCACACTGAGTATGTGATGCCCGCGAGCGGAATGCTGTTTGCGAACGACCACCTGGCGGGGCGCACATTTATTTTCGACGTGCGCGACGCGTTGCACCCGAAGATCGTCACGTCGTTCACGGAGATGGATGGATACGCGCATCCGCACTCCTACGTGCGGCTGCCGAATGGGCACGTGCTCGCAACATTCCAACACGCCGGGCATCACCACGGAGATCATGCAAGCGGGATGGACGGGATGGGCCCGATGGGGCAGTCCGGCGGTTTGGTGGAGATCGACGACACGGGGAAAGTGGTGCGGTCGGCAAGTTCGGCTGACCCTGCGTTTCCCGACGCGCTACTTACACCGTACGGGCTTGCCGTGATTCCCGACGCCGATCGCGTGGTGACGACGAACTCGTCGATGCACGACCTGGAAGTATTCGCCGGCGTGACTTATCAGGTGTGGCGGCTCTCCGATTTGAAATTGCTGAAGACTGCGAATCTCGACGTCGGCGCAAACCACTACGGACATATTTCGCCGGAGGAGCCGCGCGTGGGGCCGGATGGCGCAGTGTACGTGCAGACGCTCGGCTGCGGCATCGAACGCATCACAAATTTCAAGGGCGGCGATCTCGCGGCGAATCCGCCGGTGTCGAAACTTGTGTGGACGTTCCCTGGATCGTTCTGTGGCGTGCCAACGATTGTGGGACATTACCTCTTGCAGTCTGTGCCGGAGATAGCCGGCTTGATCGTGCTGGATATTTCGAACGGCGCGAAGCCGGTGGAAGTGTCTCGCGTGAGACTCGGTGACACTTACTTTTCGCACTGGACAAGCTGGGACGCAAAGGCGCGGCGCGTGGTGGTGACGGGAGACAACCGGCTCTTTCTGCTGACGCTCGATGAAAAAACGGGCGCACTCGCCGTGGATACGGCGTTTCACGACGCCGCCGGCAAGCCGGGATTCGATTTTGTGAATCGCGATTGGCCGCAGGGCTGGACCGGAACGGGTCGGCCCCACGGCGTTGTGTTTTCGCGGTGATGCTGATGCGGTAAACTGGCGTGGATGAAAACCGAACGTAAAACGCCGCCGCCGATTATCTGCACGAATGACCGGTTCGTAGTCTTGTACGCAAATCTCGACAAGTCGATCCCGCATCGGCCGGCGACCGTACATCTTTATGTGGCCGGAAAGGAACTCGGCTGGATGCCGCACGTGGCGATAGCTGAGGATGCGGCGACTGGAATGTTCAGCCTGTATGTGTGCGATCGGAAGTGGAAGCCGATTGGGATTGGTGGAGGCTGCGCTACGCTGGAGGAGGCTGCGGCTCGCGCCGACAAACTGTATCCCGGCGTGAGCACGCTGTGGATCGAGGCGAGCTTTACTGACGAAGACGTGGAACGATTTCGCGAGGAGCAGTTTGGCAAGCATCGCTGCGTGATTTGCCGGAAGCGGCCGGACGAAGTTTTGAGCGACGTGACATTTAAGTCTGTGCACGACGGATGGATCTGCAGCAATTGCGGATAAACAAAGTCAACGGCTGCCGGGTCGATGCTTGGCCGCATCGACCCGCCTTTACAGGCATGAAGAGCGCGATGGCTTGCACGACGGCCTGCACAGTTTTGAGGTCAGCGGTCCAGATAGCTACGTTTTATTTTTTTGGGAGGCCTCGGTAGCGACGCGCACTGCGCCGGCTTGCCGCTGCGCGACAACCCGCCTCAACAGGGAGTTGTTGTTGTGGCGTCGGAGGTGGATTACCAGGAGCGGACGAGCGCGACCGCTTGTGCGACGCACTGAGCGATCATGATCAGGAAGAGCGATTGGCGCATGCGATCGTCTTTGTTCCAGCGAGCGGCGAGCAGCGCGATTACGAAAATGGCCAGCGCGGCGATGGCGATCTGGTAGGCGAGCGGCGAATTGTGTTGATGGAATTTCCAGAGGTAGGCGCCCATCAGTAGCAGCACGAACACGCCGTAGAGTTTGATGTATTTCGGCGGCAGCGTTTTGTTGCCCCAGTCGAGCTTCTCGTTGTAACTGAGTCCTGACGCCATGATTCAGCCCTCGCTCGACCGGCGCAGCGGTTCACCGGTCCGTTCACACACCCTTATAGCACGTATTGTAGAACGTGGTTAATTCCATCGCTAAGTAAGATGCGCGCGGCGTACGCGCGGGCTCACCGCAATCGTTGCGCGTGGGAAGGTCTGGTATGCTCGCGCGTCGACTTGGTTTCACAGGCAAAGGCGTTTACTGCGAGCGTCTATAACGGCCGATGCCGGTTTTGCAGCGGGCAGATTTTGTATTTGTGACGCGAAAAGAGGATGGGATGAGCGGAATGCGGTGGGGACATCGGAGTAGCGATTCGAGGCGAGCGTTGGCGATTACGGCCGCGCTTGCGGCGGTGGCGACTGTCGCGTGGGCTAATGGCGCGAAGCTCGTTGTGAGTTGGAAGAATCCTGCGTATTCGGGCGCGCAGCCGAAGCGCGTGCTGGTGACCGGCATGAGCGAAGACCCTGCGATTCGCGCGGACTTCGAAGACGACATGGCCGCGGCGATCGCGAAAGACGGCGTGGAAGTGATCCCGGGCAATCATATTTTGTTGCGACCCGATTCGCCGGAGATGGACGAGAACTATTTGAAGGGACAGATCCGCGATCACAAAATCGACGCGGTGCTGACCACGCGCATGATTCGCGTGGATAAATCGCAGACATACATTTCGGGGCCCAGCTACGTGGTTCCGTTCACTTACTACAATACGTTCTGGGGATACTACGGCACGGTGTACCGGCAGGTTTACACGCCCGGATATTTGCGCCACGACACGACAGTGCGCATCGAGACGAATTTTTATTCGACGGCGGGCGAGAGCGGCGAATTGATCTGGACGGGGACCAGCGAGACATTCAATCCCAGCTCGGCGAAGAAAATGATCGATGGCGTGGTGAAGACGATCGCGAAGGAATTCAAGAAGAAGGGGATTTTGTAAGCGCGGCGATTACCAGTCCCGGCGGTAAGCGAACCACCAGCTGAAAATTGCGATCGGGATCGTCGCGCCGACGCCCCACCAGAAAGGTAGAAACAAGTCGGCGGCGAGCCCCAGGACGAAGAACGTTCCCCAGAAGATTTTGTTTTCCATGGTGCTCGTCTATTTTGACGCGCCGCAGGGCGCAGCGGTAGTGAGGATCTGCGCTCAGGCGGCCGCGTTGACACTATGGAGGCGTGAATCTACCATAAGCGCCAAATGCCGGACCCGCAGTCTCTGATTGGCCAGACGATCTCGCACTACCGCATCCTCGAGAAACTGGGCGGGGGCGGAATGGGAGTCGTTTACAAGGCTGAAGATACCCGGCTTCGCCGTTTTGTTGCGCTGAAGTTTCTCCCACCTGCTGTTGCTCGCGACCCGCACACGCTCGCGCGTTTTCAGCGTGAGGCGCAAGCCGCATCCGCGCTGAACCATCCCAACATTTGCACGATTTATGACATCGGCGAACAGGACGGGCATCCGTTCATCGCGATGGAATATCTCGAGGGCGTGACGCTGAAGCACCGCATCGACGGGCGGGCGCTGCCGCAGGAGACGCTGCTCGCCCTGGGAATTGAAATCGCGGACGCGCTGGACGCGGCGCATACGAAGGGAATCGTGCACCGCGACATTAAGCCCGCGAATATTTTTGTTACAGAGCGCGGCACGGCGAAGATTCTGGATTTTGGGTTGGCGAAGGTGACGGGCGGCGCCGAGCAAGGCGCTGACATTACGGCGGCGACCGAGACTGCGCCGGAACATCTGACGAGTCCCGGCTCGGCGGTGGGCACCGTGGCGTATATGTCCCCGGAGCAGGTGAGCGGCAAGCCGCTGGACGCCCGGACAGATTTGTTTTCCTTTGGCGCGGTGCTGTATGAAATGGCGACGGGCGCGTTGCCGTTCCGCGGGGACACAACGGGTTTAATTTACGACTCGATTCTTAATCGAATGCCTGTGTCTGCGGTGACGCTCAATCCCGGAGCGCCGGCGGAACTGGGGCGGATCATCAACAAGGCGATCGAGAAGGATCGCGACATGCGGTACCAGCACGCGAGTGAGATGCGCGCGGATTTGAAGCGCCTCGCACGCGATACAAGTTCGGCGCGCCACGTAAGTCTTTCGGCGCAACCTCCATTGGCGGTGACTGGTGGCGTCGAGAATAGGCAGCGAAGCGGGCGGAAGGGACCGTACGCAGCCGTGGCGTTTATCGCGCTACTCGTAATCGGAACTGGAGCGACATACCATTGGCGCGGGCTGCTCGACCGGTCGCCGAAGAAACCACTTTCAGAAAAACAACTGACACGAAACGGACCGGAGCGCCGAATCTTGAGCGAAGCGATCTCTCCCGACGGCAAGACCCTGGCGTACGCGGACGGGGTTGGATTGCACGTCCAGGTGATTGAGACGGGCGAAGTGCACGACATCGTTCCGCCGGAGGAGATCCGAGATAACGTGAATAGCGTCTTGTGGTATCCCGACGGTGTGCGGATGGTTTTGAATTTGGGCGGGGTACATACGACGGCATCGGTCTGGGAAGTTTCGATCTTCGGCGGCGCCCCCCGGAAGCTCAAAGACCGGTACAAGGCAGTTGACGTTTCTTCGCGTGACGCTTCGGTGCTGTTGACGTCGGAGGATGCGCCCGGATCGCTATGGATGTGGACACCCGGCGGCGACGCCGAAAAGAAAATCATCGACACAAAGGCGCCAATCGATACGGCCGCGTGGTCGCCGGACGGCCAATTCGTTGCATATGTGGCGAACGACAACAACACTGGCAGCATCCACGTGTGGTCCAGACAGAGCAATTCCAGCGCGTTAATTCTGACGGACTCCGAACTCGCGGCCTCCGATAACAACGGGGCGAGAGCTGTGTGGCTTGCCGATGGGCGGTTGGTGTTTGAAAAAATCAGCGCCGCAGAAACGGGCACATCGAATTTGTGGTGCATCCCGCTCGATCTTCGAACCGGAAAAGCGACCGGAGCCGCCTCGCAGATTACGAACTGGCACGGAGACTATGCGTGGGTGCCGAGCGCCAGCGCGGACGGCCGATTTCTAACGGTCGTCAAAGGCCACATCAAAACTGACGTGTTTGTGAGCGAATTAAAAGATAAAGGCCGCACGGTCGACGCGGGACGAAATCTCACACTCGGTGACAGCAGCGACAAGCCCGATGCGTGGTTTCCAGACGGCCACGCGATCTTGACGACTTCACGGCGAACGGGCATGGATCAGATCTACCGCTTGTCGCTCGATGGAAGCGCCTCACCCGTGGCTCCGGATCGCGGGCTGCAATTCGACGGGCAACTTAGTCCGGACGGCACGTGGATTCTTTTCTGGTCGCAATCGGCGGATCCGACGGCCAAAACGGTAAGAATCGACCGAGTGCGATCAGGTGGGGGAACCCCGGAGGAGATTGCGGAATTCCCAGTCGACGAGACGACGTTGCTGAGCTGTCCCTCGCGAGCTGGGAGCGTTTGCGTGTTGAGCGACTGGAGAGCGAATCAGGTGGTGTTTTATGAGTTCGATCCGCTGAACGGAAAGGGAAAGGAGCTGGCGCGGACCGCGCTGGACGAACCACGGAACCTGAGCCTGAGCGTCTCGCCCTCCGGAGGGCGCGCCATCATCTCGAGCCGCGACATGCTGAAGGGACAACTTCGGCTCGTGGACTTTCGAGACGGTTCGGCGAGGTCAATTCCGTTACCGAAGGGCTGGGAGATTTGGAGCGTCAGTTGGAACCAGGATGAAACGGCCGCGCTGATTTCACTCTGGGGGTTTGAGGCGGGAATGGCTGCGGTAACGCTCGATGGAAAAGCGACGCTACTGATCGCGGGCAAGTCGAGGAGCGAGTTTTACTACTCGCCGATCTGTTCACCAGACGGGCGCCATTTGGCGTACGGGAAGCAGGGATGGAACGCGAACGTTTGGCTGCTGGAGAATTTTTGAGTTGAGGTGCGCGTAGAAGTCGCTTTTCATTCTGGTTCAGACGGTCTATGCTCGCGCGCAAGTTGTCCCCCGCAATCCATGCACGGAGAAAACTAAGATGACGAAAGAAAGTGGCAGCGGTATTGGCGTTCTGCGTATTGCGTTGGTCGTGATTGGAGTGACGTTCATCGTGGGCGTGTACCCGCTGACGATTGTGTGGCCGTCGGGGTGGGCGTGGCATACGGGTGGGCCGTCGATGTATCTGCAGATGATTCTCGGTGTGTACGCGACGCTGGGAATTTTTCTGGTGATGGCGGCGCGGAGGCCGCTGGCGAATTTGAGTTTGATCTGGTTTACGGTGTGGTCGAGTGTGGTGCACGCGGCGATCATGGCGTGGCAGTCGATTGCGTATCCGGAGCATCACGGGCATCTGTACGGCGATGTGCCGGTGCTGTTGGTGGTGGGGATTGTGTTGGCGGTGCTCACGATGCGGGCGGAGAAGGGGACGGCGGTGGCTGTAGCGTAGTCCTGGGTTGCGGGACAGCGTGGGAATGCGCGACAGCTCCACTTTAAAAAAAAAGCACACAGAAAATATTTCTATGCCACGAAAGGCACTGTAACGAGTGGCTGTGCTTGCCGACCCGGTGTCAATTTGTTGTGGTTGGTGAGAAAGCTGGAGAACGCTCAACTGCGGCCATCAGCACGCGCGGTCGTTATGGTGAAGTTCGTGGCATAGAAATATTTTCTGTGTGCTTTGTGAAGCGTTGAGGGGCAGTTCAAAAAGGAAGCTGCGTCGCTGCGCGACGTGCGCAGACTGAAGTCTACGCTACGGCGCGTTAGTTGTGGGTGGTGTAGGCGGCAGTGTGGAGGAGCGCGGCGTGTTTTGTGGTCGCGGGCTTGGGCGACGATTTTGCGGAGGCGTGCGTGGTGGGCTGAAGCGCGCTCGTGGGTTGCAGCGCTGCTTGTAGCGGAGCGCGGGAGGCGGCTAGCAGGTACTGGTCGCGGCGGAATTCGATCAGGTCTTCGCGCGAGTGCTTGGGCGAGGCGAGTTCGCGGTCGAGGCGCGCGAGCATCAGCTGGTAGGCGAACTGTGGATCGGAGCCGAGGGCGAGCACGTTACTCTCGCTGATGCCGATGCGGACCGGTTGGCCGCCCGGAACGCCGGTGGTGGCGGGCGAGACGGTGAGCCACAACGCGCCGTCAGCATCGGCGGAAACTTTGGCGTCGCGATTCAGCGTGCGCAACACATGTTTCAGGTAGCCACGGTTCGGAATCATTTCATCGTTCACAGCTTCCTGCACGGCTAGCGCGAAACTCGCCTGATTTTGTTGCCAGTCGGCATTCGTGCCAACGATCACCGCGCGACGATTCGTTTCTTCCTGCGCGAGATCCTGCACGCTGATTGTCTGCGGTTGCTGAAGGTCCGGCACATCGGCGTAGGCGTCGTCGAGGTCGGCGGCGGCGTGCGATTCGTAAACGTGCTCAGGATTGAAGCGGCCGGTGATCATGTAGGACGCGGTGACGGCCGGAATCGCTTCCCACGCGAACCATGCCAGCGGCGCGAGAAATTTCTTCGAGTGATAAATCTCCTCGGTGCCGCTGCGGCATTCGCTCGAGCGTTTGATCGTGCCAGGCACTTGCGTGAAATGGACAACGCGTAAATCAAGCTCGGGATTTTCTTTCGCGAAAGTGGTGAGCGAGTGCGCGGCAGCCTTCGGGCTGGTCATGAAGAAATCGTTGAGCGCGTCGCGATGCACGGAGTGCGGATAGTAGAAGTCCATCACGCGTTTGGTGAAGTCGGCGCAATTATTGGTCGCGCCATTGAAGTGATTCACGTTAGGGCGCGAATTGAATTGCGCGATCAGCGTTTCGTCCTGCTTGACGGTGGTATTGACGACGAACATGTAGAGGCTGCGCTCGAGCGTCGCACCGACCATTTCACGCCACTCGGAGGAATTGCTGGTGAGGCATTTCTTCGTGTCGCATAGGCCGGTGAGGTAATTCTGGCGGTAGCGCTCTTCGAGAGCGGTTTTGATTTCGCGCGAACTCATCAGCGGGCGGTCGGCGGGATTTTCGACGCCGTAGAGGTAAATGTTGAGCGGGACGATATTCCACTCGTAAGGTGAGTCTTCGCCGAGCGTGGTGTAATTGCTTACGACGGAACCTTGTTCGCCGGGGCGGCACAGGCGCATCTTGACGGGCGAGTTGTCTGGGCAGATTCGCGAGAGGTACACGGCGGTGTGGCCCGAGCCGGTGATGCGGGCGACACTGGTGTCGAGCGATTCGTTGAGGATCACGCCGGCGTCAGCACTGGCGCGCGGGGCGGACACGAGTCCGCCGGCAACGGCAAGTGCAGCCGCGACCGCCGAGGCGAGCCACGACGCACGGGTGCGCGCCGACCGGTTCGCAACCGAGTGGTTCTTCGTGAGATTTGGCTCGCTCGTAGCTAAACGCATCCTTTTAATTGTCCTCCGCTGGGCGCCTGCGGGCGATAAGTCACGGCTATTAAGGGGGCCTGGGGAGACCCAGTACTTAGAAACACGGTTTAGGCGCAATAGTTGCTTTGCTGGCTGGGATGGGAGGGTAAGTGTAGCTAATACAGTAAGATGCGGGGAAGGGTGGCTTCGGTCAACGGGGCGGAGTAGCGTAGTCCCGCACTGCGGGACTGCGTCGAGGAGGGCTTTGCCCGCTAGGCGCGTGATCGGATGGGGGAAGGGCTTTCGTGGGCAAGGCGGTGGCAAGCGACCGCAGTCTAAGGCGCTTCGCGCGCGCAGACTGAAGTCTACGCTACGGCTCCGGGGCTGTGGGGCGCGGGTAGGCGTTGCCTCGAGTGGACGAATGTGGTACTCTGTGGGTGCGTTTGTTGCTCTTGAGTACCTTTGAATGCGTTTCAACTAAGGTCGCCGGGCACAGCTCGACGGCCATTTTTTTTGTGACGACGGCAACGGTCTTGAGGGGCAAATAGCTTTCTAGGTGGCAAGACCACCTTAAGAATAATCAGGAGCAGTAAAGTGGCAAAAGAACAAGGGACAGTGAAGTGGTTTAACGCGGCTAAGGGCTTTGGATTCATCCAGCGCCAGAGCGGTGAGGACGTTTTCGTGCACTTTTCGGCGATTCAGGCCGATGGGTACAAGAGCCTCAACGAAGGGCAGGCGGTTGAATTTGAGGTCAAGCAGGGTCCGAAGGGCCTGCAGGCTGAGAACGTCGTCGGTCTGTAAAAAACCTCTGAGCAATAGCCCGGTATAAAGCATGGTTCGGAAGAGGCGGTTCCCAACACCGCCTCTTTCGAAATCACCAGTCCCGGCAGTCGATCCAGCAGGTGAGCAGTAGAGGTTATGTGTGCGCGAACGTGCGGCGAGATGCCGGCACGTTTTATCGCAACGCGGTGCCGCCACGAAATGGGGACGTAACGCTCGATATAGCGTGGCGTGCGTGGCAATCCTAAGGAGGGCGCAGTGCATATTCTGGTGGAAGGTCAGGCGATTAAGCACGAGTTGTACGGTGCGGGTGTGGTGACGGAATCGAATACCGAACGGACCACGATCGATTTCGACGATCACGGCGTAAAGAAATTCGTGACGTCGATGTGGACCGCCGAGCTGATCGGCGAACCGCCCGCAACGCCGCCGGGAAAGCGCCGCGGCCGCCGCAAGACGGTGAAGAAGAAGGTTGCCGCCGAGAAGTAACGGCGGAACTTTCGTACAGACAATTGAAATGGAATTTGAGACGCCCCGAGAAATCGGGGCGTTTTTTTTTCGCAAGAGACGGCGCGAAGAAAAAATTATCGTGGCGCGCGTCCGCGCTCTGCACTTTAACGGACGGAAGTCGAGCGCCGAGGAAAATCTTCCGGCGACGCGGAGCCCCAAAAGAGCTTGCGCAGGAACGGTCTCGAGTAATACGCGAAAGCGCCGAGGATTGCCGTAAACACGGCTGCGCTACCGATCCAGAGCGCCATAAATTCCAGAAAGCTTTTCACGCTCATCCTCCCCGGTACGACCAAACGATTACAGCCACCGGCGCAAACAGAGTGACTGCGCCGAGCGACAACCCAATTATAGCATTTCGAAAAGGCACAGGGATCTGCCTGCGAACTGCTCTTGCACGGATCAGAACCAGTATCGCTCCAGCAATCAGGTCGACGGCAATCACGGTCACAGCAAGGAGAGGGGAATGTAGCACATCCTGCGGGCGGGCGATATACCGAGACGATACGTGTCGGCCCTTTTATGTCTGGCTTGCGCCGTCGGCATGGGCGGACCGCATGGGTATCGTTTTCATCGGAGAACTGTCAGACTGGATTGGCTCGCGCGACGTGTGAATTGAGGTGCTGGATGGGGCGTTGGATTCGAATGGCAGGGTTGCTGGTTGCGGCGGCGATAGTGTGTGCGGGCGTGGCGCGGGCGCAGGATGCTGCGACCACCACGCAATCGGCACCGACGGGAAGCAGCCCTGTGGCACCGCAAAGTACGAGCGATCCTGGCACACAACCGCAGCAGCAACAGGACGGCACTGGCACAACCTCTGGCTCGGGCGCGGCGGCGTCCGCTGCAGCACCTGGTACAACAGCGCAAGGCGCACAGGCTTCAGGCCGACGCTCAAATTCCTACAACGCGGCCAACGCGGGCGGCGACGATCCGAAGGGCGGCAACATCCACATCATGACGAACAACGTGTCTATTACGCTTTCGCAGAATTGGACGGAAGCGGCCACCGATGGTACACCGCCGCCGCGCGAGCTGCGCGCGTTCGCTCCGCCGTTTCATCTGAATGCGATCCTCACGCTACAAAATGTGAAAAACCAGGGCGTGCTGCAACTGGCGATGAGTGACAATCCGCTGCTGAATCACGATTCGAGTTGGCTCGACGAGCAAATGCACATGCCGGGCGGTACGGGCATGAGCGTAATGGACATGTTGTTCTATTATTTTTTTCCGCCGTCGGCGCAGTGCATGGACGAGGCGCAGCGCGACGTGCTGACCGCGACGTTTGCTCCGACGCCCGCCGTGGAATCGGCGGAAGCAACGGGCTCGCAGCCGCCATCGACCGACGGGACGGCGCCGATGCTGCAGGTGACGTACCACTGCCGGCGCGAGGCGACGCTGGACAGTTTTTATTCCTCGCAGTTGAGCAACGGGATCGTGTTCGCGCAGTCCAACGATGGGCCGCGCGCGTATTCCGTGATTCCGCAGTTTTATCTGGCGCCGATGGAGCAGGTGCGCGGGGCGGGAATCAGTTGGTACGTGTTCGAGGCGCAGCGCACCGAGCCGGTGCCGCCCAGCGCATCGACGCGTTACAACGTGCCGATTCCCGAGGGCGCGCAGCCGGATTATTTTTACGCGATTGGCGCGCCCGATCCGTTTCCGTGGACGGCGGACGTCGGCTCATGGTCGAATCGCCTGATTCACTTGGCGTACGTAGGGCTTTCGATGAACAACAACCGCCGCTCGGAATTTATCAGCCTGCTGCAGCGCGTGCGCATTCGCGGGGCGAACGGGAATCAGTAGCCTTTCAGACCACACATTCCAGCGCAGTCCCCGCAGTTCGTTTCAATCGAACTACAACACGGGCGGAAACGTCCATGCCACTCGTTGTTATTGTTTTGCGAAGCGCTGGCCGAAGATGTCGCCTGGATTCCAGTGCGGGCGTTCCGGCGCGTTGGCAATTTCATATCCCACCGCGAAAAGAACTTCTGTGCAGAGGCGGGCGGCTTTGAAATTGAGAGGCTGCTGCATGTCGTCCTGCGGCGTGTGATATCGCGTCTGAATCCAGTCCACCTGCATTTTCTTGCCGTCGAGCGCGGGATCAACGGTCTTGAACCCTTCGCTGATCGTCAATGCCGGCACTCCCTGCTTCACAAACGAATATTGGTCGCTGCGGATAAAGAAATTCTCTTCGGGCATCGGATCGGGACTGACTTCGAGGCCGAGATGGTGCGCGACGTCATCGACGGGCTCCGCGAGCGTGCTGTGGTCGGCGCCGAGCGCGACGATGTCTTTGAATTCGTAGAGGATGGACACGCCGTCCATGTTCACGTTGGCAGCGATCTGTTTGATGGGCACGGTGGGGAAGTGCGCGAAATAATCGGAGCCGAGCAGGCCGGCCTCTTCGCCGGTGACGGCGAGAAATAGCACGGAGCGCTTGGGACACTGCGAGCCTTCGGCAAATGCCTTCGCGATTTCGAGAAGCGCGGCGGTGCCGGAGGCGTTGTCCACAGCGCCGTTGTAAATCGTGTCGCCATTCACGGCGTCGCCGATGCCGACGTGATCCACGTGGGCGCTCAAAATGACGTACTCGTTTTTCAGCGTGGGATCAGAGCCGGGAAGCACGGCAGCGATGTTGGGACTTTGGAGCGCGGTGAACTTCGCGCTTTCGCGCATGTCGAGCCGGCCCTCGAGTGGAAAGCTGAGCGGCTTCGCGGCGGTGATGCTGGCCATGGCCTGGTCGAGCGTGTGCGGAGCGCCGGCGAAAAAGACTTCCGCGGACGAACCATTCACGAGCGCCTTCGCGCGCAATTCGGGAACGTAGTCGTTGGGCGTGCCGTTTTTGTCGAGCCAGTTCATGTTCGGCTGGTGCGTGAAGGCGATGATTGCGGACCACGGAGTGTTCTTGGCCTGCTCGCCGGTCCAGATGCCGATGATGCCGATTGCGCCGTGAGCGGCGGCGTTGCGCTGCTTGACGAACCCGTCGGAATAAAAAGCGCGCACGGATGAAGGAAACGCGGGCGGGGCGTTGAAGATGGTGACGACGATTTTTCCTTTCGCATCGATGCCCGCGTAGTCGTCGTAGTGCTGGTCGGGCGCGGTGACACCGTATCCCACAAAAACCATGCCGCCCGAAGCCGACGCGTCCTCATGAGCGGAGTCGCCGGGCATTACGTAGTCTTTCTCGAACGCGAGTTGGGTGCGCTGGCCGCCGCGCTCGATGACAAGCGAATCGTTTGCGGGATTCGGCGTGACCTGGCGCAGGCGGACCTGCTGGAAGTACGTTCCGTTGTCTCCGGCGGGGGCGAGGCCGAGCTGCTCGAATTCGGCGCGGACGTAATTCGCCGCGAGTTGGTAGCCGCGCGTGCCGGTGCCGCGGCCTTCGAGCAAATCGTCCGCGAGGAATTCCATGTGGGCGTGGATTCCGGCGGCGGTGATCTTGTCGAGGTCCTGCTGGGGTGGGAAGAGCGACTGGGCGTGAAGAGACGGCGCGCACAGCACAAGCAAAACGGCGGTCGCGACGCTTAGGGCCGCTAGCTTTGATTTCATGAGTGATCTCCAGAGGCGGTAGTCGCCAGATTGTACGCGAAAAGTGACGCGATGCACGGCGGCAGATACGGAGGACATCGAGTCGCGCGTGTAGGGGCGATATTGGCCCGCCATCGTGCCGTACTCGTTAACGTTCGTCAGAGGATCATTGGGTGCGGTGAATCGTGCTCCTTGTAAAATGGGAACGTGAGGCGCGCCTACTTCAAGCCTGCTGCGATTCTTCGTACGACTGCGACCGTTGCGTTGTTAGTTGTTGGTCTGGCGCGTGTGTGCGCTGCGCAGGGCGACGCCACTTTCTCCTGCCTCGATAAAACGAAAGATGCTGCCGCGTGGGCGCGCGTGGAATCCTCGATGGCTGGGGAACTGAAAGCCCCGCCGCGAGATGGAATACCCGATTCGGAATATTTCGCGCGTCGCTCCGTTTACAGGGTTTGCGCGGTTGGCTCAGCGGCGCTGGTGATTTTGGAGTACGCCCCACTCGTGCCTGATCCGAGCACGGAAAAGTTTGATCACTTGTTCGAAGCTTTTAATTTGGATTTGCACAACGGCAAACGCACTCCGTTGAAGCTTAAGGATCCGACGTGGCTTTGGACCCTCGTAAGGTTCGCGCGGTTCGAGCCAGGCGGCGTTCCGGATGTGGTGTTCACGTCGTTCGGTTGCGTCGAGTGCGACGGAGGGCGCGTCCTGTCGAGCTATCGGTTTGACGGCATCACGAAATCGTGGACGGCGCGACAATACGGCGACGGAAAGAATCCATGGTGGGATACGCGGGACGCGATTGTAGTCGATGAGGAACTCGTCGATTCCGACGCGGTGCTATTCGATTGCGCGTTCGGTGTTGGCCGTTACGCGAGCAAGGATCTGGATGAGCTGTTCGTCCGCTGCAAGCAAATCACTCCGGCCGAGAGCGGCGGCGCGAAGATTGGCGACTTGAGCTTTCTGTACGGCTGGAAAGATGGGAAGTTTCAGCGCGTGCGCGTAACGGACGAAGCGCAGGTCAGCAGCTTCACCGCGAAAGCTTGCGAGACGCTGGCCGACGAGCGGTTGTGCACACTTCCGAATTCTCTCGAGGCGACGAACGAGGGAATTGCGGCGGCGGAGAAGATGCACCAGCGGTTTCCGAACGCGCGGCGGCACGTAAATGGTCTCGATTCGTTTCGACAGATCAAGAAAGGCATGTCACTCAAGGACGTGATCATACTTTTGGGCGTGCCTGACGCGATCGAAGGCGCCGGAACTGTTTTCTATCAATACTATTTAGGCGACGGTTCGTTTGTGGTGGTGATTGGCATGGAGAGCGTCGATGACGTTCACGTCGTGCGGCCTGACGGATCGATCGAACATCTCTTGTAGTTGCAGAAATTCCACTAAATTCGCTACCTCCCCCTCATACATTGCATTCGAAGGCTTCGGCGGTTTGCCTGGTGGGCTAATTCAACTACAACACGGGCGCGAACGCCCGTGCTACTGGCGGCGGGCGCGAACGCGGCAGTAAGGCGGAGTGCAGCGATTGCCTGATGGTGCGGCGGCGTGGGCGGGACGATAGTTTGCGGAGGCGCGTGTTGCGCGTCTCCCGGCCCGCGATGTTCCGGAGGCATGCGATGAGCAATCAAAGTGGAGATCGCTATACGTGTTCAAACGCGATTTGTGGATGCGAGATTGAAGTTAAGCGGCCGGCGATGGGCGCGGAATCGACGGGGCAGACCAGCGGGCGGCGCAGCGTAAAGCTCGATGACGACCTGGGGAAGTCCGACACGATCATGGACGTTGCGTACGTGCGGCCGGAGGATGCGCATCTGCCGGCGCCGCGTAGCGGGCCAGGGCAGGAGAACGAGCGCAAAGCGAATGAAATGCCCGTGCCGCGTTGTTTCTGCGGAAGCCCGATGGAGGAAGCGGGCGAGGGCGTGGCGAAGGCGCGAGTGGCGAGCGTGAAGCTCTAGTACGCCTCGTAGTGGGACGTACACGTGAAATTCAGGCTATCGCCCGATGGCTGGAGGCGCGCGGCGGAGCGATAGTCGCCTTAGGCGGGCACGAATCGCGATGCTGTGTGCGACGGCTCGCCGAGAAAAACTGTTGGAAGACCCGGGAGGAGTGAGATGAGCAATCAACGAGGAGATCGTTACACGTGTTCGGATCCGAATTGCGGGTGCGAGGTGGAAGTGAAGGAGCCGAGCCTAACCGCGGCGGCGCGCGCGAAGGCGACCGACGCGCGAACGGCGGCGACGCCAGTCGAAGCGGGCTACGCCGACGCGACCGACAACTTGCAGGATCGCGGCCACGGCGTACCTGCGGCGGGAAATATTTCCGATCGCGGATTCCGGTCCGAGAGTATTTCCACCAGCGGCGATTTCGGGAAGCAGGGCGCGACGGGTGAGGGAATTTTCGGAACCGTTGGCGCTGACTCCGATCACATTCACACGGAGGGGCGCTACGGCTCGCGGTTGCCGCGCAAATCAGGATTCGCGGACGAACCGCGGCCACGCACGTTCGAGCCGGCGACGTATGTGGAAGAAGCGTCGATGCGGTGTTTCTGCGGCGCGGAGATGCGTAGGGCGGGCGCGGCGGAACGGGCGCGCGGAGCTTCTGCGTAGACTTCGGCGTAGAGCGACACGCACAGGCCAACTCCAGCCTGTGCCATCCTTATTGGCGAACGAGCGCGGGAGGGGCTGCGGGCATTGCGCTTGCGACTGGCGCGCAGCCGAAGCTGGCGTAATCGAGGGGTGGAGTGCTGCGCGCTGTCGCTTTCGGCGACCACACCTCGAAAACGTCGAACGTGCAATTTTTTGTGTAGTGCTGCTTGAGCGCGGCCCACATGTCCGCGTCCCATTGGTGTAGATTTCGGTGCTTCACCTGTTCCGGGTCGTCCGCCTGTCCCTTTGTGATCACAATCATGTCGTACATGTCCGCGTTCATTTCGCTGAGCACATCGCCGGGGCGCCAGCGGCCGCTTTTTTCAAGAACATCGTTGAGGAAGCCGTCGGGAATCTCCGGATGACGGCCGAGGATCGTCACATCGGGGTGCGTGGAGAGCAGCAACCTGCCGCTCGCAGCCTCGACGAATTTCTGCCACTGCGCTTTGCGTGCGGGGATCCGCTTGGCTTCGTCATAGTCATAGCGAATGGCTTTGAAAGCGGGGACCAGCCCCGGCCACAGAAGAATGCAGACTGCGATGCAGGCGAACAGCGGACGGCGCGTAGAATGTCGCTGCAGTTCGATCAGGCCGAGCCCCGCGAGCACTCCTGAAACCATCAATGGCTCGAAGAAATAATTGATGTTGCCACCCGCCTGCGGAATGGTGAGCACGGCGACGGCCCAAGCAGACACGGTGTAAAACAGAAGCAGCAATCTTTCCGGCGCACGTTCGCGTTCATGCCACGCGAAGAGCGCGCCGATGCACATGAACGGGACGACGGGCTGACGCAACGCAAGCCATCCGATCGAGAGCGCGCCGCGAAATTCGAGGACGGGGTGGCGCAAGTCCGCGATGGTCTGCGCCATGTAGGGCTCGTGCAGATACGCGATCACGTTTCCGGCGATGGCGGTGAGACCGGCGAGCGCGGCCCACAGAATTGCATCGCGGTAGCGGCGGCGGTAGAGGAGCCAGCCGACGATCGCGAGCGGCGCCGCGATGAAGGTCTGCTTGAAGAGAAGCGCGAGGCCTGCAACGACTGCGGAGAGGATGGGCACGCGTTTCTCGCGCGATTGCAAAAACCACAGCATCGCCGCGAGGGAACAGGCGAGCGCGAGAAAATCGGGACGGAATTGCACTGTCCAGGACGCCATTGGATACGACGACACGGCAAACAGCGCACACAAGAGCGCGACGCCGCGTGAGCCGTAAAGTTTTTTGCCGATTAAATACACACACGCGATGCAGATGAAAACGGCGAGCAGCACAGAGAGGCGTAGGAAAGTTTGTGGAGATGCGCCGAGCGAGAGCGCCAGCTTGTACGGCGCCGCGAAGTACGCGTAGGTGAGCGGGCCGTAGATGCTGATGAAGTACGGCGGGCGGTCGCCGGGGTAATAAATGTGATGGTCGTGGACGACTTGGCTGACGCGGAGGAGCGTGGCGCTGTCTGGATAGCCGGCGTCGCGAAAGCTCATTAGGCCGAGGGCGGTGCCAGTGGCGACGGTGAGCGCGCCGACGGAGAGCATCGCGACGACGAGCACGATTAAGATGGGTTGGCGGCGGAAGAAGTTGTCGATGGGCGCGAGCGGCGACGGCGAGGCATCAAACTGTGGATGTGGCGTCATTGCTCGCGGCGGAATTATTGAAACAGTGTTGAGGTGGTGGGGTCAAATGAAACGCGGTGTGCGAGGTGATTCAGACTACCTACAGGGACACAGACATGACTGTCTATTTTACGGCCGTCGCCCCTTGTTGTGGCTGTAGGCCGGGTGTGATTGTGCGAGGAGCTTGAGTGGAGGTCGTCGGACGACCGCCAGGGTGGCTGTCGGACAGGCGTCGGACGGCGGCTGCGGCACAAATTCACGCGACTTCGCGGATGCGGGTACATCCAATTTTGCTGAGATGAGGCGCGGCTGCTCGCTGGTAGCTGCGCGATGGGAGAGACACGTGAGCATCGTTTTGGTGACGGGCGGGTCGGGATTTATTGGAAGCCACACGATCGTGAAGCTGCTCGAGGCGGGGCACACGGTGCGCACTACGGTGCGCGACCTGAAGCGGGCGGATGATGTGCGCGCGATGCTTCGCACGGGCGGCGCGGCGGCTCCTGAGCGCGTGCAATTTTTCGCGGCGGACCTGGAGAAGGATGCGGGATGGGCGGAAGCCGTGCGCGGGTGCGAATTCGTGCTGCATGTGGCGTCGCCGCTGCCCGCGAGCGTCCCGAAAAACGAGGATGAGCTGATCGTTCCGGCGCGCGAAGGGACGCTGCGCGTGTTGCGCGCGGCACGCGATGCGGGAGTGAAGCGCGTGGTGGTGACGTCGTCATTCGCGGCGATTGGCTACGGGCATCCTGCGTCGCATCCGGCGTTCACGGAGAAGGACTGGACCGATCCGAACTCGAGCGACGTGATGGCGTATCCAAAATCAAAAACGCTGGCGGAGCGCGCGGCTTGGGATTTTATGGCGAAGGAAGGGGGCGCGCTGGAACTCGCGACGGTGAATCCCGTGGCGGTGTTTGGGCCGGTGCTGGCGCCGGATTTTTCCGCGTCGATTCAGATCATCAGCCGGTTGATGGATGGATCGTTGCCGGGCGCGCCGAAGCTTTCCTTCGGAGTGGTGGACGTGCGCGACGTGGCGGACCTTCACGCAATTGCGATGACGCATCCGGCGGCGAAGGGCGAGCGGTTTCTCGCGGTGGCGGGAGAATTCATGTCGATCAAGCAGGTGGCGCTGGTGCTGAAGGCGAAGATGGGCGCGGCGGCGAAAAAAGTGCCGACCAGGGAGATTCCGGATTTTCTGGTGCGCCTCGCCGCGCTGCGCGACCCGGCGGTGAAGTCGATTTTGCCGGAGCTGGGAAAGAGGAAAAACGCGACGAACGAGAAGGCGCGGCGGTTGCTGGGGTGGTCGCCGCGATCGAATGAAGAGGCGATTGTGGCTACGGCGGAGAGTTTGATCGGTCTCGGCCTGGTGAATACGCCGGCGACGAAGTAAGCCTCGAGCGGGCCTGCTCGCGCTTCGTTTTAGGTTCGTTGACTTGCGTCGCCGCGCTCAATAAGATGAGCGGCGCGTGCCCAGCCCGGACTCACTGATTGGCCAATCCGTATCGCACTTCCGCATCGTCGAAAGACTCGGCGGCGGCGGTATGGGCGTCGTTTACAAAGCCGAAGACACATCCCTCGGCCGGTTCGTCGCCCTGAAGTTCCTGCCTGACGACGTCGCGAAAGACCCGCAAGCGCTCGAACGTTTCCGCCGCGAAGCGCGCGCCGCCTCCGCGCTGAACCATCCCAACATTTGCACCATCCATGAGATCGGCGAAGACGGCGGGCGCCTATTCATCGCTATGGAATTCTTGGATGGGATGACGCTCAAGCACCGCATCGACGGCCGCCCCATCGACATAGACACCGCAGTGTCCCTGGCGATCGAAATCGCCGACGCTCTCGACGCCGCGCACGCCGAAAATATCGTCCACCGCGACATCAAGCCTGCGAATATTTTTGTCACCAAGCGCGGGCGCGCCAAGATTCTGGATTTTGGCCTGGCGAAAGTTGCGCCGGCTGCCAGTTCGTCGAGCCAGACTTCGGCGGCGAGCACGACGGCGGGAGACGTGGACGAGCGCGACTTGACGAGCCCCGGCTCGACGCTGGGCACCGTGGCGTACATGTCGCCGGAGCAGGCGCGCGCGAAAGAACTCGACGCGCGCAGCGATTTATTTTCGTTTGGCGCGGTGCTGTATGAAATGACCACCGGTACGCTGCCGTTTCGCGGCGAAAGCTCGGCCGTGATCTTTGCAGCGATTCTGAACTCCGCGGCAACGCCGCCGGTACGCCTGAACCCATCGGTGCCTGCCGAGCTGGAACGCATCATTAACAAGGCGCTGGAGAAAGATCGGGATCTCCGCTACCAGCACGCGTCGGAGATGCGTTCCGATTTGCAGCGGCTGAAGCGCGATTCGGATACGGGGCGATCCGCCGCGGCGAGCTCCGGAACGGTGGCCGTGCCTTCGGCCGTGGCTGGGGCGCAGGATGGGAGTTCTCGAGTCGCATCGCAGGTGTTCGTGCCCGCATCGGGATCGGCGACAGCCGTGCAACCGCCGTCCAGCGGCGTAAACGTCGCCGCCGCCACCCCGCCGCCGAAGAAAGCGTGGAAGATCGCGGTTCCGGTTGCCGCACTCGTCGCGGCCGCAGCCGTTGGCGCGTATTTCTACACCCATCGTCCGCAAGCGCAAGCGCTCACCGAGAAAGACACGATCGTCCTTGGCGACTTCACCAACAACACGGGCGACGCCATTTTCGACGACACGCTGAAGACCGCGCTCAACGTCTCCTTGCGTCAATCGCCCTTCCTCAACGTGCTCTCCGACAGCGAAGTGGCGAAGAATCTGAAGCTGATGACTCGCCCCGCAGACACGAAACTCACTCCCGAAGTGGCTCGCGAACTTTGCCAGCGCGCGGACAGCAAGGCTTACATTGCCGGGACGATTGGCAGCCTCGGCAGCGAGTACGTATTGGATCTGAAGGCAGTCAACTGCCGCACCGGAGACACCGTCGCGGAGAATCAGGTGACCGCTGCGTCCAAAGAGAAAGTGCTCGACAGCCTCGGCGAAGCCGCGACGAAGCTGCGCGCCGAATTGGGCGAATCGCTGGCGACGGTGCAGAAATTGGATGTTCCATTGGCTGAGGCCACCACCTCTTCGCTTGAAGCTTTGCAGGCACTCAGCCAAGGTCAAAAAGCGTCCAATCAAAAAGGCCCCGCCGCGGGGCTGCCTTACGACCAGCGTGCCATCCAGCTTGATCCGAATTTTGCTGCCGGTTATGCGGCGGTGGGCAGCGATTACGTCACTCTCGGAGAGCCAGCGCGAGCCAGCGAGTACTTCGCAAAAGCCTTTGAGTTGCGGAACCATTCGAGCGAGCGCGAAAAGCTCTCCATCGCCGGCCAGTATTATACGAATGTCACCGGCGAATTGGACAAAGCAGCTCAGACCTACCAGGAATACGCTGAGAATTATCCTCGGTCACGCGTAGGTCATAGCAATCTGGCTCTGGTGTTCGGCCAACAGGGGCAGTACGAAAAAGCTTTGGCGGCGCTGAACGAAGCGCTGCGCATTGCGCCGGACATTGCCAACTACGGTAACGCGGCAAACTTCAACCTGGCCTTGCAGCGCTTCGATGCGGCGCGGCAGAGCATCCGCGACGAGCATGCGCGAAACCTGGATGAATTCATCGCCCACAGCGCCCTCTATGCTCTCGCGTTTCTCGGATCGGATTCCGCCGCAATGGCGGAGGCGCAGAAGTGGTACGCGGGCTCGCCGGATAACGAGCTTTATGGGTTGGCGCTGGCGGCAGACACCGAGGCCTACGCCGGACGTGTGGCCAAAGCGCGCGAACTGACCAAGCGTGCTGTGGAGTCCTCACTTCGCGTGGACAGCAAAGAAAATGCGGGCATCTGGCACGCGAATGCGGCAATCCAGCAAGCCGCATACGGCTCGAGCGCGGAAGCAAAGCAGTCAGCGGCAGACGCGCTGAAACTGGCGCCAACCAGTCCGGACGTCCAGAGCGAGGCCGCGCTTGCGCTCGCCATGGCGGGCGATTCCGCACAAGCTGAATCTCTGGTGCAAAACTTAGCGAAAGCCCATCCAGTTGACACGCAGATTCAGGCGCTCTGGATCGCCCCGACTCGCGCGCAACTGGCGCTGAACAAAAAGAACGCCTCCGGCGCGTTGACCGCACTGGAAGCAGCCCCCTCGCCGCTCGAGCTCGGACAAATTTCGTTCGTGAACAATATTTCGTGTTTGTACCCCGCGTATATTCGCGGGCAGGCGTATCTCGCCGCCGGGCAAGGCACAGCGGCCGCCGCGGAATTTCAGAAGATTCTCGATCACAGCGGTATCGTGTGGAATTGCTGGACCGGCGCGCTGGCACATTTGGGCGTCGCTCGCGCCAACGCTCTCGTCGCAAAAACCTCGCAAGGCGCCGATGCCGACGCCGCCCGCACTCGCGCCCTAGCCGCCTACAAAGATTTCCTCGCTCTCTGGAAAGACGCCGACCCCGACGTCCCCATCCTGAAAGAAGCTAAAGCCGAATACGCCAAGCTGCAATAGCTGTGTATTCCACTTCGTTGACTTGCCCTCGCGCGGCAACTATTATTGCGGCGCATGGCGGAACAGGACCCTAGCCCCGTTGGCCGCACAATTTCGCATTATCGCGTCGTCGAGAAACTCGGTGGCGGCGGAATGGGCGTCGTTTACAAAGCCGAGGATTTACAGCTCGGCCGCTTCGTTGCACTGAAATTCCTGCCTTTTGACGTTGCCCACGACCCGCAAGCGCTGGAGCGATTCCGGCGCGAAGCGCGGGCGGCGTCCGCGCTGAATCACCCCAACATCTGCACGATTCACGAGATCGGCGAAGACGCGGGACACGCGTTCATCGCCATGGAGTACCTGGAAGGGACGACGCTGAAGCACCGCATCAACGGGCGCCCGCTCGACCTGGATCTTCTTCTCGATCTGAGCATTGAAATTGCGGATGCGCTGGACGCGGCGCATTCCAAGGGCATCATCCACCGGGACATCAAGCCGGCGAATCTTTTCGTCACCACGCGCGGGCACGCGAAGATTCTGGATTTTGGCCTCGCGAAGCAAATCGGCCTGGGCGCGAGCGACGTGACGCTGGTGAAAGACGAAACGGCTTCTACGGAAGACGGGCCGACGATCAGTGAAGCGGACCTGACGAGTCCCGGGACGACCGTTGGCACGGTGGCGTATATGTCGCCGGAGCAGGTTCGCGGCAAGTCGCTCGATGCGCGCACGGACCTTTTTAGTTTTGGCATCGTGATGTACGAAGCGGCGACGGGCGTGCTGCCGTTTCGCGGCGAGACCAGCGGCGTAATCACCGAAGCGATATTGAATCGCACGCCGCCGGCGCTGGCGCGCGTGAATCCGGATTTGCCGCCGAAGTTCGACGACGTAATTGCGAAGGCGCTGGAGAAGGATCCGAAGCTGCGCTACCAGCACGCCTCTGAAATTCATGCAGATCTGCAACGGCTGAAGCGGGATTCGAGCGCGAGCGGCCGGCGCGTTCCCACGGAAGACGAAGAGCAGCAGGGAGCTGTGGCGAGCGGAAGCGGCGGAGTGCCGCGCGCGCCGTCAGACTCCGACGCAAAAGGTTCGAGGCCGGGCTCTGGCAAGCGTCCCTCGACGCGGACGGAAGCGGCAACTTCACCTCCGGACGACGGGTCAACGTTGCGACCGAAACCGCCGGCGGGGAAGCTGATCGCCGGTGCGGCGATTCTCGCAGCGGTGTTGGCGGCGGCCGGCTACTACTACTTCCATCAAACGCCGAAGCTCACGGCAAAAGACGTAGTGGTGCTCGGCGACTTCCTGAATACGACGGGCGACACGGTGTTCGACGGCACGCTGCGGCAGGGCCTGGCGGTGCAGCTGGAGCAGTCGCCGTTTCTTTCCTTGATGGACGACGACCAAGTGCAGCAGACGCTGAAGATGATGCAGCAGGCGCCGGACGCGCGGCTGACGTCGGCGCTGGCGCGCGAGGTGTGCCAACGCGCGAACGCGACGGCAACGATCGACGGCTCGATCGCTCAAATCGGGAGCGAGTACAACGTCATCGTGAAAGCGATGAACTGCAATTCGGGCGAAACGCTGGCGAGCGCTGAGGCAAGCGCGTCCGACAAAAGCCACGTGCTGGACGCGCTCAGCAAAGTGGCGACGGAGCTTCGAGGGAAGCTGGGCGAATCGCTCGCCACGGTGAAGAAATTCGATACACCGCTGGAACAAGCGTCCACGTCGTCGCTCGAAGCGTTGCAGGCGTATAGCAAAGCCCGGGCAGCGACGGGAGCGGGAAACTTCCCGGTAGCGATTCCGCTGCTGAAGCGGGCCATCGAACTCGATCCGAATTTCGCGATGGCCTACGCTGGACTGTGCACTTCCTATCTGGATATCGGCGAGCAGGAGCTTTCGTCGCAAGCAATCTCCAAGGCGTACGAATTGCGGGACCGAGTGAGCGACCGTGAACGCTTCTACATCGAATCGCACTACGAGCAGGCCAATACCGGGAATCTCATCAAAGGCCGTGAGATTTTTCAGGATTGGCAGAAGGCGTATCCGCGCGACCAGGTGCCCAATACCGATCTCGGCGTGATCGCTACCGAGCTGGGCGACTACGACGCCGCGTTTGAATCGGCCACCGCGGCCTTCCGGCTGAATCCCAGCGGCTTGAATTACACGAATCTGATCGGAACTTACATCGCCCTCAACCGCCTGGATGAAGCGGCCGCCCTGGCCGCAGACGCTCAGGCGAAGAAACTCGATTCCGGATATCTGCGGATCGCGCTCTATCAAATCGCTTTTCTGCGAAACGATCAGAAGGGGATGGCGGAGCACGTCGCATGGGCCAGAGGGAAAGCAGGAGTCGAGGATACGTTGCTCATGGCCGATTCGGACACGTTGGCCTACTTCGGCCGATACAAACAGGCGGAAGCGTTGACGCAGCAGGCTGCAGAACTGGCCGTGCGAGCGGACGAAAAAGAAACGGCGGCCATCTATTGGGGGCAGGCGTCGGCTCGAGCAGGGCTGTTCGGTGAAGCGGCCGACGCGAGGAGCAATGGGGCCAGGGCATTAGGGCTCGCGAACGCTCGCGACGCCATTTTTCTATCCGCGCTGGGCGCCGCATTCGCCGGTGACGCTGCAAAAGCGGAATCGCTGGCGGATACTTTGGCGAAGATGTCCTCGACGGACACTTTATTGAACTCGAACAATATTCCTTCGGTTCGCGCTCAGATCGCGCTAATTCGTCACGATCCGCAGAAAGCGATCGACGAACTGAGTGTGACGCAAAAATACGAGCTCGGCCAGGTGGGAACCGGTTTGGTGAACCCGGCGCTTTATCCGACGTACATTCGCGGGAATGCGTATCTGGCGCTGAAGCAGGGGAAGGAAGCTGCGGCGGAATTCCAGAAGATCATCGATCATTCCGGCGTGGTGCTGAACAATCCGAACGCCATCATGGCGTATCTGGGATTGGCGCGGGCGTATGCGGTCGAGGGTGACGACGCGAAGGCGCGGGTGGCGTATCAGAATCTGTTTGCGAAATGGAAGGACGCGGACCCCGACCTGCCGGTGCTGCTGCAGGCGAAGGCGGAGTACGCGAAGTTGAAGTGACGTCGTATCGCCTTGGCGATGTGGCGTCATCCTGAGACCTGATGCATCGATCCAAGGCTCTCTCTTCGATCGCGCTCTACACCCTCCACAGACAATCTCTATGCCAGTGAAAGCGCCGGCGCGTTTGCGCGGTGCTGGAGTGTGAGCGTCCTTCGTTGTGTGAAGTACTCCGCCGGGGCGGCAGGCTACTTTACGGAGCCGCGAGTACGTAAACACTCGCGTTAGCACTGCGGGGGCGGTGGTTGTGCGCTTTAAGGTGGTGCGGGCGGCGTTGCGCAGCCTTACTGGCGACCCCACTCGTTGCGTTGACTTGGATACGTGGGCCACATAGACTCTGGCAGCCCATGCCCGAAACGGATTCGCCGATTGGCCGAGTCATCTCCCATTACCGCGTCGTCGAGAAGCTTGGTGGCGGCGGAATGGGCGTCGTTTACAAGGCCGAAGACACCGACCTTGGCCGATTTGTCGCGCTGAAATTCCTGCCTTTCGATGTGACGCACGACCAGCAAGCGCTCGAGCGATTCCGGCGCGAAGCGCGCGCTGCGTCGGCGCTGAACCATCCCAACATCTGCACGATCTACGAAATCGGCCAGGCCGACGGGCGACCTTTCATCGTGATGGAGTACATGGAAGGCGTCACGCTGAAGCACAAGATCAACGGGCGGCCGCTCGATCTCGAACTTCTGCTCGACATCAGCATCGAGATCGCCGACGCGCTGCACGCCGCGCACTCCAAGGGCATCGTCCACCGCGACATCAAGCCTGCGAATTTATTTGTTACCGAGTTGGGGCACGCGAAAATCCTCGACTTCGGCCTCGCGAAACAGATGAGCACCGCGGCCGATACGACGCTAGTGCGCGAAGACACCGCATCCACCGAAGGCGGGCCGACGGTGAGCGAAGCCGATCTCACCAGCCCCGGTACGGCGGTAGGCACGGTGGCGTATATGTCGCCGGAGCAGATTCGCGGTAAGGCTGTGGATGCGCGAACGGATCTCTTCAGTTTCGGAATTGTGATGTACGAAGCGGCGACGGGCGTGCTGCCGTTCCGCGGCGAGACCAGCGGCGTGATCACCGACGCGATTCTGAATCGCATGCCGACGGCGCTGGCGCGGGTGAATCCCGATTTGCCGCCGAAGTTCGACGATGTGATCGCGAAGGCGCTCGAGAAGGATCCCAAGTTGAGATACCAGAGCGCCGCGGAAATTCGCGCCGACTTGCAGCGACTGAAGCGCGATTCCACCGCGAGCGGCCGGCATATTCCCGCGGGAGACGAAGACGGTCAGCCAGGCGTAGCCAGTGGAAGCGGCGGCGGGTCGGGCGCGGCGTCAGGTTCGGTGTCGAGCGTCGAGAGGCCGGGATCGGGTAAGCGGCCATCGACGCGCACGGAAGTCGCGACTACTCCTCCCGAGGATGGGGCGACGCCGAGGCCAAAACCAGCCGTCGGAAAAATAGTCGCGGGCGCAGCGATTCTCCTGGCGGTGCTGGCGGCGGGCGGCTACTACTATTTTCACCAAAAGCCGAAACTCACCGAAAAGGACGTTGTGGTGCTTGGCGAGTTTCAGAACCTGACGAGCGACACGGTGTTCGACGGAACGCTGCGGCAGGGGCTCGCGGTGCAGCTCGAACAGTCTCCTTTTCTGGCGCTGCTGGGCGACGACAACGTGAGAAAGACGCTGGTGATGATGCAGCAACCTGGCGACGCGCGGCTCACGGCGTCGCTGGCGCGCGAGGTGTGCGAACGAGCGAACGCGTCCGCCACGATCGAAGGATCGATCGCTCAGGTTGGCACCGAATATACGGTGATCGCGAAAGCGGTGAATTGCCATCCGGGAGATACGCTGGCGAGCGCTCAGGCGACTGCCGCCGACAAAAACCATGTGCTCGACGCGCTCAGCAAAGTCGCTTCCGATCTTCGTGGAAAGCTCGGCGAATCTCTGGCGACGGTGAAAAAGTACGATACTCCGCTCGATGCCGCATCCACTTCCTCGCTCGAGGCGCTGCAGGCGTATGGCCGGGGGAAAACCTTGCTCTACGCCAATGACCAGGCGGGCGCCATCGTTCAGTTCAAACGCGCCATTGAGCTTGATCCCAATTTTGCGATGGCTTACGCATCCATGGGATCGGCGTACCGGACTCTCGGCGAAACGGACGCGGCGGGCAACGCGGCGCGAAAAGCTTACGAACTGCGCGACCGGGTGAGCGAGCGGGAACGCCTGTACATCGAAGCGCATTACGTCTCCGACGTCGAGGGAGACCTGGAGAAGGCAAGCCAGATTTATGAATCGTGGCAGCAGACCTATCCGCGCGACGACGTGCCAACGAATAATCTGGCAGTGATCGATAATGAGTTAGGAGAGTATGCGAAGGCTCTGACCGGCCTACAGGCAGCGTTTCAATTGAGTCAGGATCCGCTGGCTTACAGCAATCTGGTCAGTGATTATGTCGCCAACGAGAAGATCGATGAGGCTGAGACGTTGATTCAGCAAGCGCAGGCTAACAAGGTCGATTCACCGGACCTGCGAGCCGAGATTTACGGGGTAGCATTTCTGAGGAACGACGTTGCCGGGATGAAAGCGCAGGTCGCTTGGAGCAAGGGGAAGCCGGGAGTGGAGGATTTGTTCCTGGCGACGGAGGGGGACACGGCGGCGTACGGTGGGCGGCTGAAAGAAGCGTCGAAACTCACCGAACAGGCAGCCGCATACGCAGAGCGGGAAGATCAAAAAGAAACCGGCGCTATGTATTACGCCTTAGCCGCTATTCGCGAAGGCATCTTTGGGGACAAGGGTGCAGCGCGGCGATTCGCGGAGCAGGCGCTGGCGTGGTCGAGTGGCCGCGATGTGCAAGCCCTTTCGGCGACAGGACTGGCATTCGCGGGCGATGCAGCAAGAGCCGAGCAATTCGCTACGGATCTGAGCAAAAAGCATCCCAACGACACTCTGATCCAGAAGGCGTGGGTGCCGGTGATTCGCGGAGAGATTGCCCTGAGCCGAGGGGATTTTGAAAAGGCGTTGACCATTCTGGCTCCCGACCAGACCGACGACCTGGGATCAGTAACGTCAGGTGCGATCACGGAAAC